>OGLS01001386.1_pt1 | contig 14898 bp, 9 predicted proteins | sample 1572881 | NCBI WGS metagenome assembly OGLS01 (sample SAMEA2582013, study PRJEB24529) | metagenome | biome: Human gut stool | place: China | collected 2011
CGTCGATCTTGAACATGATGTTCATGCTGCCGACTTCCTCGACGTACTTCTTCTCGACGCCGTCCAGCCACAGCACCTGAGCGTAGCCCTGCTCCTCAGCCAGCTCGCCGGCCTTGATGGAAGCAGCGTAGTTGCCGCCGCACTTGGTGAAGCCGGTCAGACCGGGAGCGGCACGGATGTACTCGTCTTCGACGTAGATGCGCACGGGGTTGATGCCCTCGGCGTAGTAAGCGCCCGACGGAGCGCAGATGATGCAGAAGATGTAGTGCTTGGAAGCGTGGACGCCCAGACCCACATCGTTTGCGAACACGAAGGGACGGATATACAGGGAAGCGCCGTCAGAGTGAGGCACCCAGTCACGGTCCACATCCACCAGAGCCTCGACGGCCTGGATGTAATCCTCAACAGGAATCTTGGGGATGCACAGACGGTCAGCAGAGTCCTGCATACGCTTTGCGTTGCACTCGGGGCGGAACAGCTGGATGGTGTCATCCGCAGTGCGGTAAGCCTTCATGCCCTCGAAGATCTCCTGTGCATAGTGGAACACGACCGTAGCGGGGTCCAGCGGGAAGGGTGCGTAGGGGACGATGCGGGCGTCATGCCAGCCCTCGCCCTCGGTGTAGTCCATAACGAACATATGGTCGGTGAACTTCTTGCCAAAACCCAGCTTAGACTCGTCCTGCGGCTTTTCCTTCGGGCAGGTAGTACGAGTGATCTTGATGTCCAACATGATAAATTTCCCTCTTTTCTGATCTCACACAGCGCCGCGCGGGCTGCACGCCCTGCGCCAAATATGCCGAATGTTGTTTTCTATTATAATGCCGTGAAACGGATTTGCAAGCAACCGAAAAATGTTTCATCTTTGGGGCAGTCAAGTTGCCACAAATTATGACCTTATCGGTGTTCAAAAGCGGAAAAACATGGTACAATAGAGTATGTATGTAGATTTTTCGCCAAAAGGAGCTTGCGTTATGATACAGGGTGTTATTTTTGATATGGACGGGCTGATGTTCGACACCGAGCGCATCTGGAACATCTGCTGGGAGCCGGCACTGGCAAAATTCGGCCTGCCCTGCAAGGATGGCCTCTCGCAGGCTGCCCGCGGCACCACCAAGGCCGGCAGCTGCGATGTGCTGCGGCGCTTCTACGGCGAGGACTGCCCCGCCATGGGCATCGTGGAGGAGCTGTACCGGCTGGCCTATGAAGCCTTCAACAAGCCTGTCCCCAAAATGCCCGGCCTCGACGAGCTTCTGGCCTGGCTGGACGAACATCACATCCCCATGGCGGTGGCGTCTTCCAGCCCCATGACCGTCATCGAGGGACATCTGGAACACTGGGGCCTCGGCCATTACTTCAAGGCCGTCATCTCGGGCGAGCACCTGACCCGCTCCAAGCCCGCGCCGGACATCTTCCTGCTGGCGGCGCAGAAACTCGGCACCGAGCCTGCAAAGACGATGGTGCTCGAGGACAGCTACAACGGCGTCCGGGCCGGCGCGGCAGGGGGCTTTGTCACCGTGATGGTCCCCGACCTCTCGCCTGCCACCGACGAGATGCGCAGGATCTATACCTGCGAGTGTGCCTCGCTCCACGAGGTGCGCAGAAAGCTCGAAGGCGGAGAACTATGAGCCGCGGCAGACCCGCACCACTTGTGAAATTTCAACATATCATCTGACGAATATCAATAAACCCCGTCATAACTCGGCTTGATCTCTCAGCCGTTTCCAAACCTGAAGCGCTCTCTGAAATACATTATAATAGTGGGGAAACGACTGATTTCCTGCGCTATGAATGGAGTTTGCATCATGAAGAATGCTCCTTCCCGATTCGGGCATATCATCCAGCTTTTCACCGTTCTTCTCACAGCCATCCTTATCAGCCTGTTTTTCGGTGTCCTCGTGCTGGTGGGCAAGATACAGGGTACGGCCCGCGTCGTCAACTACGCCGGCCTCGTGCGCGGCAAGACCCAGCGCATCGTCAAGCTCGAAATTTCCGGCACGCCGGAAGATGATCTCCTCGGCGATGTGGCCTCCTACATCGAAGGCCTCCGCTTCGGCAGCAGCGAGCTGGACCTGGCGCGGCTGGACGACGCGGATTTTCAGACCAAGATGACCGCTCTTTCCGGCGAATTCGACGACCTGAAAAACGAGCTCATCCTTGTCCGTCAGCACGGCTACGCCGAGACGGCCATCATCGCCAAGAGCGAGCATTTCTTCCAGACCTGCGACGAGGCCACCAACCTGGCCGAGGTCTACTCCCAGAAGCGGGCCACGGCCCTCGACTTTCTGGAAAAAGTCGTCCTCGCGGACATCGTGGGGCTGCTGCTTTTGTTCGGTTATCAGATCTTCAAGGCCCTGCGGTACGCGGCCATGAACCGCATTCTGCAGCGCAAAGTCTACCTCGATGAGGCCACCGGCCTGCCCAACAAGAACAAGTGCGAAGAGCTCCTGGACGCACCCGACCCGCCGGACGGGAACACGGCGCTCTGCGTCTTTGACCTCAACAACCTGCGCACCATCAACAATAACCTCGGCCACGACAAGGGCGACGAGTACATCCGCGCCTTTGCCGAACAGCTGCGTCTGGCCGTGCCATCCCAGCACTTCGTGGGCCGCGACGGCGGCGACGAGTTCATCGCTATCCTCTACGGCGTGGACTGGGACGGCGCACAGGATGTGCTGCGCAGCATCCGGGCGCAGACGGCAGAGTATTCCCGCCAGCACCCCGAGATGCCCCTGAGATATGCGGCAGGCTGCGCCATCGCCAGCGACTTCGAGGGCAGCACCCTGCGGGAGCTGTTCCGCCACGCCGACAAGAATATGTATGTGGACAAAAACCGCGCAAAGCGCGAGGAGGCCGAGGCCCAGAAGCTGCAGGACCAGCAGCTTCTGCAGGGGGTCAATGCCCATGGGTATCAGTTCTCGGACTGCCTCTACTGCGACGCCCTGCTGGACCAGTACCGCGTCCTGCGCACCTCATCGGGCTTCTTCCTTGCTGACAACGGCAGCTATTCGGGTGCAGTGGAGCAGATCGTGAACGAGTACGCCGTCTCCGCCACCCGCAAGACGATGCGGGAAGCTTTGCAGCTGAGCACGCTGTCTGCTGCCCTCAGTGCTGAGCACCCCAAGCAGGAGCTTGAGCTGGATTTTGAGACCGACGGCGTGGCCCAGCGCGGGCGGCTGACCCTCCTGTTCTGCGACGCCGACCTCCATGGGCGGCTGCACCACTTCCTCGTAGGCTTCGAGTATTTCCGGGACAAGAGCACCGCCTTCGACGAGCGCCAGCCCCTGACCCAGTATTACGAGCAGATGAAGCACTCCCTGCTGGAAAACGACAACTATGTGGAGGCCCTCATCGACGCAAACGACGCCCTGTTCACTGTGGACCTGACCCACGGCCAGCTCGAGCAGATCTTCTACCGGACTACCGCGCTGCGGCAGTTCGATCTGCAGATGACGCTGCCCTGCTCCTACGACGACTACTGCGCCCAGCGCCGTCACTTCGTCACTCCTGAGACGCTGGAAAACTACCGCATCGTGGACACGGCGTCAAAACTGCTGGAGCGCTTCCACTCAGGCTTCAAGTACGTGACAGTGGAGTACCGGGAGCAGACCTCCTGCGGCGAGCCGGTCTGGCTCCAGAAGACCGTCCTCATGGCGCAGGATACCGTCTTTGATGCAGCCTCCGGGGGGGAGATGCCGGTCATCCACGGTATCATCCTTTTCCGGGATACCTCCATCTTCCATGCACAGGAGCAGGCCGAGAATCAGCGCCTGCAAGAAGCTTTTGAAGAAGCCGACTCGGCCAGCAAAGCCAAGACCGCCTTCATGAACCGGATGAGCCACGACATCCGCACCCCCATCAACGGCATTCTCGGTATGCTGGACATCCTCCGCTCCAACCGGGACGATGCCCGGAAGGTGGACAGCTGCCTTGATAAAATAGACCTCTCAGCCCACCATCTTCTGGCACTGGTCAACGACGTGCTGGACATGAGCAAACTGGAAGCCGGGCAGATGGTGATGGAACAGGAGCCCTTTGACATCGAGGTGCTGATGCACAACGTCTCGTCGCTGGTGGATGCACAGATAGAAAAGGACGGCCTGACCCACCACCGCCACCGGGAAAATATCCAGCACACCGCCCTCGTGGGCAGCTCCCTCAAGCTGCGGCAGATCATGGTGAACCTGTTCAGCAACGCCATCAAGTACAATAAGCCCGGCGGGTCCATCGACACCTATGCCAAAGAGCTATCCTGCGACGGCACCACCGTGTGGTACGAGTTCCGCATCACGGACACCGGCATCGGCATGAGCCGGGATTTCGTGGAGAACCAGCTGTTCAAGCCCTTTATCCAGGAGTCCGCCGACGCCCGCACCCAGTACAGGGGTACCGGCCTCGGGATGTCCATCGTCAAGGATCTGGTCAGCCAGATGGGCGGCAGCATCTCTGCCGAGAGCCAGCTGGGAGAGGGGACTGCCTTCACCTTCCAGCTGCCCTTCCTGCTGGACAAGAACGCCGCCGCAAAGCCCCAGCCCAAGCCCACCGACAACGGGCGGCTGGACGGGATGCACATCCTGCTGGTGGAGGACAACGACATCAACATGGAAGTGGCCGAGTTCCAACTCACCAGTCAGGGCGCAACGGTGGATAAGGCATGGGACGGCAGGGAAGCCGTGGAGCGCTTTGCCGCCAGTGCGCCGGGCGGGTATCAGGCCATCCTCATGGATGTGATGATGCCGGTGATGGACGGCCTCGAGGCGTCCCGGGCCATCCGCGCCCTCGACCGGCCCGACGCCGCCACCGTTCCCATCCTCGCCATGACGGCACAGGCCTCCGACGAGTGCGCCCAGTCCTGCCATCAGGTCGGTATGAATGGCCGTCTCGTCAAGCCTCTGGACGCCAAAAAGCTGGCAAAGAGCATCCGGGAGGCTGTACAAAACAAGCAGTAAAGGAGACGTTCTCATGAAAATCGCAGTCCCATTCGAAGACGGTCAGGTGTTCCAGCACTTTGGCCGCTCCGCACAGTTCAAGTTCTATGAGGCCGAAAACGGCCAGCTCCTGCGCACCGAGGTCATCCCGACGAATGGTCAGGGCCACGGCGCACTGGCGGGCTTTCTCGTACAGCATGGCGCAGACGTCGTGCTCTGCGGCGGCATCGGCACCGGGGCGCAGGTGGCTCTGATGCAGGCCGGCATCCAGCTGTTCGGCGGCCTTTCCGGCGATGCAGACGCCGCCGTGGCCGACTATCTGGCCGGGAAGCTGGTCTTCGACCCGGACATCCACTGCACCCACCACGACCACGACGAAGGCCACAGCTGCGGCTCCCACTGCGGGGGCGGGTGCCACTGATAGCATAAGCAAAGCCGCCCGTACACTTACTCCCAGACAAACCAAAAAACTTCTTCATCCGACAACGACTTGACGGCATTGGTTCGAGTGACCGCACACCAAAAATCAAGTCTTGGAGGATACTATTATGACAAAATTGCATACCTGCCGCTACAACATGGACACCAACCGGGTGGAGGCCCGGTTTGAGGATAGCACCACCCTTGCCATTGACTGCATCGCTGTGGAGGACGAGTACGGCAGCACCCCGGCGCAGCGGGCGGAGCTGGACTGGCTGCTGTATAATAAGCCATTGGAGTACGCACAGATGGTGCTGAGAGGGGAGATGGGGCACTACCTATCGCTGGGATGTGACCACGGCAGACTGGAGGATTGAGCCTTAGAAAACGCGCGGCAAAAATGCTAATCGCGCGGCGCGCGTTTTTCTTGCCACCTCTTGTCAGGCTGCATTGCACGGCGCGCATTCCTGCGTGCGATTCCGCTTATTTAGAATTTTATCGTATTACAGTTCGTTTTTTACAGATATCGCTTTCGTATCGCACTTTTCTACGTATACAGAATGCACGCCCGTGCGATTTTTGTTCGTGCTTCTTTCGCGGTCAGCCGGATTCATTTGCGCTTTGTTCGCGCGTTTTCATCGTAAATTCAGCGTAAACCATACCAAGTCAGCGTATTTTCAGCGTAAATCCCGGAAAGTCAGCGTAAATCTTACCGGTAATGCCCGTCCATCTATGGAAAAACACGGTGGGCGGGCACCTCATATTTTCTCTCAGCACATCGAATCCATTTAGCCATGTATGTTTTACACACATCTATCATCTGCTATAATTTCATAAGCAGTTGATTTGTACCACATTTCGTTTTACAATATAGTAAAGCTTGTTCTTTATCACTGTCTACCGCAATGTTTCCTTTTCTTCTTATTATCAGGGAGTTTTTTATGGATATCGAAAGCATGGCTGTTACTGCAATCAAAAACCTCATTGCCTGGAATAATTATTTAACATCATTCATAAACGACAAGGACAAAGAGCCTTCTTGGGATGGCAATATCTATGTATACAGCACACCTACCAACACTCACAACAAAAAAGATTTGGTCGGTCGTGTTCCAGTGCAAGTGAAAGGACATATTTCATGTGGCGATTTTCCTGATGAGGTTTCCTATTCTGTTGACACTTCAGATTTACGCAATTATTTACATGATGGCGGGATAATTTATTTTGTAGTATATCTAAACACGAATAATCATACGGAATGTATTTACTATAAAGTGTTGCTCCCTTTCGAATTAAAAAATCTGTTAAATGATTCTATCAACCTAAAAAGTAAAACCATTTATCTCCGAAAATTGCCCACTAATCAAACCGACTTGTCACTTGTTTTCTTCGACTTTGTCCGTGATCGTAAAAAACAGCTTTCTTTTGCATCTTCCAATATCAAATCCGGGTTGGATATCTTTTCAAATGGAAAAATCCCAAATATCTCTATGAGTTTCAGTTCACTGGAATCCAACATTGAAAGCATCACCGATGCAGATTTTATTAGCAGTATATTAAATCGGGGAGCTTATATCTATGCAGATCTCGATTTCGGAATAAAAATCCCTATTCATTATGTTGACAAATTCGACTCCATTACCGAAGAATGCTTTGATCCGGTTACAATCGGCAATAAAATATATTACTCATCTTATTCTCTAACTCACACTCATAATGGCTCCACTTTTTTGTCGCTCGGAAAATGTAGCACGTTCAAGTTGGGAAAAGATGGAGAAAAGAGTAGTTTTTCTTTTAAAGCAAAAGGCACCTTAAATGAACGGATAAAAGACTACACTTTTCTTTCCGCCTTCTTATCTTCGAAAAGATTTAAGATTGGAAATCTCTTGTATTCCATAGATTTAAAAGATTTCTCACAGTTCTCTGAATTTCAAGCAACCTACAATGCCCTTCTTAAATCCAAATCAATCTTAGATTATTTTAACGTCCAGCAAGATTTAGACTTGGATCATGCTACTGAATCCGATTTGAGAAATCTAAGCAGATTGGTAGTTGCTATAGATAGTGGAAAATCTGTATATCTTCAGGATACCGGTTCTGCATTTTTGAGGTATCACATTGCAAATCTTGTGCTTCTTATCTGTGCCGTCAAACAACCTGACGAAAGCACCTTCCATATATTCAATTTCTTCAATGCCCCCGTTGAACCCGTTATAGTTGATGAGCATAGAAACGAATATAAATGCCCTGCATTTCTTCTTATAAAACACGATGACATTTTAGAGTGTTGCAATATAAACTGGGATTCTATAATCGATCAAACACGTTCCTATAATCATTCACCTGTCATCCTCGAAAGAATTGTATGGTTCGTTCTTGAAATACTACTTGCTTTTGATGCATCACCTCAGCAAAAAAATCTTTTGGATTACGCTGAACAGTTAATTGAAATCGTCAAATCAACGCGCAAATATTCAGATGACACAGTTTTAACTTTGAATATTCTCCAGATTCAAAAACGGAAGCGAAAGCTTTTATCAAAAGAAAAATTTGATTTAATGGATATTATAAGAAATCACCCAAATAATTTTGAGATTTGCGCAGGTGCATATTTATTGCTAGACGAACCTTCGGAAGCTAAATTGTGCCTATCCAAATTAAGTGCAGAGCAACAACGTTTCTTTACAAGATATCCAATTTATCATTTCATGATTTCCCCAAAATAGCCCATATTTATTTGCGATTTCCAACATTCCTATATCTCAAATTCTTCCTCCACTCTCTGTTCTACCAACTCTCGAATCGCATTAATGCATCCATCCGTATCCTTCAGCACCTCTTTCTCCCAGAAATGAACAGGATACCAGTCTCTCGCTCTTAAATCCTTATCATTCCGAACATCCCGTGCGATATTCTCCTCGATTTTGGCTATCCAGTATTCCCGGTTACGTTTCAGCTTCGGCTTGCGTTCCTCCCAGTTCTGTCCATGCCAAAACTCACCATCCACGAAGATGGCGATATTATATTTTTGGATGGCGATATCGGGAGAGCCGGGGAGCCGCTTATCGTTCAACCTATATCTAAATCCCAGATGCCACAGACGCTTCGCCAAAAGGACTTCCGCCTTGCCCTGCTTCAGATGGACACGAGACATCCGTTTGGATGTTTCCGGGGTCGTATCATATGATTTTGGATGTTTCATTTGGTTTTATCACCGTATCTGAGGTGTCACATCCTCATAAACAATCCTATTATCAACGCAGATGTACCGCAAAAGCTTCAGCCGGTTCCATTGTTTATTGCGGACCGGATGACTTCCAAGCGTATAGTACCGTCGTACAACTTCTCGATAGTACTCGTTCAGATCATCCTCATAATCTGCTGCGATGATACAGGCTTCTATCATTTCATAGTCACCATACGCATATTCTGCACACACCCAATCAACGTATTTCAGGACTTGGTCTATCGTCGACTTCTCTGCCTTATCCTTCTTCAGTTCAATGGTCAAATATTGGCACGGGATCCTTGTCCCCTCCAAATATCTTGCAGCAAACACATCGATTTTGTCCATATAATTGATAGGCTTAAACGGAGATGCTACCACTTGATGGGACACATAATCCCATCTGCCAAGATTCGGGATTCCCTCATTACATAAGTCATAAACGACCGATACCTCTAGGGCCATTTCATGTTTCACCCTATCTGCTCTTACACAGTTGCAAAGCAAACTCTCCGGTTTGATCAAATATCGGTCCAACTCATGTGCGCCTATCAGGTCATGCATCTCTTGATTTCTTTCCCAAACACGCTGACCTGTTCGCATTTCTTGCTGATGCCGAAGCAATAATATCTCCTTCAGGGACTCGTTTTCTTCATCGCCCAGTTTTATAAATGAGACATTCCAAAAGGCACGAAGCATCTTGAACGTGTTCGGTTTGTAGACCAGCACCTCATCGGTGTCGATTCCTTCCTCAAAAAAGTACGGCGATGCCTTAAAAGTGCACAACCATCGGTACCAGACACTATCCTCACCAGAATCGACCAACAGGTCATCCCTCACATCTGCGTAATCGACCGCTGCACAAGTTGATGAACCCGGAAAATTTGAATACTTGCAATCTGGGCCGACTGCGACTAATTCTCCGATACCATAGATTTTACGCTCACTAAAAAAGTAAACATTGTCTCCCGGTTTCATGGACACATAATCCGCCAGCGTCGCCTCAAACGGCCTTGAAGCCAAACTGTTCAACCGAGTCGCATAAACCCCTCGTTCTGCACAGATTTTTATTATCTCGGTATCCCCGCCGATAGCAAATACATATCCTGCCATTTTATACTTCCTTTATCTGCTCCGCAACATACGAATTGTTCAGCCAGAAGCACTGCTTCGTCATGGAACCACCCGTAGGCAGGGGCGCGGTATCCGTACTATCCCGCCCATGGGGGCGAACGTGAGCCACACGGCTTTCCGACGCCTTGGGCAAGTTATTGCGATTCCGCCCGCTGGCATCTTTCCAGATGTGAACGCCCTCCCGCAGGGTATCGACCGTACGCTGCCACACATGATGCACCTCTTCCAGATCCTCTGCCGGGATATTCCAGAATTTCACCCTCTGAAAGTAGCACTCGCCGTCCTTCGACTTTTGGAAGATGATGAACAGGAATTTGGTCGGTGCAAGAAGGTCATAGAGCGCAGACTCTTCCCATGTTTCGTTCATCATTGCACAGAAGTTCATCACAGGGAAGGACATACTCTCTTTTATACTGCCATTCGGTTCAATGGCGATGGTCTTGAGTTGGATGCCTGCCTTTTGAAATTCCTCTGTGTTCGACAGATGCCCTTTCACGCCAAGCATCGCTGCCACTAAAAGCTCGTTGAGGTTCTTGGCATTCGTTTCTACGCCTAGCCGTGCCTTAAGTTCCGTCCTGCTCATTCCCACATAAGGCCGGACTTTTGCGCTGAACCAGTCCTCAAAGCTGGTCGTTCTTAACGCTGCCGGGTCTTTGATGATCTTCTCGCAGGGTTCGTCCCCGAAGATGTACCGCCGTAGAATCTGCGTCATGTAGCTGGACTTCAGCGAGTACGCCCGCTTCATGGCCGGGATAGGGCTGAATGGCTGCGACCGGGTATCCTGCGAGTTGCGGCCTTTCGGACACGCTGCCAGATACATGGTATCGCCCTCACTGATCAGGTGTGCCTGTCCTGCCTTGATCTTATCCATCAGGATCTTCCAGTCATTGCGGATGACCTCCAGATCCTCGTCCGGGAACTGGAACAGCACTGCCTTGTCAATCGTAAAGTCGACCTTGGGCACCCCATCCCGGTGCTCATAGGACATCAGCAACATACAAGCGCACTTCATCCAGAATGCACTGGTCTCAAAGGTCTTGTAGTATTCTTCATCATAGTTCAGCATATCGCAGACCAACCGTTCCTTGGCCTGAATGCCACGAGGGGTCTGCCGATAGGGTGTCACCTTCAATTCGACGCCCGCTTCCTCAAAATCGGGAGCCGGGTTGCTATTGGGCTTATACCCAAACCAGCTTTCCTCCACAACGGTACCGATGGCACCTTTGCCTGTTGCGATGCGCCCAGTCTTGTCGATCTCGCCCAGCGTTTTGCCGACTGCTTCCTGCCCACGAGCGAGAACTTCCGCCTTCGTTTTGTACTTCCGCCGTTCCATGATATATTCCTCACAAAAACAAAATTTTATTTTTCTATTTGCTCTGCAATGTACTGATTGTTTAGCCAAAAACTCTGTTTCGTCATACAATTGCCATTCGGAAGCTTCGCTGTATCATTTTTATTTTTTCCATGAGGACGAATATGTGCAACCTTACTCTCAGATTTTCGTGGGAATTTTAGCTTCTTGCCTTTTTCATTTTTACTGTTTTTCAAAATCTCTACCGTTCTATCCCACACATGATGGACTTTCTCTAAATCTTCATTCGGAATACTCCAAAATTTCACTTTTTTAAAATAGCATTCCCCATCATCTTTTTTCTCAAAAACAACAAATAAAAATCTTCTTGAGGTAAGTTCATCATAAAGCGTTGATGTTTCCCATGTCTCATTGATTATTTTACAAAAATTAATTGCTGGAAACGAAACACTTTCTCTAACATTACCATTCATTTTAATCGTAATTGTTTTTGGTGTAATATATGCCTTCTTGAATTCGTCCGCATTTTTAGGTTTTCCCTTTATTCCCAACATCTTTGATAATATCAATTCATTAATATTTTTTGCGTTTGAAGTTATTCCAAATCGCTTTTTAAGATTGGTGCGACTCATTCCTATATACGGTTGGAACATCTCTTCCACTTTATTTTCAAATGTGCTCGTTCGAAGTTCCTCTGGATTTTTTATTATCTTTTCTCCCGGAGTACAACTAAAAGCACGCTGCCGCAGTATTTGTGTCATATATCCAGTTTTTAAAGAATACGCCCTTCTTTTAGCCGGATTACTGCTATACGGCTGTATCGTTATGTCTCGTGCATTTCGCCCTTTTGTACATGCCGACAAATACATTGTATCTCGTTCACTAATAAGATGCGCTTGACCATTTCGAACTTTATCAATTATGATTTTCCAATCATTCCGAATAATTTCCAAATCTTCTTCTGAAAATTCAAGTAAAATCACTTTTTCTATCTTCAGTTTTTTCTTTTTCGTTCCTTTTTTGTACTGATAAAACATTATCAACATACACGAACACTTTTGCCAAAATTCGCTCGTTTCAAAAGTCTTATCGCATTCTTTTTCATAATTCAACATCGTGCAGACCAAACGTTCTTTCGCACTTACTCCTTTTGATGTCTGCTTATACGGTGTTACTTTCAGTTCAACGCCCGCTTCCTCAAAATCAGGAACTGGTTTGTTATTAGGCTTGTATCCAAACCAGCTTTCTTCTATAGCTGTACCGATAGCGCCTTTGCCCGTTGCGATACGGCCAGTCTTGTCTATCTCACCTAGAGTTTTTCCAATCGCTTCCTGCCCACGAGCGAGGACTTCCGCCTTCGTTTTGTACTTCCGCTGCTCCATGACTTACCCTCCAATTTTAGGGGTTGATCCCTCGGTAGGTTTTTGCTATAATAATGGTGAGAAAACGGTCAAAATCACAAAAAGTGGTTGATCTTTTTCTCAAAAAAGTGTATACTTAGTTTTAAGTATATCACAGAATGGGGTGTTATGAAAGTGTCAGCAAATAGCGATATTCGTGTTGTGGAGCTATTTGCCGGCGTCGGCGGTTTCCGCGTTGGATTAGAGCGTTGTTCCGAAAGATTTAAGACGATTTGGGCAAACCAATGGGAACCCGGCCAAGCTGGTCAATGGGCTTATAAGTGCTACGACAAAAATTTTGGCGAGGATTCCCACTGTGTGAATGCAGATATCGCCACCGTGATTGATCAAGTGCCGCCGCACGACCTTCTGGTGGGTGGCTTTCCCTGTCAGGACTACTCTGTTGCCAGCACCGGTGCTAAGGGCATCGAGGGCAAGAAGGGCGTCCTCTGGTGGTCCATCTATCAGATCATCCAGAAGAACCATCCCAACTACGTTCTGCTGGAGAATGTAGACCGCCTGCTTAAATCACCCGCATCCCAGCGTGGCCGTGATTTCGGCATCATCCTGAAGTGCCTGCAGGAAGAAGGCTATGGCATCGAATGGCGTGTGATCAATGCCGCAGACTATGGCTGCGTCCAGCGCAGACGGCGTACCTTCATCTTTGCATTCAAGAACACCACCAAGCAGTATGAGCGTATGACCTCGTGTTTCTCTGCGGACACAAAGGACGGTCGTGTCTGGCTGATGCAGGAGGGCTTCTTTGCCCATGCATTCCCGGTGCATTCTGAGGTCGCAGACCCTAAGAAAGTGACCACCGTCGATTTCAATGAATATACCGACACCGTTGACGTAACGAACCGTTTCAGAGCCGCTTTCTACAACAGCGGTGTGCTGTGCAACGGTAAGATCTTCTCTCTGGAAGCCGTCCCGAACGGTAAGGAACCGATGCTGCTCGGCGATATCATTGTCAACGGCGATATCGACAAAAGCTTCTTCATCGAGGATGAGGATCTGGAAAAGTGGAAGTACATGAAGGGTGCCAAGACCATCGAGCGCACTTCCAAGACCGGCTACTCCTACACCTTTTCCGAAGGTCCCATTGCGTTCCCAGACCCTCTCGACCGTCCCGGTCGTACGATGCTCACCAGTGAGGGCACCAAGAACCGCAGCTCCCATGCGATCACCGACCCTAAAACAGGGAAGTTGCGTATCCTGCTGCCGGAGGAGTGCGAACGCATGAACGGTTTCCCGACGGGCTGGACCGACACTGGGATGCCGAAGCGTCAGCGTTATTTCATCATGGGTAACGCCCTTGTCGTTCCGCTCATCACCCAGATGGGCAAGCAATTACTGGACATCTTATAACAAAAAACCAAGGCTGCATAGTCGGTCTTGGTTTTTATGCTTTTTCACCACGATCAAGAGGTGCCCTATCATGGAGCAGATCCGTGTTGTTGAGCTTTTCGCCGGGGTCGGCGGCTTTCGCCTTGGGCTGGAGCAGGCTTCCTCCTGCTTTCAAACTGTCTGGGCGAATCAGTGGGAACCATCCATGCGTTCCCAGTTCGCTTTCGAGTGCTACGAACGGCATTTCGGGCATCGTCCAGAACACGTTTGTCAGGACATCGTGACCGCCAAAGGAAACATCCCTCCACACGACCTTTTGGTCGGCGGCTTTCCCTGTCAGGATTATTCCATCGCCAAAAAGGGCGCACGGGGGATAGAAGGGAAGAAGGGCGTTCTTTGGTGGGAGATCAACGCTATCCTACGAACACACAGACCTCGCTATGTCCTTTTGGAAAACGTAGACCGGCTCATCAAGTCTCCAGCATGGCAAAAGGGGCGTGATTTTTCCATCATCCTACGGTGCTTCTATGAAGCAGGCTATGCCGTTGAATGGCGGGTGATAAATGCCGCCGACTATGGCGAAGCACAGCGCAGGCGGCGCACCTTTCTCTTTGCCTTCCGAAACGACACCGCCCTGTTCCGAAAAGCAGCGGACCTCATCTGTGTAGAGGGTCTGAAGGGTGCCCACCAGTTGCTCCTGCAGGACGGCTTCTTTGCCCCCATCTTTCCCTTGTATGGTTTTGAACGGAAATACAGCGAGGGATGGCTCGATGAGTTTCGTTACCTCGACTTGAAAGATCTGTCTGCCGCACAATCCTGCCACTTTTACGCCTCCGGGCTCATGGTCAACGGCCGCTTCTATTCCGTCGAGAGCATTCCCCTTCAATTCCCATATAAGCCGCTCTGCTCCGTGCTGGAGACCGCCCCACTTGCAGAGCGATATTTCCTTTCTGCTGCCGACATCAATCGCTGGCGGTATCTCAAGGGCGCAAAGCAGGAGACCCGCCACCGCAGGAACGGTTCTACTTATTTCTTTTCGGAAGGCTCTATGGCATTCCCCGATCGTTCTGACCTTCCTGCCCGCACGATGCTCACCAGCGAAGGCTCCGTTTCCCGCAGCACCCATGTAGT
>OGLS01001400.1_pt1 | contig 14699 bp, 10 predicted proteins | sample 1572881 | NCBI WGS metagenome assembly OGLS01 (sample SAMEA2582013, study PRJEB24529) | metagenome | biome: Human gut stool | place: China | collected 2011
AACTGGAGACCTCATCCTTACCAAGGATGCGCTCTACCAACTGAGCTATAGCAGCGCAATCACAGCTCAATTATAATACCACAGTTTCCACCGTTTGGCAAGAGGTTTTTGCAAAAAAATCTGGATTTTTGCAAAAAAGTCGTTTTTTACGCAAAAACTCCCCCAGTCTGCTTACGCAGACAGCCCCCTCGGAGATGGGGCCTTTGGCAGTACGGACAACTTTCCGGTTTTGCCAAGGGCTCCCTCTCTGAGGGAGCTGGCATCGCGCAGCGATGACTGAGGGAGTTTTACTTTATCACTCGATCAGGCCGTTCAGCAGGGACAGGCACTTGCGGCTGTGCAGCTTGCGGATCGCCTTTGCCTCGATCTGGCGCACACGCTCACGGGTAACGCCAAAGTCACGGCCAACCTCTTCCAGCGTACGGGGACGGCCATCGTCCAGACCAAAGCGCAGGCGGATGACCTTCTCTTCACGAGGGGTCAGGCTCTTGAGAGCCAGATTGATCTGCTGTGCCACCATGGCGCGGTCTGCGGCCTTGCCAGGGGCTTCGGCGTTTTCGTCTGCGACGAAATCGCCCAGAGAGGAATCCTCTTCCTCACCCACGGGGCTTTCCAGACTTGCAGGCTCCTGTGCCATGCGCTGGATCTCGCGCACGCGCTCCACGCTCATATCCATGGCCTTTGCCAGCTCCTCCGGGGTGGGCTCGTGACCGTTCTGGTACACCAGCTGGTTGGTGGCCTGACGCATCCGGTTGATGGTCTCCACCATGTGCACCGGAATGCGGATGGTACGGGCCTGATCCGCAATGGCACGGGTGATAGCCTGACGGATCCACCAGGTTGCATAGGTGGAGAAGCGGAAGCCGCGGTCACAGTCGAACTTCTCGGCAGCCTTGATCAGACCGATGTTGCCCTCCTGGATCAGATCCAGGAATGCCAGATTGTGGCCCACATGCTTTTTGGCAATGGACACCACCAGACGCAGGTTCGCTTCGCTCAGGCTGCGGCGGGCGTTCAGGCCATCGCGGCGGGTCTTGAGCAGCTCAGCGCGCTTTTCGTCGCTCAGGGGGCCGTTCTCCACAGCCTCCATAGCTTCCTCTTCGGCAGCCTTTTCCTCGGCATCCTCGCTGGGCTTCTCGTTGCCCTCCTCGTCCAGATCTTCGGTATAGCTGCGGCTGTTCTCATCCTCTTCAAACGAGAAGCGGGCGCTGTTCTTTTTGATGTACTCCGGCCCGCCGTACTTCTGGCGGTCGGCCTGCAGGATGTGCGCCGCCTCGGCACCGGCATGGATGCGGCGGCTCAGCTCCACCTCCTGCTCCGCGCTCAGCAGCGGGATCTGGCCGATCTGCTTGAGGTAGTTCTTAACGGGGTCGTCCAGCAGTTCGTCCATGGCAGCCTTCAGGTCTGCAGGGTTCTCCTCGCTCTGCTCTTCCTCGTCCTCGCTGATGCCCATATCATCGTTGTTGTTCTCGGCATTCTCGACCTCGGCCATGATGCTGTCCACATCCAGCGTAGGCTCTGCATCCTCTTCCTGAACCTTGATGCCGCGTTCTTCCAGAAGGGTGTAGAGCGTTTCCTCATCCATTCTGCACTGTGCAGCCAGCGCCTTGGCCTCCTTGGCCGAAATGGTGCCTTCGCCTTTCGTCAACAGTTCCTTTAAAGTCATGCCCATTTTGCTCTCTCCTTCTTGCTCCGGGGATGCTCCCGCCGGGGGAAATCCTGTAATAAAGTGTTCCTGCGCATCAGATCACAAGTCCTCCGTTCACGCCGAACACCTGACCGGTGATGTAGCCCGCACCCTCGCCGGCAAGGAACACCAGCAGCTGCGCCACTTCGTCTGCGCTGCCAAGACGGCCCACAGGGGTCTCTTCGGCCAGCGCGGCCTTATCCTCGGCGGTGAATGCTGCCATCATATCGGTATCAATGACCCCGGGCGCAACACAGTTCACTGTGATGCCGCTTGGGCCTTCTTCTTTTGCCAAAGCCTTGGTCAGGCCGATCAGGCCTGCCTTTGCTGCAGAGTAATGCACCTCGCAGCTGCCGCCGGTCTGGCCCCACATGCTGCTCACGGTCAGGATGCGTCCGGCCTTGCGGCGGATCATACCCGGCAGCGCCAGCTGACACAGGTGGAACGCACCGGTCAGGTTCACGTCCAGCATATGCTGCCACTCTTCCGGGGTGATGTCGGTGAACAGCTTCTGCTGGGCGATGCCCGCATTGCTCACCAGCACATCCACACGGCCCAGTGCCTGTTCTGCGGTACGGAACGCAAGCTCGCAGCTGGCGCGGGACGCCACATCGCACTGCACGGCGGTGATGCCGGGCAGCTGTTTTTCCAGCTCTGCAGCGGCTTTGGCATTGCTGTGGTACAGCACCGCCACGCGGTAGCCCGCCGCATAGAACGCCCGGGCCGCAGCGGCACCAATGCCGCGGTCGCCGCCGGAGATCAGCACACAGCGGCCATTGGCTGCTGCCTGCACGGTAGGTGCAGGTGTTTTCTCCGGCTCTTCCTGCACAGGCTCCGGCATTTCCGGCTGCGGCGCAGGCTGGGGCTTTTCCAGCACCATCACCCGGGTGGGTTCGTCCACCACGGGTGCTGCCGCCTTTGGCTTTGGCGGTACGGGCGGCTCCTGTGCAGCCTGTTCCGGCTGCGGCTCCTCACCCGACAGATTGAACGTCAGTTCAAATTCATCTTCGTACAAGAGTATAGTCCTCCTGTCGTGATCTCTGCACTGCAAAGGTATGCCGTGCAGGAGATGTCTGTGCGGCCCATCGCCGTCCGTTCAGCGTCCATTTCTTATCCGGTCAAAGTCCGGTGCTCGGCGCGGCAGACAGCTGCATAAGATGGGTTTCGACAAAACACCATTAAATAATATAGCACAATTTGCCGAAAAAAGAAAGTGGAAGCCGCCTACTTTTTACGCAGCTTCCACTTTTTTACGGTTTCTTCATATTCCGTGCCGGTCATACAGGCGGTTTCCACTTCGGCCGGGCCGCAAGCCGTGCCCGCAGATCCTTGAAAAACGCCTGCAGCAGCTCCTGTGCTTCCTCTGCGCGCAGCCCCTGCTCCACCACCGGGTGGTGGTTGAAGGGCATTGCAAACAGGTCAGTCACACTGCCGCAGCAGCCCGCCTTGGTGTCTGCCGCGCCGTATACCACCCGCCGGATGCGGCTGTTGATGATGGCCCCGGCGCACATGGGGCACGGCTCCAGCGTGACGAACAGCTCACACTCCCACAGCCGCCAGCCGCCCAGCTTTTTGCACGCCGCATCGATGGCCAGCAGCTCTGCATGATGCAGTGCGTTTTTTTCGGTCTCGCGGGTGTTGTGGGCGGCAGCGACCACCTCGCCGTTGCGGGCCACCACGGCCCCCACCGGCACCTCGCCCAGTGCAGCGGCCTTGCGGGCTTCTTCCAGCGCAAGGCCCATCAGTTCAGAATCGGTCATAGGTTCCCCTTTATCCTGCTGCAAAAACCAGCAGATTATTCAATGTATGCAAAAGCATCCCCGGCCATACCCTGCCGGTGTGTTCACGAAGTGCGCCCAGCACAAGGCCGCAGCCAAGCGCCCACGCCATGCCCGCCGGGGTGCCGTGCTGCACCGCAAACAGTACCGCCTGCAGCGCCGCGGCCTGCCATCTGCCCAAGGGCTGCGCCAGCTGCTGGATGGCACCGCGGAACACCAGTTCCTCCACGACAGGTGCAGCGATGCAGTGGTGCACAAAACTCAGCGCCCGCACATCCCACGCCGGGGCAGGCAGAAATGCCAGCACTTTGCCTGCCAGCAGGTAGGCCAGTGCGCAGCCGAACGCAGCCAGCAGCGCCCTTGTTTTTGCCTTTTGCTCCATGGCCTGCCCTCCCTGCCGTGCGGTTCTCAGCGCCTATCTTATCATAAGCAGCGGCTTTTACGCAAGTATTTTGCGCTGGGACGAAGCAATTTTCGCTCAGGCAATTGACTTTTCCCTGTGGATTCTGGTATAATGTTTCCCGACGTTTTATTGCAAAGCGTCGGAAAATATGACTTGAATTTGTTTTTTACCGGAAATCCGGAGGTATTTTATGATCCGTATTCTCACCGATTCTGCGTCCGACATCCTGCCCGCCGAAGCCGAGCAGCTGGGCGTGACCGTGATCCCTCTGAACGTGACGCTGGAGGATGGCAGCATCCTGCGGGATGGCATCGACATGACCCCCACCGAGTACTATACCCATCTGGCCAGCTGCCGCAAGCTGCCCACCACCAGCCAGCCCAGCCCGGAGCTGTTCGAGAAGTTCTATCTGGAAGCCGCTGCCGCCGGGGACGAAGTGCTGGGCATCTTCCTGTCCCACGAGCTGTCCGGCACATGGCAGTGCGCAAAGCTGGCCGCAGACCTCGTCAATGTAGACAACGTGCTGTTTGTGGACAGTGCCACCGTGTGTCTGGGTGAATCGCTGCTGGTGCGTCTGGCCGTGCAGCTGCGTGACGCAGGCAAGACGCTGGTGCAGATCGCCACCGATCTGGAGCACGCCAAGGAGCATCTGCATCTGGTTGCCGCAATCGACGATCTGAAGTATCTGCGCAAGGGTGGCCGTCTGCCTGCCGCTGTGGCCGTCGCGGGCGGGATGCTGGGCATCAAGCCCCTCATCACCATCAAGGACGGTAAGGTAGCCATGGCCGGTAAGGCCCGCGGCCTGCCCGGTGCCTATGTGGCCCTGTTCAAGAAGATCGAAGAGCTGGGCGGCATCAGCCCGGACTTTGCCGCTGTTGCCGGTTATTCTTCCAGCCTGCGGGAAGTGCAGCCCATCGAGAACTACTTCCGTGAAAATCTGCACATGGGCGAACCGCTGGTGCGCCAGATCGGCTGCGTTATCGGCACCCACGCAGGCCCCGGTGCATTTGGTCTGGCATTCTTTGACAAAGGGCTGGTGCTGGAATAAGCGACCACCGAAAAAAGATCATCCGAGCAAAGTCGGGCAGCCTTCGGGCTGCCCGGCTTTTTTTGCAGCGGGAAACGGGCGCAAACTCCCTCAGTCAAAATCTGACGGTTTTGCCAGCTCCCTCGGAGAGGGAGCCTCTGGCGCGCCCGGCGCTCACAGCACTGCGTCCGAGATGAGCTTGCCCAGCAGCAGCACCAGCACCACCAGCATCATGGGACGGATAAAGCACGCACCCTTTTTCAGGGCGAAATGGGACCCCATCAGGTTGCCCAGAATGTTGCTGACGGCGCAGGGGATGCCGATGTGGAACACCACCAGACCGTTCATCAGATAGGTGAACAGGCTGGCGTAGTTGCTGGCAAGATTCAGCACCTTGCCGTTGCCGTTGGCGGTGCGCAGGTCAAAGCCCATCAGGGTGGTAAAGGCAATGATGGCAAAGGTGCCGGTGCCCGGGCCCACGATGCCGTCGTACAGGCCGATGCCCAAGCCGATGCCCAGCGCCAGCAGGATCTTTTTCAGGTTCAGGGTTCCGTCGTCCCGGTTCTGGTCCGGCAGGTCGCGCTGCCACAAAATGACCACCGCCGCCACTGGCAGGATGAGGAACATCATGGTGCGCAGCAGCTCATCGCTGAGCAGCAGCACGATATGCGCCCCCAGTGCACTGCCCGCAAAGCTGCCAATGGCTGCAAGGATGCCCACCTTCAGGTTCATTGCACCGTTTTTGAAAAAGTTGGCTGTGGCAAAAGTGGTGCCGCAGGCGGCGCTGAATTTGTTGGTAGCATAGGTGTAGTGGGGCGGCAGCCCGGCAAACAGATAGGCCGGCAGGCTGATAAGACCGCCGCCTCCGGCTGCCGAATCCACAAAGCCTGCAAAGCCCGTCATCAGAACGAGAAACGCCATCATCCATGGCGAGAGCGTGATACCCATTGTTATAATTCCTTTTATTTTTCCAATTTTGTTCTTTGGGAGAACGTGCGTCTCAGGACAGGGACAGTCGGCCCTCACAGGCCAGCACCTGATCCAGGATCATCCGCGAGACGCGGGCACCATACACCATGGCGGGGTGTTCATTGTACTCGATGATATCGTGAAAGTCCTTGTTCATCAGCACGATGACATACTCGCCGTAGGGGGTGTGGACGATGCCGCCGTCGTTGCGGCAGGCGTTCATGCTGCCGCTCTTGCTGGCCACCCAGATCAGCTCCGGCGCATCGGTCTCCTCGCAGTCGAGGTAATACTGCGGGAAGTCGTGGGTCAGCATGGTGTTGTAGTGCTGCTGGCGCAGGATGGAAAGCATCTCCGCGCTGGCTTCCCGGCTGACCAGCTCCCCTTTTGCAATGCGGGCAAACAGCGCCGCATAGTCCCGGGGCGTGGTGGTGCCAAGCTGGTGGTAGCGGTCAAAGTGCAGCGGATTGTGCAGCACAGTATGCGCAAAGCCCAGCTCCCGGATGCAGGCGTTGATGGTATCCAGTCCCAGATAGTCGATGATCATATTGGTGGCGATGTTGTCCGAGCAAATGATCATCATGGTAGCGGTGTCCTTCACCTTGAGCTTTGCGCCCACGCCCAGCGCGCGCAGCATGCCGCTGCCGTCCACGAACTGGCTCTGCTCATAGGTGATCTCTTCGGCAAGGTCTGCTTTGCCGCGCTGCGCCTGCAAATACAATGCAGCGAGAATGAACGCCTTGATGGTGGATGCCGTCTCAAATTCTTCGTCCGCGCCCACCTCCACGGTATGGCCCTGCAGGTCGTCCACGAACACGCTCATTTTGCCCTGATAGCAGTACAGCTCCGCAGCAATGCGCTTTTCCAGCGTCATGTTTTTATCCATATCGGCATATTCTCCGTTGTTATTACAAATTTTCCTCAAAAAAGCGCATGGCGTTGCGGAAATAGATACCTTCCACCTCGTCCTCAGTAAAGCCCTCTTTGCGCAGGGCATCCGCCAGCAGCGGCAGGAAGGCAGCATTTTCCAGCTGGTGGGGGCCATCGATGCCATCAAAATCGCTGCCAAGGGCAATCATCTGTGCACCGCCTACCTGCTTATAGTGGGCCGCATGCTTTGCGATCAGCTCCACCGTGCTGTGGCAGTTTTCCGGGTGGGTGGGGTCGGTGTCCAGAAAGGGCGCATAGTAGTTCAGGCCCGCAATGCCGCCGCGCTCCGAAAGGGTGCGGATCATCTCATCGGTCAGGTTGCGGGTGTGGGGTGCCAGTGCACGGCAGTTGGAGTGGCTGGCCGCAAAAGGCCGGGTACCGTGCTTCACGATATCCCAGAAGCCCTTGTCCGAAAGGTGGCTCACATCCACGATCATGTGCATCCGTTCCATCTCGGCCAGAAATTCAAAGCCCTTCCCGGTCAGGCCCTTTTCAGTCTGGGGCACCAGCACGCCGCCGGGGTTCCGCTGCGGGCTTGCCAGCTCGTTTTCGTGGTTCCATGTCAGGGTCATCATGCGCACGCCCAGCTCATACATCCGGCGCAGCACCCCCACGCTGCCCTTGCAGCAGGCACCTTCCTCGATGGTGAGCATCCCGCTGATCTTTCCCGCCGCAGCATTCCGGCGGATGTCCGCCGCCGTGTACACCGGGGCAATGGCGTCCGGGTATGCCGCCATGATGCGCTTGAACTGGTCGATCTCTTCCAGCGCTGTCACCAGCGGGTCCGCTCCGGGCGTCTTATCCCCCAGATTGACGAATGCTGCAAAGCACTGCAGCAGATAGTCGCCTTTCTGTAATTTTTCAAGGTCGATATGCAGATCGTTCTGCGCGAAGCTCTTGGGCCGGCCCGCATGTTCGGCTTTGCGCAGCTCACTGAGGGTATCGCAGTGCAGATCCCAGACTTTCATGATGTTTTCTCCTCTTTATTCCTCTTGCAGCAGCTGCAGCAATTCCTCTGGTTTCATGGACAGGATCGCTCCGTCTGCCGAGCCGGTGACCGTCTCGGCAAGGTTCTGCTTTGCCTGCTGCAGCTCCACGATCTTTTCTTCAATGGTGTCCTGCGCAATGAGCTTGTACACCTGCACCGGATTGCGCTGGCCGATGCGGTAGGCGCGGTCGGTGGCCTGATTCTGCGCAGCCACGTTCCACCACGGGTCGTAGTGGATGACGATATCTGCCGCCGTCAGGTTCAGGCCGGTGCCGCCCGCCCGCAGCGAGATGAGGAATACGTCCGCTTCGCCGCTGTTGAACCGGCGCACAAGCTCCGCACGCACCGGCTTTGGGGTGGAACCCTGCAGGGTAAAGTGGCTCACGCCCGCTTCGTCCAGCCGTTTTGCCAGCAGTTCCAGCATGGAGGTGAACTGGCTGAACAGCAGGATGCGGTGTCCGCCCTCCACAGCAGCCGTCACCAGCTCCATGCAGGCATCCAGCTTGGCACTGCCGCCGTCCCAGTTGTCTGCCACAAGGCGCGGGTCGCAGCAGATCTCCCGCAGGCGCATGAGCACCGCGAACACCGCCATTTTATCCTCCGGCTTTGCAGCGCGCAGCTTTTCCCGCGCGTCCACCACAGCGGCAAGGTAGAGCTTGCGCTGCTGCTCGTCCAGCTCGATGCGGTGGAGATTCTCGGTCTTGGGGGGCAGCTCTTTGAGCACCTCGGACTTCATGCGCCGCAGGATGAACGGCCCGGTGAGCTGGTTCAAACGGCGCAGTGCGTCTTTGTCGTCCTCCTGCACGATAGGCTTTTCAAACCGGGCGCAGAAGGTCTTGTAGGGCGGCAGATACCCCGGCATCAGGAAGGAGAAGATGCTCCACAATTCGCCCAAGCGGTTCTCCACCGGGGTGCCGGTAAGGGCAAACCGCACTTTGCTGTTCACCCCGCACACCGCCTTGTACTTTTGGGTAGTGTGGTTCTTGATGGCCTGCGCTTCGTCCAGAATGCAGGCGTAGAATTGCTGCCCGCTGTAAAGCTCCTCGTCCCGGCGCATCAGGTCATAGCTGGTCACCACAAGGTCGGCTTCCGCCCACTGCTTTGCCAGCTCTGCCCGGTGAGCAGCGTCGCCGTCCACAGCCACGCAGGAAAGCTGCGGCGTGAACTTCTGGCATTCCTCCTGCCAGTTGAGCACCAGCGATGCCGGGCAGACGATGAGGCTGGGCAGGCGCTGGCCGCTTTCCTTCATGGCCAGCAGGTAGCTGAGCACCTGCACGGTCTTGCCAAGGCCCATATCGTCGGCCAGAATGCCGCCCATGCCGTAGCCGTCCAGCGTGCGCAGCCAGCGGTAGCCATCCCGCTGGTACTTGCGCAGCACATTGTGCAGGCTTTCCGGCGGAGTATACTCGCTGTCCTTCACGGCGTGAAAGCTGCGGCTGATGCGGCGGAACGCATCGTCGCGGTTGAAACGCAGGCCGTTCTGGCCCGAGAGCGCCCAGTCGAGACTGGGTGCACGGTAGAGCGGCAGCTCGGCGTGGCCGCTCTTGAGCTTGGCCCCGGAAAGTTCCAGTGTATCGTTCAGTTCGTCCAGCCCTTCCAGACTGTCGTCCAGCCGCAGCAGACGGCCGTCCCGCAGGCGGTGGTAGCGCTTTTTCTGGTGCAGGGAGCGCAGCAGGTCTTTCAGCTCTGCCACCGGGAACTCGCCGGTATCCACTTCCAGATCCAGCACACTGCCGTGCACCGAAACGCCCACCGTGATGCGGGGCGGCGCGGCCTGCAGGCTGCGGAAGGCATCCGTCAGGTATACTTCACCCTCGGCCAGCAGGGCCGGCACGCCCTCCTCCAACATGCGGTAGATCTCGTCCTCGTCAGCGGTGCCGTACACTTCCTCTCTGCCGCCCACACCGGGCTGCAGATAAGAGGCCAGCAGCCGCTTTGCCCGGCTCTCGGCGCGCACATCCCGCAAAAGCCCTGCCGGAGACGGTACGAACGGCGTGACCTTATCCTCCCCGTACAAAAACTCCGCGTGTGCTTCGATGCGGAAGCTGTCCGGTGCGTCCAGATAGAACTGCACCACCGGTTCCAGCGGGATCTGGTTCAGCAGCAGACGTTCCGGGTCCACGATGTTCAGCTTGCTGCCCAGCTCCGGCAGCACATAGCTGCAAAAGGCCGTGGCATCTGCGCTGGTAAAGAACAGGCTTTTGCCGCCCAGCGCCTGCAATGCGGGCAGGATGCGGGTGCACCCGGGCCGCTGCAGCCGCCAGAGCGTATCCTCGCTGAACAGGTAATCATAGTCAAGGCCCTGCACAGCGGAAAGTGCGGGTTCACCTTCCACCTGCACACCGCCGCGGCGGCGCTCCACGGTCATGGTAATGACGGGCAGACCTTCCCGCAGCTCGTACCCGCCCAAAAAACCGGTATGTTCGTACAGCTGCACAAGGTCATCAAAGATCTCGCCGGTCAGGATCATACCTCCCGCCGGGCCTTGTTCGGCCCCGCCGTACACCCGCACGGCGGCTTTGTCCATGCTCTGCCTTGCGTTCACCTGACGGCGCAGCAGCTGCAAAAGCGCACGGGACTCTTCATCAAAGGCATCCCACCGGTGCACAAAAGCCAGTGCCTTGCCGTAGCTGACGCTTTTGCCCATCTCGACGGCTTCCATCAGGTTCGGGATGCTTTTTACCACATACTGCCGCCCGCCGTCCGAGATGCGCAGCCGCAGCCATGGCTGTGCGCCGGGCACGAGGGTCAGCTCCGGTTCCAGATGGGCAAAGCCGGTGCGCTGGGCGGTCTCGTCCACGCCAAGGTTTTCAAGGGCTGCTTCCTTGTAGGTATCCAGCAGCCTGCGGGCCTCGTGATCCGACACCGGCGTTTCGCCGTGCCACTTTTTGCCAAACAGCATTTCCAGCCCGGAGGCATAGCTGTCCCGCCGGGCCGGTTCCGGGGCAAGGCCCGCCGCGCCGCGCACAACACCGGGAATAGCATCCGGCTTTGCCGCCGGTGCAGGGGCATTCTTTTCGGCATCGTCCAGCAGCAATGCGCCGATATGCTTGCAGTAGGTGCCCTCGCCGTTCTGGTTATACGGGCAGCTGCAGGACGCACTGACAAAGCTGCCGTTCTCCCGCAGCCATGCCTGCGTATAGTAATAGCTGCCGCCGCTGCCCTGTACCATGGCCGAAATATGGCGCACGCCATCGGCGTTCACGGTACAGGTGCTCTGCTGGATGCGCTTGCGGTATTTCTTGGCCCGCTCAAAAATGTTATCGCCCAAAAGCGTGCGGATCTCGTCTGCATCCATGGCTGTTTCCTCCCGGTTTGGCTGTAAAACCTTCTAATTTTATAAGAATACCGCACCCGGTGCCCGGATGCAAGGGGCAAAATCGCAGCGGCAGCGCCGCAAACGCGCCAGCGAGCAAAACAGCCCCCGCCGTTTTCACGGCGGGGGCTGTTTTTACGCTTATAGCGTTCAGGTCTCAGAGATCTGTGCCGGGGCTTCGGCAGGGGTTTCCGCCTGCGCAGCCTGCTGCTCGTCCAGCAGCTTTTCCAGCTGATACCAGCGGGTCAGTGCGTAGGGACGTGCCACATAGCGGCCGGGCTTGAAGGTCACCGTCTCGGTGCCGTCGTCGTTCTGCTCGTGGTAGTCCTTCAGCAGGCCCTGCTCCACACACCAGCGGGCAGCGGCCTGTGCGTCGGCATCGTTCTGCTGAATGTCTGCGTACAGCTCGGTGCTTACCGGTGCCGGGCAGTTGGCACGCTTCCACAGGCCGAGAGCCAGTTCCATGCGGTTGGCGGGCACATAGCCATAGGTGCCTTCCAGCCATGCGCGGGTACCCAGCAGATAGGCCGTGCCGCCAATGAGGGCACCGGCGATGACGGCACCTGTGCCGCCGTCATCGGAGGGTTCCGGGTCGGGTTCCGGCTCTACCGGGGCGTTCACCGTAAAGGTGACGGTCACCGGGCTGGCGGGCATACTGAAGGCAGCTGCCAAATCGGAATCAGCTGTCACTTCAACGGTGGTCTGCTCGGGCAGCAGCTGCGTCACGACCCACTGGCCGAAGGTATAGCCATCCGGCAGGGTGGCTGCATCAAACTTCAGGGTCACGAGCTGTTCCGGCTCTGCGAAAAGTGTGGTGGTGCTGGTGCGGTCGGGCTTCGGGTCCTCGTCGGTGCCCGTGGTGTCCGGAACAGACACGGTAACGGGAGCAGCATCTTCCTCAAATGCAACATCAGCGGGCAGCTGCACCTGCACGCGGTAAGCACGCGGAATGACCGGCTTGCTCTCAGCAGAAGCTTCAATGGTCACAGCGTTGGCAGGCATGGTAAAATGTGCCGGGGCACCGTCGGCGGCAACGGTAACGCCATCCGGCAGCTCGGCGGTATTCCAGCTCCAATGGGAGCCATTTTCACCGGCAAATGCAAGCTGGACCGTGTCGCCCGCCTTTGCGTAATAGTAGTAGGTGCCATCCTCATTTTCGGCGTTGTCGCCGCACTTCTTGCCGCCCTTGATGGTGATTTTGTACTGGTCCACAGCGGTAACGCTTACCGGCCCGGAGGGCATGGTAAAGGTAAGCTCGTGCTCGGCAGAGCCGTTGACCTCGCTGCCGGTGGCTTCACCGTTGATGGTAAGGTTGTTATCCGTTTTCCAGTTTGCAAAAACGGTGTCCGGGCTGTCTGCAGCCGGGGCGGTGGCAGCAGGGGCGTTGGCCGTAATGGTCACCGGTTTTCCGCATTCCACAAGGTCGCTCGTTGTCAGGGTTTTCTCGCCCGCTTTTGCCGTTGCATTTTGGGCGGCAACAGTGTTCTGTGCAACAAGGCAGCGGTATTCACTTGATTGATCGTCCCAATATCTCTGTTCTCCAATACCGATCGTATAACCCGGATTCAGGCTGACAAGTTTAAGATTTTGCTGATAGGGAACGTAACTGCTTTCACCGTCATCTGCGTCCGGCGTTTCCACCGTGATTTTTCGTCCGTTGCTGGGGTCTTCTACCAGAACTGTCAGTTTATCGGAATACTCTCTTCCGACATTAATTCTCCGGCTCTTTCCAAGATAAATGTCGGCTTCCGTGCCCGAAAGATCACCGCCATTGATCTGTGTGGCAGACATTTCATCGTTCCAATCGCGTTTTGCTGCGTAAAAAGCGTACTTGCCTCTGATATAACCGTCGTTGATCTCTGCTCTGCCATAGTAGTAATCAGATGTCCTTATAGCGCACCCATTTGGCGCATAGATTTTACCAGCGTTAACGTGTACCGTGCCCGATGTGCAAAGCACTGCCGCAAGATCCGTATTATCGTTCTCGATCAGCGTTATTCCACCCTGCTCATCAATGTAAGTTTCTCCTCCCGTCCAACCATTTTCAATCGTACTAGCCCAAGAATTGCCATCATTGGTTCGGAATGTTCCGCCATGGATTCGCGTCACCGCAACACACTCATCATTGTTCCTACTATTGCCGGTATAAACTACTCTCTCATCACTGGTGTGTGTGCCACCGTTGATTGTAAGCTTAGCAATGTTACGAATTGACTGCTTTGTGGTGACATTATTCAGTGTCATGCTTCCGGCTTTCTTACTCCAAGCATCAAAAAAATTTAAAATCTCACCTTTGCATTCACCGCCATTGACTGTAACGGTTCCTCCATCGTTGGCAATAGAGTTGAAATTGACTCCATCTGCATCCGCTACATTGGCATGGTTTATCGTAACCGTACCGTTTTTAATATCCAGTGTTCCTTCAGCATGTTCATCTTCCGTGTAGGTATTGGTTCCATAAAAATTACCGCCTGTAATCGTCGCATCACAGTTAACCAACTGAACTGCTTCTGATCCTGTGGCTGTAACATTATTCAAAAAAACGTTTGTCGAATTTGTCGCGTTAGGGTCCGTTCCGGCAACATAAAACATGATACCACTATACTCGGAATCACCCAAATATGTTCCACCTTCTACCGTCAACCTCATTGTAGGCTGGTTGTTTTTCGCATACAGAAAACGCTGAGCCGCTCCATTACCGGATACCTTTCCGCCCTTCCCATTGATGGTCAGCTCCGGGACGTTCTTGACATACAGCAATGCATTCGTGACGTCCAAATCACGGCCTGTTACCGTATAATTCACGTTGCCGTCAATGTTGATCGTGACCGGATCGGTGCTGTCAATGATGATCTGTTTCGTGTAATTACCGCTCAGAATATATTCGCCCTTACTGCTAATCGTGTCTCCGTTCTTCAGCACCCTGTCTGTGACTGCCGCCTGCGTGCTTATGCTGCTTTCAGGGTCTGTCGCCGTCCCCCCCCCCGGATGCAAATGCACTCACCGGGAGAACAGAAGCCATCATGCACGCCGCAAGCGCTGCACTGATGAACCGCATGCCAGATTTTCTCATGGTTCAAATCCTCCATCTTTCGTTGTTTTTTCTGCCAAAAAGGCAGGTTTACAGCTAAAGTATAGCACCTGCGGGATAAAATGCAATATGTCCGCTATGCCTGATACCGACGAATTTTGTGTATGTTTTTTCAGCAGAATGCCAAAAGGGCCGCTGCACATTCCTGTGCAGCGGCCCTTTGCCGGTACAAATAATTCTGCCGTCACTGCGGGGCAGAGCCCTGCTCGGTGTCGGTCTCCATGGCGCGCTCACGGATCTTTTCCAGCGTCTGCTCACTGAGGATATGCTCTGCCTTACAGGCATCCTCGGCGGCAGTCTTTTCGTCCACGCCCAGCTGCATAAAGAAGTGGGTCAGCAGACGGTGACGGCCATAGATACGCTCCGCGATCTCGCGGCCCGGTGCCAGCAGGGTCAGGTTGCCCTCGCCGTCCACCGCGATATAGCCGTTCTCGCGCAGCTTCTTCATGGCAATGCTGACGCTGGCTTTGGTAAAGCCCAGCTCATTGACAACGTCAATGGAGCGCACTTTGC
>OGLS01001415.1_pt1 | contig 14588 bp, 9 predicted proteins | sample 1572881 | NCBI WGS metagenome assembly OGLS01 (sample SAMEA2582013, study PRJEB24529) | metagenome | biome: Human gut stool | place: China | collected 2011
ACATCCATCACCGTATAAAACTTCCCGTCCTCAAGGATCATATCTTCCTTCCGGATCACAAAACCGTTCTCAAAAAGCCATCTTCTCACCTTAAAGATCTCCGACTGCGGCGATAAGACCCACTGCTTTACCGAATCCCACATATGTCTTCCGTTCTCCAGGATCTTAATGATCAGCTCGCCGCCCATTCCCGCGATCACGACAGAATCTGCCTCACCGGGCTGAAGTTTTGCGACACCGTCAGAAAGTCTTGTCTCGATCTTATCCGCAAGTCCATCCAGGGCAATATTCTCCGTCGCCCTGGATAACGGACCTTTCCGCACATCCATAGCCACGGCCTTCTTCACGATCGTTCTCCTGACAAGCTCCACCGGAACATGACCGTGGTCCGTCCCAACGTCTGCCGCGGACTCCCCAGGTTCCACAAACGAGAGCACCAGCTCCAGGCGTTCTGATAATTTCATATCAATTTCTCCATTTCTCTTTCACACGACTGCTTTTCGATTTCGCAGCCGCCTTTTTGTATTTCCCGGCAGTTTAACTTCGCCCCGGAGCACACAGACAGGCCATCCCTGACTGCCTTTTCCTGCACAGGTCTTTTCCTGCTTCCCATATCTTTTTACTCATCCAGATAATCTTTCAAGATCTTACTCCTGCTCGGATGGCGCAGTTTTCTAAGGGCCTTCGCCTCGATCTGGCGGATCCGCTCCCTCGTCACGTTGAACTGTCTTCCGACCTCCTCCAGAGTCCTCGGTCTTCCGTCATCCAGGCCAAATCTTAGGCGCAGCACTTTCTGTTCCCTCTCAGTGAGCGTTGACAACACATCCATCAGCTGTTCGTGGAGCAGCGTGTAGGTCGCGGCATCCGCCGGGACTTCCACATTATTATCCTGGATAAAGTCCCCGAGGGGTCTGTCCTCCTCCTCGCCGATCGGCGTCTCGAGCGAGACCGGCTCCTGCGCGATCTTGAGAATGTCGCGCACCTTGTCGACCGGCATGTTCATCTCCGCCGCGATCTCCTCAGCGCTCGGGTCGTGGCCGAGCTCCTGCAGGAGCTGACGGGAGACGCGGATGACCTTGTTGATCGTCTCGACCATGTGCACGGGGATGCGGATGGTGCGCGCCTGGTCGGCGATGGCGCGGGTGATGGCCTGCCGGATCCACCACGTGGCGTAGGTGGAGAACTTGTAGCCCTTTGTGTAGTCGAACTTTTCGACGGCCTTGATCAGGCCGAGGTTGCCTTCCTGGATGAGGTCGAGAAACAGCATGCCGCGGCCGACATAGCGCTTGGCGATCGACACGACCAGACGCAGGTTCGCCTCCTCCATGCGGTGCTTGGCCTCCGCGTCGCCCTCGGCCATGCGCTTGGCCAGCTCCTGCTCCTCCTCCGGGGTGAGCAGCGGCACTTTGCCGATCTCCTTGAGGTACATGCGCACCGGGTCGTCGGTCGAGAACGTGTCGGCCATGGCCTCGGTCTCGTTCATCTCTTCCTCGGTGACTTCCTCGATCTCCTGGAGCTCCTCGAGCTCGGGCAGCGCGTCCTCGTCCACCGGGGGCAGCGCATCGTCGCTGAGCACGTCGATGTTCAGGCTCTCGAGCCGGTCATAGAACTTTTCCGTCTCCTCGCTCGAGAGGTTCATGTCCTCGAGCACCATGAGATCCTTGCTCGAGAGTTTGCCCGCCTTTTTGCCCTTTTCCACGAGCTCGTTGAGCTTTTCTTCCGTGGTCTTTTCCGATTCCGGCTTTTCGGCTACAGGCTTGTCCTCCGCGGGCTCGTCCGCGGCGGGAGCGGCTTTGGTTTCCGCCTGCTTGGCGTCGTCGGCTGCGAGCAGCGCGTCGGCCATGGCGTCGAGTTCTTCAGCCGAGAGGTTGTTAAGTTCTTTCTGTTCCATCTTTACCACCATACCCTTTATGTTCTTTGAGTTGCTTTGCAAAGGCCAGCAGGTCCGCCTCCGACGACGCTGCGCCGGCGGTGGCCTGGGTCTGTAGGATGCTTATGTAATCGTCGAGCGCGCGCGCGCCGTTGGCAAGCTCCGCCGGCTGCTGGATGATGCCGGTCAGCAGGGCCAGCTCGTCCGGGCTCAGCTCGCCCGAGAGCGCCGCGATCTGCACCGTGCCCGTGCCGCCGTGGGCGAGCAGGACGGTGTAAATGTGCCGCAGCTCCGGCGAGGAAAACTGCGCCGCGTCCGGCACATTCGTCCGATCCCGGAACAGGCCGGGGTCGAGATACAATAATTTAATGATGCCCTGTTCGGCGGCCGCCGAGCGGGGATCGTCGAAGCGGATGCTCCGCCCGGGCGGCTGCATCGCCGTCGCGGGGCGCAGCAGGTCGCGCTCGCGCTCCTTGCGCGCGCGGCTGAGCCGCCGCTTGCGCTGGCACTGCACCTCGTCGGTCACGACCGCGGCGGGCATGCCCGCCGTCTCCGCGACGCGCATGGCGTACACCTCGCGCTCGACGCTGCCGGGCAGCTCGGCCACCACGCCCGCCGCCTCCTTGACGAAGGCCACGCGCTGCTCGTCGACCTGGAGGTCGTATTTTCGCTGCACCGCGCCGAGCCGGTAGTCGATGTGGTTTTCCGACTGTTCGAGCAGGTTTCGGAATGCGTCCGCGCCGAAGGTCTTGATATATTCGTCGGGGTCTTTCGCCCCCTGCATCTGCAGGACGCGCACGCGCACCTCGAGCTTTTCGAGGATGCCGATCGCGCGCTGCGACGCCTTTTGCCCCGCGCCGTCGTTGTCGTAGGCGATGACGATCTCGCTCGTGTAGCGCGAGAGAAGCCGCGCCTGCTCCGGCGTGAGCGACGTGCCGAGCGAGGCGACCGCGCTGTCAAACCCCGCCTGATGCAGGCTCGCCACGTCGATGTTGCCCTCTGCCAGTATGATATACCCGCATTTCGACTTTTTAGCCAAATTGAGCGCGAACAAATTGTGGCTCTTGCTGAAAACGATGGTTTCCGGGCTGTTCATGTACTTGGGTTCTCCGTCGCCAAGGATGCGCCCGGAGAAGCCGATGACGTTGCCGCGCACGTCGATGACCGGGAACATGAGCCGGTTGCGGAACGTGTCGTACACGCCGCCGGAGCGGCCGTGGCGCACGAGCCCGCCGTCAAACAGCTCCTGCTCGGAGTAGCCGAGCGCCTTCATCGCGCGCACGAGGCTGTCCCACGTGTCGGGCGCGAAGCCCAGGCCGAAGCGCGTCACGGTCTGCGCCGTGAGCTGCCGGCGGGCGAGATAGTCCCGCGCCGGCTGGCCGGCCGGGGTCTTGAGCTGCGCGTGGAAAAAGCGCGCCGCGTCCCGGTTGAGCGCGAGCAGGCGCTGGCGCTTTTTCGCGCCGGGGTCGTTCGACTGCTCGGGCAGCTGCATGCCCGCGCGGTTGGCCAGAAACGCCACCGCCTCCGGGAACGAGAGGTTCTCGATCTCCATGATGAAGCTGATGACGCTGCCGCCCTTTCCGCAGCCGAAGCAGTGGTAGATCTGCTTATCCGGCGAGACGGAAAACGACGGCGTTTTTTCGCTGTGAAACGGGCAGAGCCCGAAGAGGTTCGACCCGCTCTTTTTCGTCAGGCGCACGTAGCCGCTCACAACATCGACAATGTCGTTGCGCTCGGCGAGCTCCTGCAGAAAGGATTCCGGAAAGGCCACGTGCGTCACCTTCTTTCTGTGGTTTCCGTTGTATGTACTTCCTTATTTAATGGTCCAGGCGGCGGGGATGAACAGTTCCGAATACACCTCCAGCGCATAGCTGTCGGTCATGCCGGACACATAGTCGCACACCGCGCGCTGCGGCCCTTCGTCGTCCGCGATGGACTGATAGACCACCGGGAGCTCGTCAATATGGTTGACATAATATTCCCAGATGCTCCCGAGGATATTCTGCACCTTGCGCTCCTCGCCCTTGGCGATGGGGTTGTAGTACACGCCCTCATACATGAAGGTCGTGAACACGTCCACGGCCTCGCGCATATCGGGCGACATGCGCAGCTCGCCGTCGCCGCTGTGGGCGATGATGTCCGTGAGGATGGAGTTGATGCGCACGCTGTTGCGCTCGCCCACGCGCTCGCGCACGATGGCGGGCACGTCCTCCGGCTGCACGATGCCGCCGCGCATGGCGTCGTCGAGGTCGTGATTGATGTAGGCCACGCGGTCGGCCAGGCGCACGACGTCGGCCTCGAGCGTGCCGCGCGGCTGCCCGGTCGTGTGGTTGAGGATGCCGATGCGCGTCTCGTTGCAGAGGTTCAGGCCGCGGCCGTCGCGCTCGATGCGGTCGACGACGCGCAGGCTCTGCTCATAGTGCCGGAAGCCGACGCCGGTATAGATCGCGTTGAGCGCACGCTCTCCCGCGTGGCCGAACGGCGTGTGGCCGAGGTCGTGCCCGAGACTGATGGCCTCGGTGAGATCTTCGTTGAGTTCGAGCGCGCGGGCGATCGTGCGCGCGAGCCGCGCGACCTCGAGCGTGTGCGTCAGGCGCGTGCGGTAATGGTCGCCCTCCGGGCGCAGGAACACCTGCGTCTTGTGTTTCAGGCGGCGGAACGATTTCGAGTGCGTGATGCGGTCGACGTCGCGCTGGAAGCACGTGCGCATCTCACACGGCGGCTCGGGCGTCGGGCGGCCGGTGGACTGCGTGCTCAGCAGGCCGTGCGGGCCGATGAGCAGCGCCTCGGCGGCCTCGCGTTTTTCTCTCGGGCAGGGCACAGGGATCCCTCCGTTTCCACATAAAATCCATGGTTGCGGCCGGAGCGCCTTGCGCCATTTCCGGCTGCAATACTCTGATACGACATTGCCGTGTATTTCCCTCTTTTTTTTGAAAAAATACAGAAAAAAAGTTTCCAAATCGAGTGCCAATTTTTTCACGATCGTTTTTGGCCTGCAAGCGCGGTAAAGATCCGCAGAAAATGGATGCGGATAGATATTCGTCAAGCAGAATGTTTATGCAATATTTTGGCTGGGATTCCGTGTGCGTTCGACGCGCACCTCATCCGTCGCGGCGTGGCTGCCGCGATGCCTTCCCCTCAAGGGGGAGGCATCGCCAGAGGGCGATGCATGATTTCATCCGAGGCGGGCCTTGCCCCCTCGGGCTTCCCCGCGGCTCAAATATTTCAAAACCGTCGATCATTCGCGCCGCAAGTGGGAAGGCAAAAGGTGCACAGCGGCACGAAAGCCCTCCCGATTTGGGAGGGCTTTGCGATACTTATATACTCCTATACTCCGGCGTGCGGCGCGCACAGGTACTGTGCACACGCGTTCACAAGCCCGCGCCGGCGAGGGGGACGGCGCGCTCCGTCTCGCCGACGGGGCGCACGGCGCAGCGGCCGGCGGTCAGGTCGCGCACCTGCGCGGCAAAGGCCTCGCCGGCTTCCTCCGGCAGCAGGGCGCAGACCGTCACGGCGGCGGCATACTGCGTCTCCTGCACGACGCCGCCGAGCGCGGCGACGGCCGCGCGCACCGGCTCATAGAGCGCGTAGGGCGTGCTGACCTCGCAGGCGAGCCAGCGGCGCACCTCCGAGATGCCGGCGTCGGCGAGGGCATCGGCCGCGGCGGCGGTATACGCCCGCAGCAGGCCGCCCGTGCCGAGCAGCACGCCGCCGAAGTAGCGCGTGACGACGCAGACAACGTTCGTCACACCCGCGCGGCGGAACACCTCCAGCATTGGGATGCCGGCCGTGCCCTGCGGCTCGCCGTCGTCGGAGTAGCGTTCGGTGCCGTCGCGCAGCAGGTAGCACCAGCAGTTGTGCCGCGCGTCGTGATACTGCTTTTTGCACGCGGCGATGATTGTACGCGCCTCGTCCTCGGAGCCGACCGGCCGCACGAGGCCCAGAAAGCGCGAGCGTTTGTCCACGTACTCCGACGCGCCGGATTTCGTGGGAATGCGGTAGCTGTCCATATTACCCCTCCTCGCCCGCGATGACGAACGGCTCGAACCGCGTCCACTGCTCCGGGTGGATGATGACCTCGAGCGCGATGCCGTCGTCGCGGTAGTCGGTGTGCAGCACGGCACAGTCGCGGTGCAGCGTTTCGAGCAGCGCGCCCTGCGCATACGGCAGCAGCAGCGTCACATGGTGGTCGGCCCGGCCGAGGATGGCGCGCACGCGCTCGGTCAGCTCTGCCGCGCCCTCACCGCTGCGGGCCGAGATGCACACGATATTCTCCCCGTGCGGCAGGATGCCGAGATAGGCATCGCACTTATTGAACACGCGGATGCACGGCGTGTGCGCCGCGCCGAGCTGGTCGATGAGCCGGTCGACGACCTCCGCCTGCGCCTCCCACTCGGGGTTCGAGAGGTCGATCACGTGCAGGAGCACGTCGGCATACGTCAGCTCCTCGAGCGTGGCCTTGAACGCCTCGACCAGGTGCGTCGGCAGCTTGCGGATGAAGCCGACCGTGTCCGAGAGCAGCACCTCCTGCGCGGCGTCGATGCGCCAGCGGCGGGTCGTGGTGTCGAGCGTGTCGAACAGGCGGTCGTTGGCCGGGATGTCCGACCCCGTCAGGCAGTTGAGCAGTGTGGATTTTCCGGCGTTCGTATAGCCGACGAGGGCCACGACCGGCAGGGCGTTTTTCTCGCGGCGGCGGCGCTGCGTGCGGCGAATCTTGCGCACGTCCTCGAGTTCGGCCTGCAGCTTCTGGATCTTGCGGCGGATGTGGCGGCGGTCGGTCTCAAGCTGCGTTTCGCCCGGGCCGCGCGTGCCGATCGGCGACGAGCCGCCGGAGGCCGTCTGCCGCACGAGGTGCGTCCACATACCGGTCAGGCGCGGCAGAAGGTACTGGTACTGCGCCAGCTCCACCTGCAGCTGGCCCTCGCGCGTCTGGGCGCGCTGGGCGAAGATGTCGAGGATCAGGCCCGAGCGGTCGAGCACGCGCACGCCGAGTTCCTCCTCCAGCACGCGCATCTGCGACGGGGAGAGCTCATTGTCAAACACCGCGAGGTCGCAGTCGTTGGCGACGATGAGTTCGCGCAGCTCCGCCACCTTGCCCTCGCCGAGGAAGGTGCGCGGGTCGGGCGTGGGCTTGTTCTGCAGCAGCGTCACGACGGGCTGGCCGCCGGCCGTCTCCACGAGCGCGGCAAGCTCGGCAAGGGAAATGTCCGTCGAGCGCTCGCGTTCGTCCATGCTCGCCGCGGCGAGACCAGCCAGCGCGGCGCGTTCGATCTTTTGTTCGGTAGATTGCATAGGGGTCATCCTTTGAAATGAATATTTATCGGGTTTGCGGCCGGAAATGCCCGGCGCGGCGGGGCGCTTGTGTCACGGGTACGGTGTGTGTACGTCACGTGGCACCGTACCATACCGTACAGTACCGTACCACACCGTGTCTTACCCTGCAGCAGGAACACACGGCAAAGCATATCTTACCCTGTCTCTCTCAAAGAAAGCCAGGGGGAAAGAAAGCCGCTGTTGGAAACCGGCGAAAATGTGGAAAACTCTGTGGAAAACTTGTTGCAAGGCGCTCAGGCCGCTGCGGGCACGGGCACGGGCGCGGCGGAGCATGGGGCAGTGCCGACAGGGGGGACGTGCGGGTGCGGCAGGGGCTTTTGGTCGGGCACAGTCCGGCGCGGGCTTTCGGCCGGTGCGGGTGTGGTGGACGCTTTTGGCTGGCGCGTTGTGGCGGCCGTGCGGTGCGGGACGCGGGTGCAGCGCAGGGCGCGCTGGCTGGCTTTCTTGCTGAGAGAAAAAATGCTTGACAAGTTATGCAAAAGCATACTAAACTGGAAACAGGGGATCACGTAGGCGGCGGCCGGAGACGGACTTCGGCATCGCCCGCACCGCCGGTCATGCAGCGTATATCCCACGTCCACCTCATCCGTCGCGGCGACTTCGGTCATGCGCTGCGCGTTCGACGCGCGCCTTACCGGCGCAAAACGGAGACGAAAAACTCCGCCCCGCATCGAACCGATGCTGGGCGGAGTTTTGTGACAGCAGCCGCGCAGGCGCGGCTGCCTTTTCGCTGGCTATCCTGTGCGGCGGCCTTTCCGCAGCCGTTCCTATGTGCCTGCGGCCACCGTGCAGCCTTTCTCACGCGGCCTTCGCGGTCTTGCCCGCGCGCCACGCCTCGAACCGGGTGCGCATATGGTCGTTCAGGCGGCAGAACGCCTTCATCACCGGCCACGACAGCAGGCCGAACACGATGAGGATGAGCGCGCTCTGCAGATTGAGCTTCTGCAGGCTGAAGAGCGTCGGGAAGCCGAAATACGCGATCACGAACAGCACGCCGAGCACGACGATCATCACCTTGCGGATGGTGTTGTACGGCTGGCACGTGCGGTGTACCATCATGAGGCCGACAATGCCCATGACGCCGGTGCAGATCGTGATCATGGCCGTGTCGTCGAGCTGGAAGGCGATATAAAACAGCAGAATGCCCACGACCATCGCCAGATCCGTCATCGCGGCCGGCAGCGCGCGGAAGAGCACGTTGCGCAGGAATTTTCCCTTGACGAGGCTCTCGTTCGGCTCCATGGCGAGGATGAACGACGGGATGCCGATGGTTACGGCGCTCACGAGCGTGAGCTGCGCGGGGCTGAACGGGTACGGCAGCGTGGCAAAGAGCGTGAAAAACGCGAGGCAGAACGAGAAAATGTTCTTGACCAGGTACAGCGAGGCGCTGCGCTCGATGTTGTTGATGACGCGGCGGCCCTCCGCCACGACCGACGGCATGGAGGCAAAGTTCGAGTCGAGCAGCACGATGTGCGACACCTGGCACGCCACGTCGCTGCCCGAGGCCATGGCGATGGAGCAGTCGGCCTCCTTGAGCGCGAGCACGTCGTTGACGCCGTCGCCCGTCATGGCCACGGTGTGGCCGTCGGCCTTGAGCGCCTGCACGAGGCTGCGCTTCTGCGCGGGGGTCACGCGGCCGAAGACCGTGTACTTGCCCGCCGCGTCGCGGATGGCTTCCTCGGTCGTGAGCGTGCGCGCGTCGACGAAGCGGTCGGCGTTTTCGATGCCGGCGCGCTTGGCCACCTCGGACACCGTGCGCGCGTTGTCGCCGGAGATGACCTTCACGGCCACGCCCTGGCTGGCAAAGTAGCCGAACGTCTCCGGCGCCTCGGCGCGGATCTTGTTTGAGAGCAGGATCAGCGCGATGGGCAGAAAGCCGGCGCTGAGCGTCTCGTCCGTGAGCGCGCCGTCATACATGCCCAGCAGCAGCACGCGGCAGCCCTTGGCGGAGTAGCCCTCGATCTGCTCCTGATACGGGTTCTCGCGCCCGGCGAGCAGCACGTCCGGCGCGCCGAGCAGGTACGTCTCCTCGGTGTGGAACGACACGCCGCCGTATTTCTTCGCCGACGAGAACGGCAGCGTCGCCGTCGCGTCCTGCGTCTTTTCGCCCGTGAAGTAGCGCCGCAGTGCGGCCATCGTGTCGTTGTCGGCCTGCATGGCGTAGACGTAGTCGGCCATGATCATGCGGATGTCCTCGAGCGTGAAGCGGTCGTCGCACAGGGGGCAGACGTCCTCGACGATCATCTTGTTTTCCGTCACCGTGCCGGTCTTGTCCACGCACAGCGTGTCCACGCGCGCGAGCGTCTCGATGCAGCCGAGCTCGTGCACGAGAGTCTTGCGCTGGGCCAGACGCACGACGCCGGCCACGAGCGCGAGGCTGGTGAGCAGATACAGCCCCTCGGGGATCATGCCGATGATCGAGCCGACCGTGCTCGTCACGGCGATGGGCACGGCGCGGCCGAGCCACACGTATTCCTTGACGAACATCACCACGCCGAGCGGGATGACGAGGATGCCGATCCACTTGACGAGGTTTTGCAGCGAGCGCATCATCTCCGACTGCTGCGGCTTCTTGGCGCGCTTGGCCTCCTGCGTCAGGCGCGAGACGTAGGAGTCCGCGCCGACGTCCGTCAGCTGCGCGCGGCACATGCCGCTGACGACGAAGCTGCCCGACAGGAGCTTGTCGCCGGGGTTTTTCTTAATTTCGTCCGACTCGCCCGTGATGAGCGCCTCGTTGACGTAGCAGCTATCTTGCGCGACGACGGCGTCGGCATAGACCTGGTTGCCGGCGGCGAAGACGACGATGTCGTCGCGCACGAGCTGCGCGGTGTCCACGGTCACGCGCCTGCCGTCGCGCACGGCGACGGCCTTGGGCGATGCGAGGATGCTCAGCTTGTCGAGCGTTTTCTTCGAGCGGATCTCCTGAATGATGCCGATGGCGGTGTTGACGATGATGACGCCCATGAACGTCAGGTTCAGCCACTGCTGCACCGCGATCACGCACAGCGCCAGCAGGAAAAACAGCATATTGAAATAGGTAAAGATATTGCTCAGGACGATCTGCTTGACCGTCTTGCCCGGCGGGTCGACGGGCGCGTTCGTCCAGCCGGCGTCCGCGCGCTCGCGCACCTGCGCGCTCGTCAGGCCCTGCTGCGGGTCGGGGTGCGCGACGGGCACGTCCCGCCGCTCCGGCGTCTCGGGCGCGGGCGCGCGCCGGTCTTTGATTTTTTCGATCAGATTGGCCAAAGGTCTGCCTCCAATGTGATAACACCAAATATACCGAATATTATAGCGTCTCGCGCGGTGGAATGGAACAACAGTTTGTGAATATTTGCTTAAAAATGGTGGGATTTTTCGGCAGCCTGCACAGTGTGCCGCAGCAGCAGCGCGGTCGTCACGCTGCCGATGCCGCCGGGCACGGGCGTGCAGGCGGCGATGGCGGCGGCCGCAGGCGTCACGTCGCCGCGCAGCGTGCCGTCCGGCAGCGCGGTCGCGCCCGCGTCGAGCACGATCTGCCCCGGGCGCACGCACTCCGGCGTGATGAGCCCCGGCGCGCCCGCCGCGGCCAGCAGAATGTCGGCGGCCCGGCAGCGGGCGGCGAGGTCGGGCGTTTTCCGGTGGCAGAGCGTCACGGTCGCGTCCGCGCGCGTGAGCAGCAGCGCGGCCGGCCGGCCGATCACGAGGCTCCGGCCCACGACGGTCACGCGCCGGCCCGCGGGGTCGATGCCGTGCGCGCGCAGCAGCTCCATACACGCCTCGGCCGTGCAGGGGGCGAAGCCCGCCGCCCCGGTCACGAGCGCGCCGAGGGAGAACGTTGTCATGCCGTCCACGTCCTTGCGCGCATCGAGCGCGTCGAGGATTTCCTGCGCGCGCAGCGCCGCCGGCAGCGGCCGCAGCAGCAGCACGCCGTGCACCGCGCCGTCCGCGCTCAGGGTGCGCAGGGTGTCGGTCAGTGTTTCGGGCGCGCAGTCCGCCGGCAGGGGCACGGGGCGCACGGTGACGCCGCAGCCGGCCGCCGAGAGTGCGATGCTGCGCAGATAGGCCCGGTCGTCCGGCTGCGCGCCGACGGACACGGCCGCGAGGCAGGGTGGCTCTGTGAGCCGCGCCGCGCGCGCTCGCACCTGCGCATAGATCGCCGCGGCGGCCTCCGTTCCGGTCAGGGTGCTCGGCATGGTTCAGCCCTCCCCGCGCAGCGCGGCGCGCACCGCGTCCGCGGTCTGCGCGCAGCACTGTACCACGGTCGCGCGCAGGCGCGCGGCGCGCGCCTCGGTCGCGGCGCGGTCGTCCGGCGCGAGCAGGCCGGTGTTGACCAGCACGTTCAGTTCCGCCGCCTCCGCCGCCGCGCTGCACAGCGCCGCCGCGCACCCGACGTCCGAGCGCAGGAGGGGGCTGGCCGTGCTCAGCGCAGCGGGCAGCAGCAGCGCCACCTGCTCGCAGTGCTCCAGCATGGCCAGCGGGGCAAGGCACGCCGTGTGCGCCGCGTCCGCGAGCCGGGCGGCGCGCCCGGGGTCGTCCTTCGGGATGGCGTAGGCCCGCTGCAGCGGCAGAAAGCCCGCCGCGTCCGCGTCGATGAGCGCGAGCAGCGTCGTGCGCTGCGCGTCGCAGCTGGCGGCCAGCGTGGCGAGCGCGTCGTGCTGGTCGGCGTAGCGGGGGTTGGCTGCCGTCACGTTCGCGGCCATCGCGGCCAGGCTCGCCGCCGCGCCCCCGCCGCCCGGTGCGGGCTGCGTGGAGGCGAGCTGCGCGGTGAATTCGGAAAGGGAGCGCCCGGTCGTAAGCGTCTGGTCGGTCATATGGAAAACCTCCTTGCGGGATGATGATCGTGTGGTGTCGTGTCCGTCACCGGCACACATATTATATTGTATTATACCGCGCGGCGGGGCGCTTGAAAAGTGGGCGCGGGGCTTTTTGCGCGCTTTTTGGGCATACTGACCCAAAAGGGAGGAATGACCATGCAAGACGGTTTCCTGCGCGCGGCGGCGGCGTCCATCCCCGTGGCCGTGGCAGACCCCCGGCGCAACGCGGCGGCGGTCTGCGCGCGCATCGACCAGGCGCACCGGGCGCGTGCTGCGCTGCTCGTGCTGCCGGAGCTGTGCGTGACGGGCTACACGTGCGGCGACCTGTTTTTGTCCGCGCTGCTGCTCGATGCGGCCGAAGAAGCGCTGCTGAACATCTGTGCGCACACGCAAAACTGCGACCCCGTCGTCGTGCTCGGCGTGCCGCTGCGCGCCGGGGGCAAGCTCTACAACTGCGCGGCCGTGCTGCACCGCGGGCGCATCCTCGGCGTCGTGCCGAAGACGTGGCTGCCGAACTACGACGTGTTCGCGGAAAAGCGCTGCTTTGCCTCCGCGGCGGCGTACCATGGGCCGGGCAGCGTGCCCGTCAGTGGGGCGGACGTGCCGTTCGGCACGGGGCTGGTGTTCGCCTGCGCGCAGATGCCGGCGTTTCGCCTCGGCGTGGAGCTGTGCGAGGACGTGTGGGCGCCGATACCGCCGTCGGTGCGGCTGTGCCTCGCCGGGGCGACCGTGATCGCAAACTGCTCGGCCTCGCCCGAGGCGGCCGGCAAGCCCGCCCGCCGCCGCACGCTGCTGCGCGCGGCCAGCGCGCGCGGCCTCTGCGGCTATGTCTACGCCAACGCCGGGCCGGACGAGTCGAGCGCGCGCGCCGTCTTTTCCGCGCACCACCTCATCGCGGAAAACGGGGACATCCTCGCCGAGCACGCGCCGTTCGCGCCCGAGCCCGGCCTGCTCGTGACGGAGCTCGACCTGCTGACGCTCTCGGCCGAGCGCCGGCGCAACACGACCTTCGTGCCCGAGGGGGCGGGGGCGCGCGCCGTGCCGTTTTCCATGCCGCTGCGCCCCACCCCGCTCAGCCGCGCGGTGTCGCCGCACCCGTTCGTGCCGGACGATGCAGCCCTGCGCCGCAAGCGCGCAGAGCTCCTGCTTTCCATCCAGGCGCACGGGCTGCGCAAGCGCCTGCTGCACACCGGCAGCCGGGTGGCGCTGCTGCCCGTGACGGACGATCTCGACAGCGTGCTCGCCCTGCTCGTGTGCGCGCGCACGATGGATCTGCTCGGCCGCGCGCGGCACGATGTCCTCGCCGTCACGCAGCCGGGGGGCGACCGGGCGCGCGTGCTGCGCCTGTGCAAGGCGCTGGGCGTGTCCGTGCGGCCGAACGCCGACCGCGCGGGGCTCGCGCGCACGCACGTGGCGCTCCCGCTCGCCGCACCCGACTTCACGGCTCTGCTGCTGGGCGAGGCCGTGTGCGCGCCGGAGGCCTACGGCGTCAACGCCGCCGTGCCGCGCACGCTCGTGCGCTGGCTCATCGCGGCCGAGGCCGAGCGCGCGGCCGAGCCCCTGCGTGCGGAGCTGCGCGCCGCGCTCTCCGCGCCGGACGCCGACTGCGCCGGCGTCTCGTGCGCGCTGACGGACTTCTGCTTTTACCATCTTGTCCGCTGCGGCGCGCACCCGCGGCGCATCCTGCGGCTGGCCCGCGCCGCCTTCGGCGACGCGGCCGCGGACGCCGACATCCTGCGCGCCATGGCGGCGCTCACGCGCTGCCTGTTCCGGCGGCCGGCCGCCTTGCCCGACCACGTCGCGCTCGGCAGCAGCACGCAGGCGCTGCACTGGCCGCCGGACGCGGCGGGATCGCTCTGGGGCGAGGAGATCGACGCGCTGCGCCGCGAGCTGTCCTGAGATCAATATTCAAAAATGCGTGCATAACTGCATATTCTGCCGCCGCTCTGAATGCCGGAGCGGCGGCGTTTTTCGCATATCTTTCGCGCTTTTGTGCATATCACCGAAAGAAAAGCGTTTCTCACGTGAATTTTATTCAAAAAGAAGGTTGACATTTGCGCGAAAAAGGTGAATAATATGCACATCTTATGAATGAATAATCAATGGAGGCAACCATGATGAAAAAAGAAGATATCAAAAAAGTCGTCCTTGCTTACTCCGGCGGTCTGGATACGTCCATCATCATCCCCTGGCTGAAGGAGAACTACAATAACTGCGAAGTCATCGCCGTGTCCGGCAACGTCGGCCAGGCCGGCGAGCTCGACGGCCTCGAAGAGAAGGCCATCAAGACCGGCGCGTCGAAGCTCTACGTGCTCGACCTGACGGACGAGTACGTCGATGATTACATCATCCCGACCATGCAGGCCGGCGCCGTGTACGAGGAGTACCTGCTCGGCACGAGCCACGCGCGGCCGTGCATCGCCAAGGGCCTCGTCGAGATCGCCCAGAAAGAGGGCGCCGACGCCATCGCCCACGGCTGCACCGGCAAGGGCAACGATCAGGTACGGTTCGAGCTGGCCATCAAGCACTTCGCGCCCGACATGCCCATCATCGCCCCGTGGCGGGAGTGGGACATCAAGTCGCGTGAGGAA
>OGLS01001425.1_pt1 | contig 14544 bp, 12 predicted proteins | sample 1572881 | NCBI WGS metagenome assembly OGLS01 (sample SAMEA2582013, study PRJEB24529) | metagenome | biome: Human gut stool | place: China | collected 2011
TCTTGGTGCGGAACACCTCGCCCTTCACGCCGATGATATCGCCCACGTCCAGCTTTTTAAAGGCGGCGTAGGCCTCGTCACCCAGCTCGTCGCGGCGGACGTAAAGCTGGATATCGCCCTTGTCGTCGCGCAGGTGGGCAAAGCTTGCCTTGCCCATGACGCGCTTGGACATCATACGGCCTGCCAGTGCCACCAGCTTGCCGCTGTCGGTCTCGTTGGGCAGTTCCTTAAATTCTTCCTTCAGGTCGGCAGAATACGCGTCCTGCGGGAACTTGGTCAGGGTAAAGGGGTCGTTGCCGGCGGCCTGCAGGTCGGCCAGCTTCTGGCGGCGCACCTGTACCTGCTCGCTCTCGGACAGACCCGCAGCGGGGTTTCTCTTTTGCTCTTCCATGGTTACTCCTACTTAGTTTGCAGAATGGGTGATAGCCAGCACAGTGTACTCCACGGTCTGGCCGGTGGGCAGCAGCACTTCGACCTTTTCGCCCACAGCCTTGCCCATCAGGGCGTGACCCACGGGGCTCTCATCGCTGATCTTGCCATTGAAGGCGTCAGCTTCGGTGCGGCCCACGATATCGTATTCCTCGGCTTCGTCCTCGCCGGTCTCGCGGATGGTAACGTGGGTGCCCACGGAGACGTTATCCACGCTCAGCTCGCTCTCGTCGATTATAACTGCGTTCTTGATGGTCTGCTCCAGCTCGGTGATGCGGTTCTCCACCAGACCCTGCGTATTCTTGGCCTCGTCGTACTCGCTGTTCTCAGACAGGTCGCCGTGGCTGCGGGCTTCCTTGATCTCTTCAGCCAGCTCCTTGCGGCGGACAGTTTTGAGGTATTCCAGCTCCTCCTGCATTGCCTTCAGACCGGCAGCGGACATCTTGATCTCTTGTGCCATTTGAGAATCTCTCCTTGTTATTAGCTGTATTTCTTTCGCGCAGCCACAAAGCCGCACAAGAATGCTATTTTGACTACACTATTATAATAGCAAGCCGGTGCCTTGTCAACAAAAAAGGCGGTGCTGGGGCAAAAAAGCACGCAGAACGGAAGAACGGCAGGGGCAGAGCCGATCAAAGAGTGATACTTTCGATAATTCGTGCTCTTTTTGGGCATTTTGTGCCATTTCCCTTCCAAAATACGATAAAATGTAATATAATGGAAATACCGTAATACATCCCCCCCCCCGTAAATAATACGAGGGGAAAAAGGAGGTTGTACCATGAAACAAGGCAAACTTATCCGACGTGCAGTATCAGCAGCGCTAACCGGATGCATGATGTTCACCCTCTCAGCCCCGGCTCTGGCTGAGAGCACTGATGCACTGATGCAGTTGAACATCAGCGGCAACCGTGCGGTCAGTGTACTGGATGCGGAAAACGGCTACGGCATCACAGTTAATGGCGTAGAGGTCACAGATGCTAACAAGGACGATGTCCTTGCAGGAACCTTGAATGCCGGTAAGCTCAGATATGAAAACGGTGCATTATGCTCAGATAATGTACAGCTCTCAGGTATTCTGCGTGTAACTGCGCCGGGCACGAATATTGAACTGAACGGCGGAGCGTACAGTCCTCTGGCTACAATCTATATTAATGGTGCAGATAACGTAACAATCTCCAGCGATAACTACTCCGCGATTGGCAATAAGGCAGAGATTGACTGCACCGGAAAAGTAACGATCAATGCGTCTGGTAATTTTGGCAGCTATGCCATAGGTGCCCGTTCTCAGGCAGACGAGGGCACTCTGATCATTCGGAATGCCAGTGCAGTAGAGATCAATGCGCCCCAGTATAATCAGGTCATCGGCGGATGGAAGGGCATCGCCGATATTACCTGCAACGGTCCTGTTACCATCTGCGGTAATGCAGAAAGCGGCAATAGAATTGCCAAGAACTTCACCTACCAGCGCACGGATGGTGCAGACTACGTCTACTACACCAGCGAGGATGCGGAGACAGAAGCCATCGACGGAAGCATTACACCCATCCCGTCCGATGCACCCTACAGCTATCTGCATATTGAGGAAAAGACGTTTTCCGCAATTACCGTAAACAATGGAATCGCAAAAGCGGGCGGAAGCGAAGTGCAAATGGCCTTCAACGGTCAAAAAGTGACCGTCACCGCCCAGATCGATGAAACTGACGAGCGAAAATTTGACGGCTGGGAAGTAGTAAATGCTCCCGCAGGCTTTACGATCTCTGCCGAAAAACTGGCGCAGAAGGAATTTTCGTTCATCATGCCTACAGGCAATGTAGAACTGACCGCACACCACAGCAACAAGCTTGAGGTGTCCGGCGGTACTGCCAAAGTGAACGGTAACAGCAATGCAGATTTTGCCCGCCCGGGCGCAGCCGTTACCGTGACCGCAGGCAGCCCCGAGGATTACCAGTTTGACCACTGGGAGGTATCTGGCGGCAATATCGGCAAGACCGAAGAGGAGCTGAAGGTCAGCCCTCTGAGCTTCACCATGCCGGATGCAGCCGTCAAGCTGACCGCTGTCTACAAGGCTGCTGTCAAGGTGAGCAACGGTACTGCCCAAACGGACAATACCACCGGTGAGACGGTGTATGCACTGGAGGGTGCATCCGTTACCGTGACCGGTCACGACAGCAACGCAAGCTTTTCCAAGCTCGTAGGCTGGAAGCTCAAAAAGGGCAGCCTTACTGCAATCATCGATGCGGACGGCAATAGCCTGAATGTTACGGTGGACGCAGAAAACAATTATCTGCTGGATGCCAGCGGGGCAAAGATCAAAAACGAAACTTTTACGTTCACCATGTCTGACAAGCCTGTGGAACTGAGTGCTGTCTACAGTATTCCCGCCATCGCAATGAGTCTGCCGGTCATCGTGGAAGGCGGTACAATCAATGGCACGCAGGACAGCTTTGTGCGCGTAAAGGCGGGCGAAAAAGTCACGATCAAGGCTGATGCACCTGCTGAAAACATGCAATTCCATCACTGGAAAGTGGAAGAAGGCACCAGCGCGGACTTTGGCGTAACGGTCGGCACGCTTGGCTCTGATACGGAGCAGGGTACTGAGGAGATCGCATTCATCATGCCCCGGGGTGCTGTCAGACTGACAGCACAGTGGTCCGCTACTCCGGCGACCCGACCCGATCCAGATCAGCCGCTGGACGAGGATTTCGGTGTTGATACTCCTCAGCCGAAGCCCGAACCTGAAGAGCCTGAAGAGCCCGAAGCACCCGCAGAGTCCGCCGCCGGTGCTATTGCAGCAGTCGCCATTGGCGGCGCAGCAGTCTGGGGCGGCTACGAGATCACTACCCGCGCCATCCTGAAGAACCTGCTGCCCGCAGATGCAGCCATCCCCAAGACTCAGGGCCAGCTGGCTGAGCTGCTGTGGCAGAACGCAGGCTGCCCCCAGCCCACCGTTGCACAAGCCACCGATGCCGCTGCCGCCGCCCGCTGGTGTGTCGAGCAGGGCTATCTGGAAGAGGATTTCGCCCCGGAAAAGTATGTACCCAAATACAAGGTGATCCGTATCCTCAAGCAGGCTAAAAGCGCCACATAACCTCTGATATCATCTCACATCACCGCACAAAAATGGACGGAGGAGCGTCTTTGACGTTCCTCCGTCCATTTTCTTTTAACACACTCAGACCAGCTTTGGCACCTCTGCGGTCAGCAGCTCTGCCAGCCGGGCGTGCCCCTTGCAAGTCAGGTGCATAAAGTCCACCTCGTTGAACTCGCACTCGGCGGCATCCATAAAGTGCACGCCCTGCCGCTCGGCTACGATGCGCAGCTGCTCGGCGACCCCGCGGGATTTTTCCACGCAGCCTGCGCCCATGACGGCATCGTGGAAGCCGTCCTTGATGCAGGGCGGTGCCACCACCAGAATGTTAGGTGCCTTGCCGCCCCAGCAGTCCACACTCTTGACCTTGAGCAGCAGCCGCTCCATGCCCGCACCGATGCAGGCGGCGTTTGCGCCAAAGCGCTCCTTAACATCGTTCGTGCCCAGCATGATGATGAGCAGGTCGATGACCTCGTGGCTCTTGAGCAGGGCATAAGCCACGCTCAGCGCATCCATAGACTCATGCAGCGGGTCCACGAACACGGTAGTGCGGCCGGAAAGACCTTCCTCGGTGACCAGATACTCCTCGCCCAGCGCCTTTTGCAGGCGGCAGGTCCAGCGCTCATCCTCGTTGAAGCGGATGCCGTGGTCGGCGCAGTCGTTGGGGTCGGCGCAATAGCCGTGGGTGTTGGAATCACCCAGACAGAGAATATGCTTTTTCATAACCAAATCACTCCTTTTCCATCGTCTGCCGGAAGTAGTACACAGCGCCCACCATACCGGCATCGTTGTGCAGCTGCGCGGCACGGATCTCCAGTCCTTCGGCAAATGCGGGCATGACGGATGCTTTCACCTTTTCAGCGATAGGCTCGATGAGCAGCTTCTGCTGGGCAGACACGCCGCCGCCGATCAGGATCAGCTGCGGGTTGAAGATATGCACCATGCCCGCCAGCCCCTGCGCGATCTCGTCCGTCCATGCGTCCAGCAGCGCCAGCACCGTCTCGTTGCCCGCTTCTGCGTCGGCAAAGATGGCGCGGCCATCCTTCCATGCCGGGTCTTTTTCCTGCGCGGCGCGCACCAGAGCAGTGGTGGCGGCGTAGCGCTCCCAGCAGCCCTTTGCGCCGCAGGTGCAGTCCACGCCGTCCAGCGCGTGGGTGCGGTAGTGTCCCAGCTCGCCGCCCAGACCCCGCGCACCTTCCAGCAGACGGCCTCCGGTCAGGATGCCGCCGCCCACGCCGGTGCCCAGCGTCACGCCGATGACGTCCGTATAGCCCTGTGCACCGCCGACCCACACCTCGCCCAGCGTCATGCAGTTGGCGTCGTTGGCTACCGTGACCGGCAGACCAAAGGCCTTTTCCAGCTCCGCCTTGATGGGTGCGCCGATGTAGTTGGGCAGATTGCCGCAGGTGCCCGCCACGATGCCCTTGCGGCTGTCGATCTGCCCGGTGGCAGAAGCGCCGATGCCCGCAAGGCTTTCCGCCGGGACGCTCTGCGCGGCAAGGAAAGCTTGTGCAGCTTTGAGCACCGTGGTCAGGATGGGGGTGCGGTAGCCGTCAAAGCTTACGCTCTCCTCGGCTTTCGCCAGCACTGCACCGGCTTCGTCCACGATGCCCAGCTTGACGGCGGTGCCGCCGATGTCGATACCAAGATAGTGTTTCATAGCAGGACTCCCCTGTGTTATTTTTTAGCGGCGTTGATGGCACCGGTAAAGCGTGCGGTGATCTCTGCCGGGCGGGTAATGGCACCGCCCACCACCAGTGCAAACGCACCGGCTTCCAGCGCCTTGACCGCCTGTTCCGGGTAGTGGATATGACCCTCGGCAATGATCTTTGCCGGGCACTCTGCGGACAGCTTGCGGATGAAGTCAAAGTCGATATCGTCAATGCCGGTGGTCTCGGGGGTGTAGCCGCGCATGGTGGTGCCTACAAAGTCGGCGCCTGCCTCGGCGCAGAGCATAGCGTTCTCAAAGTTATCGCAATCAGCCATCACCAGCTGCTCGGGGTACTTTGCCTTGATGGCGCGGATGAACTGTGCCGAGGTGGAGCCGTCCGGGCGCAGCGCACCCGTGCCCTGCACGGCAAGGATATCCACCCCGCAGGCCACCAGCTCATCCACTTCCTTCATGGTGACGGTGATGTACATGGGCGTGCCGGGGTAGTCCTTTTTGATGATGCCGATGACCGGCAGGTCCACCACCTGCTTGATCTGGGTAATGTCCCGCACGGTGTTGGCACGGATGCCCACAGCCCCGCTCATGGCAGCAGCTTTTGCCATCAGGGGCATCACGCCGCCCTCCTTGGTATACAGCGGCTCGTGCTCCAGTGCCTGACAGGACACGATGAGCCCGCCCTTGATCTGTGCAAACAGCTTTTCCTTATCCATGGTCTTACTCCTCCATTCTGATCTTGACAACGGCCTTGCGCACGCTGACACAGCCGTGCTGTACAAGGCCGGGCTTATGCAGCTCCTCCGGGAAGAACAGCACAAAGCGTCCCTCGCCCAGTGCACCAGTCACTACGCTGGCACTGTCCTGAAAGCCGCAGTCCCCGGTAAATTCCCCGATCTCCGCGCCGGGCAGATTGGTGTAGCCCCAGCCCTCGCTGCCGGTAAGGTCTACCTGTAAATCAGCATAAAGCTTGTGGTACTCCGGGTGATAGCCCGCGTCCGGGTGCAATGTGGCGTCCATCAGGTTGATGAACACCTTGTCGCCGTCCACCTCGGTGCGTCCCAGCTGCAGGGCGGCAAGGTCGTGGGTAAGCAGATAGTCAATGGCGGTATCCAAGTTGGGGTGCAGCCCCCTGTACCGGCCCAGATGCTGCAAGGTATCGCAGATCATTCGCGTTTCCTCCAATAAAAGAAGCGCCCGTCTCCCCTCTGAAAAAGAGACGGAGAGGGGCGCTTTTATTCTGTTACAGCTTTGCGATGGCGGCTTCGATCATGGCCTGTGCCTCGGCCACGATGGGCTCATCCTCGGGGATCAGGCCGGGCATCGGGGCACGCACGCTGCCCAGCTCCAGACCATACATCCGGCGCAAAATCTCCTTTTGCACCGCATACAGGTTGCCGTGGGCGGAGCACATCTTGTAGATGATGCGGTTTGCCTCGTACTGGATGGCGCGTGCCTTTGCGATCTCGCCCTTTTCCAGATGGGCATTCATGGCCAGATACAGCTCCGGCATCACGGCGTAGGTGCCGCCGATGCCGCCGTCTGCGCCGATGACGCGGCCGGAAACGAACTGCTCGTCCGGGCCATTGAACACCACAAAGCCCTCCTCGCCGCGGGCGGCGATACCGGCATCCTTGAACATCTGGATGTCCTGCGTGGGCATGGAGCTGTTCTTCACAGCCACCACGTTGGGGTTCTTCAGCATCTCATTCAGCAGGCTCATGGTCAGCGCCGTGCCAGCCAGCTGCGGGATGTTGTAGATGACGAACTCGGTGTTCGGGGCGGCAGCGGACATATCGTTCCAGTACTTGGCAATGGCGTACTCCGGCAGGTGGAAGTAGATGGGCGGGATGGAGGCAATGGCGTCCACGCCCACGCTCTCGGCGTGGCGTGCCAGCTCCATGCTGTCGGCAGTGTTGTTGCAGCCGACGTGGGCAATCACAGTCAGCTTGCCTTTGGCTTCGCTCATCACGGCTTCCAGAACGGTCTTGCGCTCCTCGACGTGCTGGTAGATGCACTCGCCGGAGGAGCCGCCCACATACACGCCCTTAACGCCCTTGGCGATCAGGTGGCGGGTCAGTGCCTTGACCCCCTCCACCGAAATGTTGCCCTCTGCGTCATAGCAGGCGTAAAAGGCAGGGATGACACCCTGATATTTTTTGATATCTTTCATGTTTCAAGCCCTTCTTTACAATCAGTAATAAATCGAGATAAAATAGTCGTTCGTATCAAATTCTGACGCTTTCCGCTCCGGGCGGGGGTATTTTTGCCCTCTTGCGGCGGTCGAAATTTTAGCCCTTGACCGCACCCATTGCGATGCCCTTGGTGAAGTACTTCTGGAAGATCAGGAAGATGATGATGATCGGCACAGCGGCCAGTGCGGCACCGGCCATGATCAGGCCGAAGTCGGTGCTGTTTTCTGCCTGCAGTTTTGCAATGCCCAGCGAGATGGTCAGGTTGCTGGTGCTGGACAGCATGATCAACTGCATGAAGTAGTCGTTCCAGCTGTTGATGAAGGTAAAGATGGCCAGTGCGCCGATACCGGGCTTGACCATGGGCAGCACGATCTTGACAAAGGTGCGTGCCTCGCTGGCACCGTCGATGCGGGCAGCTTCCAGCATTTCTGTGGGGATGCCCTCACTGAACTGCTTCATCAGGAACACGCCGAACGGCCAGCCCACGATGGGGAAGATGACCGCCCAGATGGTGTTGTACAGGTTCAGTGCGCTCATCTCGCGCAGCAGGGGGATCAGGATGACCTGCTTGGGCAGTGCCATAGCGCAGACGATGAGGGTGAACAGCAGCTTGCGGCCCACAAAACGCTTTTTGGCCAGCGCATAACCGGCCATGGCGGCGGTCAGGCAGGTAAGGATCATGGACATAACGGCCATGAACACAGTGTTGATCATCCAACGGATAGCAGCGGGAGCCATGGGGCCTACCGAGAAATAAACGGGCTCGCCGTTGGCGCTGAACTTGGAGCCGAAGGGCACAGCCAGCTGCCACAGCGGGGCACGCTTACCGGCAAACAGCTTCTGGTAGTTGGTCAGCACCCACTGGCTGGGCCACCACTCGGGAGTAGTGGCATTGATGGCGGCACCGGTCTTGAAGGAGCCGGTGATGATCCAGTACAGCGGGAAGGCGAACAGCACTGCCATGATGCTGATGAGGATGATCGCCAGAATGGTGTAGGCGCTCATCTTTTTCAGTTTACTGGGATGGCGCTTCAACGGTTTTTGCTTTTTTGCAGCAGTTGCACTCATTGTTCCGCACCTCCTTAATTATCCTTGTTGCCCAGCTTGAACTGGACAGCAGACAGAATGGCGATGATCACCGCCAGCACCACGCCCATGGCGTTGCCGTAGCCGTACTTGTACTGCTTGAAGGCGGTGTAGTAAATGTAGTACATAATGGTATCGGTCTTGTGGTTGGGGCCGCCGGAGGTCAGCAGCTGGATCAGTGCAAAGCACTGGAAGGAGTTGATGGTGGTGATGACCAGAATGTACAGGGTGGTGGGCATAATGGCCGGCCACTTGATCTTCCAGAAGCACTGGAAGTCGGTCGCGCCGTCCACCTCGGCAGCTTCCACGATGGACTGATCCACGTTGCCCAGTGCCGAAACATACAGCACGATGGGCTGACCCACGGAGGTGGTGAGCAGGATCAGGATGATACAGCCCAGAGCGAACCGCTCGTCACCCAGCCAGTTGATGTTTTTGTCCAGAATACCAAGGCTCTTGCCCAGATAGTTGAAGATGCCGTAGTAGTTGTTGTACATCCACTTCCACACCACGGTAACGGCGACAGAGCCGGTGACCACGGGCAGGTAGAACACGCAGCGGAAAAGGCTGGTGGCCCACTCCGGCAGGTCTACGATGGCGGAGGACACCCACAGCGAGAAGATGCAGGTGATGGGCACCGACACGATAACGATGACGAAGGTGTTCTTTAATGCGCCAAGGAAGATGGGGTCGGCAAACAGGGTCTTGTAGTTTGCCATCCCCACAAAGATATCCGCGCGGTTCATGGTGGAGTCAAAGAAGCTGGTCACCACGCACAGGATCATGGGGTAGATGACGAAGCCCAGAAAGAAGATCAGGCTGGGCAGCAGGAAGCAGTAGGAGGCGAAGGTTTCGCGCCGTACCAGCGCACTGCTGCGTTTGGGCTCTTTCATTGCCGTCTTTGCAGCCAAGAGGATCACCAAACCTTTCGTTTGAGAGTGTTTTTTCCGTAAAAGGGCCCCTCCCTCACCCGGAGGAAGGGGCCTTGCGGTTCAGCTGTGATGCAGTTCAGAAAAAGTAGTGCTTATGCCTCGGCAGCAGCGGCTGCGTTTGCGTTGTCCACAAAGGTCTTGACGGCAGTCTCGACGGCCTCGCCGGAGCCCACGCGCTGCAGCATGTTCCACCACTCGGTGCGGGCAGTGGTCCAGCCCGGGGTGATCTGGTAATAGTCGCCCAGATAGTTCATAAACTTGCTATACTCGCTCATGACCTCGTTGCCGGCGTAGATGTCGCCCACGCTGGTGCGGACGGGGAAGTAGGTGGAAGCCAGCACGCTGTCTTTGACCTGAGAGGGGTCGGCAGCGATGAACTCGATAAAGGTCTTTGCAGCCTTGATCTTGGCCTCGTCGCCGTTATCAAAGATGCCGAAGCCCCAGATGCCGCCGCACAGCTTCGGGTCGCCGCTTTCGGTGGGGAATGCCATGGGGAAGATCTCGTCGCCGCTGATGGTCTGGCCTGCGGCAGCGGTGTCAGCGTTCAGCTGCTGTGCAATGTTCCAGCAGAAAGCCATCTGCAGGGTGCCGTTGCGGAACAGGGTGATCTCCTCGCCGCCGTTGATGGAGGGATCGAAGTTGACGCCCTTTGCATCGTGCAGCGTCTGAATGGCCTTGATGTTCTCGGCAGAATCGGCGGTGTACTTGGTGTGGGCTGCATCGGTAAAGGTGCCGCCGTACATATTGTTGATGATGGCGCGGGTGCCCTGGTCGCCGCCCTGACCGCTGCAGTAGATGGCTGCTACATTCTCGTAGCCGCCCTTGTACAGTGCGTCCACAGTGTTCAGGAAGCCCTCGGTGCTCCAGGTGTGCTTGTCGGTATCAATGTACTTGTCCGCGCCCACTTCCTTGACCTTGGTCATGTTCACGGCCATGCAGTGTGCGGTCATGCACAGGGGATACTCGTAGTAGTCGCCCTTCTCGTTGTGGCAGGCAGACTCCACAGAAGCGTAGATATCCTTCTTGGCGTCGTCGGTCCACAGATCGTTCAGCGGAGCCATAACGCCCTTGGCACCCCAGTTGGCCACCAGACGCTCGGGGCCTTCCATGACCAGATCGGGTGCGCTGCCGCCCTCGATGGCGGTGTTCACCTGATCGTCGCCGTTGGTGTAGTCCAGATACTCCACGGTCACCTTGATGTCGGGGTACTTTGCATTGAAGCTGGAGATCAGGTTCTGGACGGTATCGTCATTGCCCCAGCCGCCGATGGGGTATGTCCACAGCTTGATGCTTGCGCCGGTGCCGGCTGCACTTGCAGCAGCAGAGGAAGCGGTGGAGGAAGCAGCAGTGCTGGTGGAGGAGGAACCGCCGCAGGCGGCCAGTGCACCGGCAGCGCCCAGAATACCGGCAGCCTTCAGGAAGGAACGGCGGGAAATGCAGTTTTTCATGGTAGATTCTCCTTGTTCATCTTCTTCGATCCATCGGGGGATCGTACTCCGTTTTGCTCGTAGCGGCTGCTCGTGTCCGCAGCCGTTGTTTGTAGCCTAATTATAGAAAATTATTTTCATTTTGTCTATTCATTCTTTTCATAAATTTTCATTTTCAAACCCAGCAGCCTGCACAAAATTGTGGGATATCAGAAAAAACACAATAATTTCGCACACTTTACTTGTCAAAATAGTTACAAAACGGTACACTTTCCCCGGCTGTTCTGAAAATCGCTTTCAGTTATAAAATTGTAAAAATGAAAAGCATTTTCACTATTTTGGGCATTTTTTCCTTCAAAACTGTGCCCTCTGCACAGAACTGGCGGGTAAAATGTAGTCATTACGCCTCTTGCACAGCGGCGCGGTTTCTCTTATACTTTTATATAAGAAGGTAAGCACAACACGGCACCGGCACCCGCCGGCGGCCCAAGTCAGGAGAGGGAAGAATGTCTACAAATTTTTGGGAGCTGCTGCAGCAGCATCAAGGCGACCTGACAAAATCCGGCCGCACGGTGGCCGAATATCTGGTGCAGCACGCTGCGGAGGCACAGTATCTGTCCATATCATCGCTGGCCAGAGAGTGTCAGGTGGCCGAGGCCACGGTGTTCCGGTTCTGCCGGGCACTGGGCTTTGAGGGCTACCACGAAATGCGCATTGCGCTGGCGCAGGCCAATGCCACCGGTGTGCTGGTAAACCAGCAGGAGCCCGCCCCGGACGCCGACACCGCCACCCTGTGCGAGCACGCCTCGGCGCTGTTCATGACCGCCATCAACGGCACCCAGAACGCTCTTTCGCCGCAGGCGGTGGAGCAGGCTGTGGCGCTGCTGCACAGCGCCCGGCAGGTGTTCTGCATGGGACAGGGCGGCAGCATGGCCGCCGCCAACGAGATCTGCGCCCGGTTCGCCTGCATCACCAACAAGTTCCGTGCCACCGCCGACAGCCACATGCAGGTCATGGCTGCCAGCCTGATGACCGAGCAGGACGTGGTGCTGTTCGTCTCCTACTCCGGCGCTACCCGGGACCTGATGGAGACCCTGCGCACCGCCAAGGCCAACGGCGCAAAGATCATCCTGATCACCCACTACGAGGACTCCCCCGGCGCAAAGCTGGCAGACATCGTGCTGCTGTGCGGCGCACAGGAAAGCCCGCTGGATTCCGGCAGCATCCCCATCAAGGTGGCGGTGCTGTATGTAGCCGAAGTGCTTGTGCTGCGGTATATTCTGGACGACAAGCCCGGCAGCACCGAAGCGCAGGAGCGCACCACCGAGGCGCTGGCTGTAAAAATGCTTTGAGCATCGAACTAAATTTTAGGGATAACGGAGCATCCGGGGATGCTCCGTTATCCCTTTTTTACGCAAAAAATCGGTCAGACCCACAGGCCTGACCGATTTTTTGCTTATCAATGATGTTGCAGCGCTGTACGCTTAATCGCGGCGGCGGCTGTTAAGACCCAGCAGACGCACCACATACAGGAAGATGTTGATGAAGTCCAGATACAGCGTCAGTGCGCCGTAAATGGAAGCCTTTTCCGCCAGTTCGCTGTCCCCTGCGTAGTAGGAGTACATCTGGCTCAGCTTTTGGGTGTCGTAGGCGGTCAGCAGCATGAACACCACCAGACCGATGCCGGAGTACAGCACCGTGCCCATAAAGCCCATGCCAAACAGCAGACCAACGAAACCGGTGATAATCAGCGCAAACAGTGCCATCATCAGCTTGGGGCCCCAGCCGGACAGATCTTTGTGGGTGGTGGTGCCGTAAACTGCCATCAGGCCGAAGTACAGCGAGGTGGCAAGGAAAGCCAGCACCAGTGTGCCCAGATCAAAGGCAAGGAAATAGTAGCTCAGCACCATGCCGTTGAGCAGGGCGTAGCCTAAGAACACCCCTCTTGCCGCGCCCACGGACATATTCTGCACCCGGGCGCTCAGCACGAACACCAGCGCCAGCTCGGCAATGGTGAACAGCAGATACAGCGAATTGACCACATAGAACAGCGGGGTGGTGGCGGTGACAAACGCCGCTGCAAAGGTGATCAGCAGTCCCAGCGCCATCCAGCGGTAGGTGCGGGTCATATAATCAGCCGAGGTCATTGTAGGCTCTGCATAGCCACGGTTGTAATTGTTGTAACTCATCTGGGTTCCTCCAGTCTATTCTGCGGAGCATTTCTCTCTTGCTCCGGTCTACGGAATATAGTATACTGCATAGAAATGAACGTTTCATGAAAAAGGCTGTGATATTGTATGTCCCTTGGACTTTATCTGCATATTCCCTACTGTTTTTCCAAATGTCGGTACTGCGATTTTTATTCCCGCCCCGGAGAGCGGGGCGTACCGGACGCCTATGTGGACGCGCTGCTGCGGGAGCTGCACCGCTTTGCGCCGGACGCGCCCCTGCGGCCGGACACCCTCTATTTCGGCGGCGGCACGCCCAGCCTGCTCACCCCGGCACAGGCAGAGCGGCTCATCCGGGCAGCAGACCCCGTGCCCGGTGCAGAGATCACCTTGGAAGCAAACCCTGAGACCGTCACCGAGGAGAGCCTGCGGGGCTTCCGGGCGGCAGGGGTGAACCGCATCTCCTTCGGGGTGCAGTCTGCCCGGGACACCCAGCTGCGCACCCTTGGCCGTCCCCACAGCGCCAAGCAGGCGCGGGCAGCCTTTGCCGCTGCTCGGCGCGCCGGGTTCGAGAATATCAGCGGCGACATCATGCTGGCATTGCCCCATTATACGCAGGCCGAATTTGATGAGACACTGGAGCTGATCGAAAAAGGCGGGGCAACCCACATCTCGGCTTATCTTTTAAAGATCGAGCCGGACTCTGCCTTCGGCAAGCACCCGCCGGAGGGTCTGCCCACCGGCGATGAAGCCGCCGATTTCTACCTTTACGCCGTGGAGCAGCTGGAACACCACGGCTACCGCCAGTACGAGATCTCCAACTTTGCAAAGCCGGGCTACGAGGGGAAGCATAACCTCATCTACTGGGACTGCGGCGATTATCTTGGCCTTGGCCCTGCGGCACACTCCTGCATGGGCGGCAAGCGGTTCTGCTACGCGCCGGACACCGCCGCCTTTCTGCAGGACGCCGCCGCACCCATCATGGACGGCAGCTGCGGTGCAGAGGACTACCTGATCTTGCAGCTGCGGCTGCGCAAGGGGCTTGACCTTGATGCCTACAAAACCCTGTACGGCAAGCAGTTTTCCACCGCGCAGCTGGCCTTTGTGCAAAACTGCGTCCGCGCCGGGTATGCCACCTTCGATGGCCGCACCCTTGCCTTGACCCCCGCCGGGCTTATTGTTCAAAACAGCATTTTAGCACAGCTGCTCTGATGGGAGGACGAAGCAGAAATAGCAGGAAAAAGCATCGTAAAACAAAACCGCAGCGTATTTTGATACGTTGCGGTTTTTTGGTGGGCGCGGGTGGATGTCGCGAGCCGCGCTGCTAAAAACAGCCCACTGGGCTGTTTTTGCGCTGTCTTCTGCGACAGCGCCGCAGCTGTTCGAATCCACCCGCCCTATGAGTTTAGCCTTGTTACAAAACAAAAACCTCAGCGTACTCGCATACGTTGAGGCTTTTTGGTGGAGCGAAGCAACCCAAATCCGAACCATTGCCCTCTGGGGCATCTTTGGCGGCGATTTCATCGAAAGTGATGGTTTTTGTGCCGTCT
>OGLS01001439.1_pt1 | contig 14430 bp, 11 predicted proteins | sample 1572881 | NCBI WGS metagenome assembly OGLS01 (sample SAMEA2582013, study PRJEB24529) | metagenome | biome: Human gut stool | place: China | collected 2011
TTTACGGAATGCCAAGGCCTCTCCTCGATAGGGGAGGTGGCACGGCGTTAGCCGTGACGGAGAGGTTATCTTTTGGCTAACTCACCATTTATAATACCATAAAAATATGTTAGAATAAATACAAAAACCGCCGAAAGGAAGGAAAACATCATGGAGATCGAGCGCAAGTGGATGGTGAACGGCTGGCCGGAGGGGCTGCCGCTGAAAGAGGAGTTTGCCATGCGGCAGGGCTACATCAGCGTGCAGCCCACCGTCCGCATCCGGGAAGAGGCCCTGACGGGCGGCAAGACCCACTACGTCCTCTGCTTCAAGTCGGGCAGCGGGCTGGCGAGGGAAGAGATCGAGCGGGACATCGACCCTGCGCTTTTCAATGACCTCGAGACGAAGATCATCGGCAGGCCCCTTATCCCGAAGCTCCGCCGCAGCTACCTGCTGCCGGACAGTGCGGTGCTGGAAGTGAATCATGTGGACGAGGGCCAGCCGACGGAGTTCTGGTACGCCGAGGTGGAGTACCCCACGGTAGAGGCAGCCCGCAGCTGGCAGCCTGCCGCCGTGGGCCTCGCGGACTACCTCAGCGACGAAGTCACCGACCAGCCCGGCCAGAGCATGGGGGCCTATTGGGAGCAGACCCGGGGTTGAACCGACGAAAGTTGTGGAAAAACCTTGAAGATTATGATATGATGGTCGTATCACTCATACTGCGGCCCAGGACGGGCCGGGAAAGAAGGAAACAACTACGAAACGACCCAAATTCACGCTGTCTGTGCAGTACAATTCGCCGGTCATCCTGACATTTTTCCTCCTCTCACTGGGGGTGCTGTTCCTGGGCCAGTACACCGGCGGCTGGACGACCACCCATCTGTTCAGCGTTTACCGTTCCTCGCTGAAAGACCCGCTGTTTTACATCCGGCTCTTCGGCCATGTGCTGGGCCACGGCAGCTGGGACCATTTCCTGAACAATATGCTGCTTCTCCTCGTCGTCGGCCCGCCGATGGAAGAAAAGTACGGCAGCCTGCCCCTGCTCAAAGGCATCCTGCTCACGGCCCTCATCTCGGGCATTCTGCAGTGTGCGTTGTTCCCCCGCACGGCGTTGCTGGGCGCGTCAGGCATCGTCTTCATGCTCATCATGCTGGCATCCCTGTCCGGCTTCTCGGGCGGCATCCCCGTCACCATGCTGCTGGTGGCGGCGCTCTATCTGGGCCAGCAGATCTATGACATCATCTTTGTGCGGGACAACGTGGCCAACTTCATGCACATCGTCGGCGGCGTCTGCGGCACAGTGTTCGGCTACGTCAATGCGGGGCCGCGCAGGAAACGGAAACACTAGCCCTCTCAGGCGCGCAGCGATGACTGAGAGGGCAGCTAAGAACATGCAAATTTTATCATTCGCGTGGTTTTGTCGCTTGCTTTTTGATGGGCAGCGCTCTATTATATCATTTGTACAAATATTTCCCTTCGAATTTTCACAAAATCACCAAATGTAGTTTATCGGACGGAGGTTGTTTATGAGACGACTGTGCAGCCCATCCCCGGGGATGAAACTGCAAAAAAATCACGACAAAGGAGGACGGACGCTTTGAACGAACACGAAAAACCGCAGATAGACTTCATGCACAAGCTTGCGCGCCAGATCGTGGAACGCCGCAACCTTGTGTTCCTGTTTGTCATTCTGGCTGCCATCTTCACGGTGTTCTCAGTGCGGTGGGTCAAGGTCGAGACCGACATGACCACCTACCTGCCCAAGACCTCGGAGACCCGCATGGGCCTTGACATCATGGACGAGCAGTTCACGACCTACGGCTCTGCCGACGTCATGGTGGCCAACATCACGCCCACTGAGGCCGATGAGCTTTCCGACCGGCTCACCGAGCTCAAGGGCGTCCAGATGCTGGACTACGACGACACGACCGACCATTATAATAAGGACTCGGTGTCGGCCCTTTACTCCATCACCTTCGACTACCCCGAGGACGATGACCAGTGCCTCGAGGCCCTCGACCGGGTGAAGGAATACCTCGCCGACTACGACATCTACGTCTCCACCTCGCTGGGCAACACCCAGCAGGAGACCATTGATGCCGAGGTGCGGGTCATTATGGTGTACGTTGCCGTCATCATCGTCATCGTCCTGCTCCTGACGTCCCAGACCTACGCCGAGGTACCCGTTCTCATCCTCACCTTCGTGGTGGGCATGATCCTGAACATGGGTACCAACTTCATGCTCGGCACCATCTCCTTCGTGTCCAACTCGGTCACGAACATCCTGCAGCTGGCGCTGTCGCTGGACTACGCCATCATCTTCTGCAACCACTTCAAGGAAGAACACCAGACCATGCCTCTGAAGGAGGCCGTCATCGAGTCCCTGAGCAAGAGTATCCCCGAAATCAGCTCCAGCTCCCTGACCACCATCGGCGGCCTCGTGGCCATGCTGTTCATGCAGTTCCGCATCGGCTCCGATATGGCCATCTGCCTCATCAAGTCCATCCTCTTTGCGATGCTCTCGGTGTTCGTGGTCATGCCCGGCCTGCTGATGCTCTTCGGACCCTACATGGATAAGACCAAGCACAGGAACTTCGTGCCGGAGATCCCCTTCGTGGGCCGCTTTGCATGGCACACCCGCAAGGTCATCCCTGTCATCTTCCTGATGGTCATCCTCATCGGTTACCACTTCTCGAACCTTTGTCCCTACGCCTACGGCTACGATGTCATCAAGGTGCCGAAGATGAACGAATCCCTCATCGCGGACCAGATGATCGAAGAAAACTTCACCAAGTCGAACCTCGTGGCTCTCGTCTACCCCAAGAACGACGATTACAGCATCGAGAAAAAGATGCTGGAGGAGCTGGAAAGCTATGATGAGATAGACTCCACCAAGGGTCTGTCCAACATCGAGGCCCAGGACGGCTATATGCTGGAAGACAAGCTCACCGCCCGCCAGTTCTCCGAGATGGCCGATCTGGACTACGAGGCCGCCCAGCTCGTCTACACCGCCTACGCCATCGAGAACGAGGAGTACGGCCAGATCATCGGCAACTTCGCCTCCTATAAGGTGCCGCTGGTGGATATGTTCCTCTACGTCTGCGACGAGGCCGATACCGGCATCGTCTCCCTCTCTCAGGAAGACCTGGACGACCTCCACGACGCCCGCGACCAGATGGAGAGCGCACTGGCCCAGCTGCAGGGCAACGACTACAACCGCGTCCTCATCTACCTGAGCCCCTCTCTGGAACCCGGCCAGACTACTTATGAGTTCACCGACACCATCCGCTCCATCGCCCGGAAGTATTACCCGGACGGCGAGCTGTACATGGCCGGTGACGCCACCAACGAGTACGATTTCCAGAAGTCCTTCGCCGTCGATAATGTCGTCGTCAACGTCGTGTCCATCTTCATCGTCCTGCTGGTGCTGCTGTTCACCTTCCAGTCCGTCGGTATGCCCATCCTGCTCATCGTGGTCATCCAGGGCGCTATCTGGATCAACTTCTCGTTCCCGGCGCTCCTGCACAACAACCTGTATTTCCTGGCGTATCTGATCGTCAGCGCCATCATGATGGGCGCCAACATTGACTACGCCATTGTCATCTCGAGCCGCTACCTCCGGCTCAAAGAGGAGATGCCCTATAAGGAAGCCATGATCGAGGCGCTCAACCAGGCATTCCCCACGGTCGTGACCTCCGGCACGATCCTCGCCGCAGCCGGCATGTCCATCGGCTTTTTGTCCTCGGAGAACACGGTCGCGTCCATCGGCATCTGCCTGGGCCGCGGCACGCTGATCTCGATGGTGCTGGTCATGTGCGTCCTGCCGCAGATCCTGCTGCTGGGCGATTCTCTGGTTGAAAAAACATCCTTTACGATTGGCCACCACGCCGCGCCGCAGCATCTGCAGGGGGCCATGCGTGTCAATGGACACGTGCGCGGCTATATCAACGGTTACGTCGATGCGGAGATCCACGGCCGCGTGAACGGCACGGTCAGCGCTTCGATCGATATCGGAAATGTGCAGATGGAGGAGGCTCCGGCGCAGACTGTGCCGGCGGCGGATCTGCACGGTGAGGAGGGTTCCGATGAAAAGAAATAATGTGCGCCGTCTGCTTGCGCTGGTGCTCGTGGCGGCCCTGTGCCTGCTCTGCGGCGCGGCTGCCCAGCCGAACGCCACGGAGATCCACATCTACTCTGCGGACGATCTCGTGCAGCTGAGCAAAAGCTGCAAGCTCGATACATACTCGCAGGGCAAGACGGTCTATCTGGACAATGATGTGGACCTGAGCGGGTCGGACTTTGTGCCGATCCCGACCTTCGGCGGCATGTTCGAGGGGCAGGGCCACACGGTCAGCGGGCTGGAGCTCTCGGGCGATGCGTCCCATATGGGCCTGTTTCGCTATGTGCAGGCGGTCGGTACGGTCCGTGATCTGAAGATCACCGGCAACATCGACGCTGCCGGTACCCTCAATGAGATCGGCGCTGTCGTCGGCACGAACTACGGCACGATCTCCGGCTGCTCGTTCAACGGCACGATCTCCGGCGAGAACAACGTCGGCGGCATCGCGGGCACGAACGAAAGCAGCGGCATGATTTATAACTGCAAGACCGAAGGCTTTGTCGAGGGCGACCATTACGTCGGCGGCATCGTCGGGCAGAACATCGGCACGATCTCCTACTGCTCGAACACCACGGGCGTGAACATCAACGCCAGCGAGGCCGTTGACAGCGCGGAGGATCTCGACTCTCTGACGCTCCCGACCGCCTCCGACGACGAGGACGACGATGCGCCGAAGAAGGCCAACACGTCCACGGACGTCGGCGGCATCTGCGGCTTCTCGTCCGGCGTCATCATCGGCTGCACGAACTGGGGCGGCGTCGGCTTTGAGCACGTCGGTTACAACATCGGCGGCATCGTCGGCCGCCAGAGCGGCCTGGTCTCCGGCTGCACGAACTGGGGCACGGCCTCCGGCCGCAAGGACGTCGGCGGCATCTGCGGCCAGCTGGAGCCGTTCATCACGCTCGATGTGGAGTCCGGTTCGATCGGTGCGATGGCCAAGGAGCTCAATACGCTCCATGATCTGATGGATACCCTGCTCAACCACACGGGCGCTGCAGCGTCGTCCCTGGCCGCCACGGTCGGCGTGCTCAGCGACAGCGCGGCCCGCGCCACGGAGAGCGCGCGCTATGTGGCCGAGCGCACCACGGACTACGTGGACAACACGGTCTCGACCGTCAACGAAGTGTTCATCCGCATCAACACGGCGGAGAAAATGCTCGCTCCCGCGATCACGGAGTTTTCCACGGCGGCCGTGTCGCTCGACAAGGCGATCGACTACTTCAACAAGGGCTTTGATTATCTCGACATCGTCGATGAAATGACCGAGACCGACAAGACGGCGTTCAAGGACGCGGCCAAGGACCTGAGCGTCTCGTCCGACCAGCTCAACGCGGCCATGGACTACTGCGCCTGGCTCATGAAGGTCATGGACAACGCCTACGGCACCGGCTCTTACGACCTGATCGCCAGCCGTCCGGACAACTGGCAGCAGATGTCCGATAAGTACGGCTATGAGTACAACCCCGACAACCTCGGCACCTATGAGTCGCAGCGTGACGCCCTGCTCAAGGGCATGGGCGACGCCGCCAAGGCGATCGGCGCGATCTCCGGCGATATCTCCACGATGACAAAGATCATCAATCTGTACTACCTCACTGAGGACTCCACCGGCCACACCCGCTTGGATTATATGAGCGCCGCGTTCAAAAACGCGTTCGATGCGCTCAAGTCCTCGAGCGGCAACTTCTCGACCGGTATGAGCTACCTCGACCAGGTCACGAAATACCTTGCCAGCAACGATCCGCTGGATCTGCCCGATATCAGCAGCGATTACCGCACCGCGATGGAGCAGATGTTCGACGATCTCGGCAGCATTTCGGCCGGCCTGTCCCGCCTGAGCGTGGAGACGGCCACCTACAGCAACCAGATCGTCAGCGACATGAAAGCGGTCAACGACCAGTTCAACGTCGTCATGATGCGCCTGTGTGATATCCTCGAGCTTGCCCTGAGCAAGGACAAGAAGGACATCATTGAGGACGTCTCGGAGGAAGAGCTCTCGAGCACGACGGACGGCAAGGTCTATAACTGCGACAACTACGGCAAGGTCGACGGCGACGTCAATGTCGGCGGCGTTGCCGGCACGATGGACATCGAATACGATTTCGACCCGGAGAGCGACTCCAACGTCATCAAAGACTCCACGCTGACGGCCAAGTACTTCACCAAGTGCGTGCTGCTCGACAGCAAGAACTACGGCGACGCCACCTCGCGCAAGGACTGCGCCGGCGCGATCTGCGGCTACGCGGATCTGGGCGTCATCAGCGGCTGCGAGGGCTATGGCACGGCCGAGAGCACGGCGGGCGATTACGTCGGCGGCGTCGTCGGCCAGTCGAAGGGCTCCGTGCGCAACAGCTTTGCCAAGAGCGAGCTGACCGGCCGCAACTACATCGGCGGCATCGCCGGTTACGGCATGAACGTCAGCGGCTGCAACACGCTCGTGAACCTCAACGGCTCCGGCAACTGTGTCGGCACCATCGCTGGTGAGATTGACCCCGACGGCAGCGCGTCCGATAACTACTTCGTCCACGAGACGGAGGCCGGCATCGACGGCATCAGCTACGCGGGTAAGGCCGAGGGTATGAGCTATGAGGCCTTCATGGCGCGCGACGGCATCCCGGCGGAGTTCTCCAGCTTTGCCGTTACCTTCACGGCCAACGGCGAGGTTGTCAAGACGATCACGTTTGCCTACGGCGGCTCGATCGACGAATCTCAGATTCCCGACTGCCCAACGGTGGAGGGCAACTACGGCACGTGGCCGGAATATGACTACAGCCACCTGACCTTCGACCTCGAGGTCAAGGCGGAGTACACCGCTGTCTCGACGGTCGTGGCCGGCGACCTGTATGCCGACAACAGCCGCACGCCGATCGTGCTGGCCGAGGGCGCCTTTGACCCGGCGACGGATGTGCACATCACATCGGCCGAGGCCGACGGCCCGACGCTGCGCGGCAACCAGAAGCTGTACATGAAGTACAACGTCGAGATCCTCAACGACACGGTCGAGGACGACACGGACAACACCGTCTCCCTGCGCGTCTACGCACCGGATACCGGCGCGAGCTACACGGTCTATACCTACCAGAACGGCACGTGGGCGAGCACGTCCAGCAGCCGCGACGGCAGCTACCTCGTCTTTAAGACCATGGACCGCGACCTGCAGTTCGCCGTTGTCAAGGCGCACCACGGCCCGCTGTTCTACATCCTCATCGTGCTGATCGTGCTGGCCGTGATCGTTGCGGTGCTGCGCCTGCTCTACTGCCGGAAGCTGAAGAAGGCCGTTGCGGCCGGAACGATGACCGAGGAAGAAGCGGCGACGCTGCGTAAGCAGGGCCTGCGCATGTGGCTGGGCGAGGAACGCGCGAAGCTCCAGGCCAAGCACGCCGCCTCCAAGGAGGCCAAGGAAGCCAAGCGCGCCGCCGCAGCGGAGGCGAAGGCGGCCACCGAGGCGCAAGCCGCGGCCAAGGCCGCGGAAGAAGCGGCGGAAACTGCGCCGGCAGACAGCGCTGAGGCAGCGCAAGCTCCGGCCGAGCCGGACGCTCCGGAAGCGGAAACCGAGGCCGAGCCGGAAGCGGCCGCTGAAGGCAGCGCCGAGTCGGCGCAAGCCCCGGCGGAGGAAGCGGACACGGACGACGCCGACGCGCCGCAGCATCCCTGACGCGAATCATCCCTTACCCCATAAACTGCGAAAATCCCCGATTGGTCTCCAATCGGGGATTTTTGTGCGCACACGGCGGCAAAACCGCCCCGGCCATACCCGGCCGGGGCGGTCGTCAGATATCGGATCGGGTCAGCTTATGCGCGCTTCCACTTGACGCCCTGCGGGGTGTCCTCGAGCACGATGCCGGCTGCCTTGAGCTCGTCGCGGATGCGGTCAGCCTCGGCCCAGTTCTTGGCCTTGCGGGCGGCCTGACGCGCGGCGATCTTCTCCTCGATGGCCTTTGCCTCGGGGTCCTCGCTGCTGTCGGAGCCGAACGGGATGCCCAGCACGTCGCACAGCTCGAGGAAGCGGTCAAGGCACGCCTGCGCCAGCGCCTTGCTCGGGTCGGCGGCGGGGGAGACGGCGGTGTTGATCTCGCGCACCATCTCGAAGATGACGGAGATCGCGTCGGCGGTGTTGAAGTCGTCGTCCATGACGGCGTCGAACTTCTCGCGGTACTGGTCCAGCCCCTGTACGAAGGCGGCGTCTGCCTCGCTCATCGCACCGTCGCGGCCGTTGGCGATGAAGAACTCGAGGTTGCTCCTGGCGGTGCGCAGGCGCTCGAGCGCGGCCTTGGCCTGCATGAGGATCTCGCCGGAGTAGTTGAGCGGGCTGCGGTAGTGGCTCATGAGCATGAACATGCGGATGCAGTCATAACCGTAGACGGCGGCGGCCTCGCGCACGGTGAAGAAGTTGCCGAGCGACTTGCTCATCTTCTTGTTGTCGATGTTGATAAAGCCGTTGTGCAGCCAGTAGTTGACGAATTTGCAGCCGTTGGCGGCCTCGGACTGCGCGATCTCGTTCTCGTGGTGCGGGAAGGCGAGGTCGCTGCCGCCGCAGTGGATGTCGATCGTCTTGCCTAGGTAGCGGTTGGACATGGCCGAGCACTCGATGTGCCAGCCGGGGCGGCCCTTGCCCCACGGCGAGTCCCAGGACGGCTCGCCGGGCTTGGCGGCCTTCCAGAGCGCGAAGTCGAGCGGGTTCTCCTTGATGTCGTTGACGTCGATGCGCGCGCCGGACTGCAGATCCTCGATCGGCTGGTGGCTGAGCTTGCCGTAGTCCTTGAATTTCAGCGTGCGGTAGTACACGTCACCGTTGACCTCGTAGGCGTAGCCCTTGTCGATGAGCGTCGTGATGAGGTCGATGATCTGCTGGATGTTCTCGGTGGCCTTCGGGTGCACGGTCGCCTCGCGGACGCCGAGCGCATGCGCGTCGGTAAAGTACTCGGCGATGTATTTTTTGGCGACCTCCTCGCTGGAGATGCCCTCCTCGTTGGCACGCTTGATGATCTTGTCGTCCACGTCGGTGAAGTTCTGCACGAACGTCACCTCGTAGCCGCGGTACTCCAGATAGCGGCGCAGCACGTCGAACATGATGATCGGGCGCGCGTTGCCGACGTGGATGTAGTTATACACCGTCGGGCCGCAGGCGTACATACGCACTTTGCCCGGCTCGATCGGCACGAACTCTTCCTTCTGCATGGACATGGTGTTGTACAGTTTCATATTCAGGCTCCTTTGAGACGTATTTGCAATAAAAAAGCGCCCCCATGCCGTCCGGCATGAGAGGCGAAGTCCTTCGCGGTTCCACTCTCGTTTCTCGCTCGCCGCACCGTAACGCGGTGCCTTCGGGCAGGCATTTCCTCCCGCCGCGCTCCCAGACGCACGTTCCGCCCCGCCGGCCAGCACCCTCGCAGCGTCCGGGCGCCTCTCTGAGATCGGGTGATAGGCGTACTCTTTCCGTTCATCGCATCCATTATCTTAGCATATGCACCCGGCAATGTCAAGGTTGCGCGCCGCGCGCTGGTGTGGTATGCTGGAAAAAACAGCGGCCGGCGCATCCTGCGCGGCTGCATAGGAGGATCGCACATGAAAAAATATCTTTCGCTCCTGCTCGCGTGCGTGCTGGCGCTGGCGCTGCTGTGCGCCTGCGGCAAAAAGGACGCGGCGGAGCAGACCCCCGCGCCGGAGACACCGCCGACGCAGACGGCCGCCACCGGCGGCGTGGACACGTCCTGCAAGCTCTATTTTCCGAACGACGCGGCTGACGACCTGAGTGCCGACACGGCGCAGATCCCGGACACGGAGCCGGCCGTCACGGTGGCGTATGCGCAGGCGATCGTCGCGCAGCTCATTGCGCATGACGCCCTGCCGAAGGACAGTGAGGTGCTCGCCATCTCGAAAGACGGCGACGCGCTCAGTCTCGACATGAATGAGGCCTTCCTTGCCGGCCTGCGCGCGAGCGGCTCGACGGGCGAGTTCCTGTATATGGGCAGCCTTGTCAACACCTTCCTCGATAACTTCAACTGCACGACCGTGCGCGTTACGGTCGAGGGGCAGCCGTTCTCCACCGGCCACACGGAGTACGACAAGCCGCTGCAGGCGTTCACGTTCTGAGCCGGCCACGGATACCGTGACATTTCGGGAAGCCGGGCGCGCGGCTGCGGCCGTCTGGAGTGGTGGTGTCTGGACTGGAACCGGCCGAGCATCGACTTTTACCGCTCCCTCGGCGCGCAGCCGATGAGCGACTGGACGGTCTACCGCATCGACGGGCAGACGCTGCAGGACATGGGCCGCAGTGAGTGACAGACAAAATGAACCCCCGGCGGGTGCAATCAGCACCCGCCGGGGGTTCTCATGTATTCAGGCGGCTTTCCGGAACACGTCGTGGTTTTTCACGAAGTACTCCACGCCGGAGTACACCGTCGTCACGACGATGACGACCCAGCACACGGTGTTGAGCCAGGGAATGTTCCACAGCAGCATCAGGCAGATGGCCACCATGGTTGAGGCGGTCTTGATCTTGCCGGACCAGGCAGCGGCGATGACGCGGCCGTTATCCACGGCGATCAGCCGCAGACCGGTCACGGCAAACTCGCGCGCGACCACGAGCAGCAGCGCCCATGCGGGCATCCGGTGCTGCTCGACGAACAGCAGCATGGCCGCCACGACCAGCAGCTTATCGGCCAGCGGATCCATGAACTTGCCGAAATCCGACACCTGATTGTAGTGCCGCGCGATGTAGCCGTCGGCGAAGTCGCTCAGGCTCGCAAGCACGAACACGCCGAACGCCCAGTAGGTATGCCCGGGGAAGCGCAGGTACATCAGCACCAGAAACACGGGAATCAGGATCACGCGGAAGATGGTAATTTTGTTTGCAGTCGTCATGTCAGCACCTCATTCGTGGATTTGTTCGCCGGCAAGATCGCCGTCGTCGCAGCCGGTGATGTGCACCGTGACCATGTCGCCGGGCCGGGCCGCGCCGGTGAAGTAGACCGTGCCGTCGATCTCCGGCGAGTCGGCATACGTCCGGCCGGAGCACATGCCGCTCCTGGCCCGGTGCTCGCACAAAACGGTCATGTCCCGCCCGATGCAGGCGGCGTTATAGTCGTCCATGATGCCGGCCTGCAGCTCGAGAATGAGATCGGCGCGGCGCTGGGCCTCGTCCGGCTCGCAGCGGTCGGTCATCACGGCGGCGGGCGTCCCCTCCTCGGGGGAGAACGGGAACACGCCCACGCGCTCGAGCCGCACCTCGCGCAGCCACGTGCACAGCTCCTCAAACTCGGCCTCGCCCTCGCCGGGCAGGCCCGTGATGAGGCTCGTGCGCAGCACAAGACCCGGAATGCGCGCGCGCAGCTTCTGCAGCAGCGCGCGGATCTCGTCGCCGGTGCAGTGGCGGTTCATGCGGCGGAGAATGTCGTTGTCGATGTGCTGGATGGGGATGTCGAGATACTTGACGATCTTGTCCTCGTTTGCGATGAGGTCGATGAGTTCGTCGTCGATGATCTCGGGGTAGAGGTAGTGCAGGCGGATCCAGCGGATGCCGTCGATCTTCGCCAGTTCCCGCAGCAGCAGCGCGAGACTCGGCTTTCCGTAGAGGTCCATGCCCCAGCGGGTGATGTCCTGCGCGATGACGATCAGCTCTTTCACGCCGAGGTCGGCGAGCTCCTGCGCCTCCTGCACGATGGCGTCGAGCGTGCGGCTGCGGTAGCGGCCGCGGATGGCGGGGATGGCGCAGAACGCGCACCAGTTGTCGCACCCTTCGGCGATGCGCAGGTACGCCCAGCCCGGCCCGGTCGTGACCACGCGGCCGATCTCCTCGATCGGGCCGCTCTTGTCGCCGAAGTACAGCGGACGTCCGCCGTGCATCACGTCCTCAACGGCCGCACAGATCTGGCCGAAGCTGCCGGTGCCGAGCATGCCGTCCACTTCCGGCAGGCTCTCGAGAATGTCGTTTTCGTACCGCTGCGACAGGCAGCCGGTCACGAGAATCTTTTTCAGTCCGCCGGCCTTTTTCACCTCGGCGAGCTGCAGGATCTGGTCGATGGCCTCGCTCTTGGCGCTGTCGATAAAGCCGCAGGTGTTGACGATGGCGACGTCGCACCCGTCCACCTCGCCGACCACCTCGTGGCCGGCCTGATTGAGCAGATAGAGCATCTGCTCGCTGTTGACCTGATTTTTCGCACAGCCGAGCGAGATCAGGCAGATTCGATATGGCATGGGTCAACACTCCTCAAAGTTATCCTGATAGCGCGCGATGGCCGCGCGGATCTCGTCGCGCCCGAAGCCGCGGCGGTAGAGATAGTCCGACGCGCGGCGCAGCTCGTCGCGGTCGGGTGTGTCGCTGCGCAGGCGGCGGCGCAGCAGCGTGTCGATTTGGTCGTCCTGCTCCGGCAGCTCCTGCAGCGCATCGTCCCACAGCTCGCGCGGGATGCCGCGGCGGTACAGCTCGCTGCGGATGCGCCCGGCGCCGTAGCCCTTGGCGGCATAGTGCCGCACGCACATGGCGGCGTACTGCGCATCGTCGAGCAGGTGCAGTTCCTGCAGCCACGCGGCGGCGTCCTCGGCGTTTTCCGGGCTTTCGCCCTTTTCCTTCAGCCGGTCGGTCAGTTCCTTGACCGACATGGCGCGCGCGCCGATGATGCGCAGCGCCCGCTGCCGGCAGCGCGAGCGCTCGGAGGCCGCGCGCAGCGCGTCCAGCTCCGGGCTCGTCAGCTCTTTTCCGCTGCGCAGGTGAAAATCCGTCACGACGGCGAGCGTCGTGCGCAGTTCCTCGCCGGTGTCAAACCGCGCCAGAAAGCGCTCCGGCGCGGTCTGTTTGAGCTCAATGAGCCGGGCCATCAGCCCTGAAAGTCATCGGCTGCCACTTCGACGGCGCGGCCGGAGGCAATGGCGGCCTTGCGCGCCTGCGGGCTCATGAGCTTGTGGGCGTTGGCGCGGATCTCGGCCTCGATCTTGTCCGAGACGTCGGGGTGCTCGCGCAGATATTCCTTCATGCTGTCGCGGCCCTGCACGCGCACATCGCCGTAGGTGTACCACGCGCCGGCCTTGTCGATCAGGTCGAGCTTGACGCCGAGGTCCACGATCTCGCCGATCTTGGAGATGCCCTCGCCGTAGATGATGTCGAACTCCGCCTCCTTGAACGGGGGCGCGACCTTGTTCTTGACGATCTTGGCGCGCGTGCGGTTGCCGATCATCTCGCCGCCGACCTTCAGCGTCTCGATGCGGCGCACGTCGATGCGCACGCTGGAGAAATACTTCAGCGCGCGGCCGCCGGGCGTCGTCTCGGGGTTGCCGTACATGACGCCGATCTTCTCACGCAGCTGGTTGATGAACACGACGATGCAGTTCGTGCGGCTGACCGTGCCGGCCAGCTTGCGCAGGGCCTGGCTCATCAGGCGCGCGATCACGCCGACGGACGACTCGCCCATCTCACCCTCGAGCTCGCTGCGCGGCAGCAGCGCCGCCACGGAGTCAACGACCACGACGTCGAGCGCGCCGGAGCGCACGAGCTGCTCCGTGATCTCGAGCGCCTGCTCGCCGGTGTCCGGCTGGGAGATGAGCAGGCTGTCGATGTCCACGCCGAGGGCACGGGCGTAAGCGGGCTCGAGCGCGTGCTCCACGTCGATGAACGCGACCTCGCCGCCCTTTTTCTGGGCGCTGGCGAGGATGTGCAGCGCGAGCGTCGTCTTACCGGACGACTCGGGCCCGTAGATCTCGACGATGCGGCCACGGGGCACGCCGCCGATGCCCAGAGCCAGGTCCAGGGCCAGGGAGCCGGTGGGGATGGCCTCCACGTTGGTTTCGGCGTTTTCGCCGTAGCGCATGATGGAGCCCTTGCCATAGGCCCGCTCGATCTGGGCCATGGCCGTGTCGATGGCCCGCTTCTTATCGTCCGCCGGAGCCGCGTTGGGCAGCGGCGCTTTCTCTCTCGCCATTGTATTCTCCTCCTGATTCTCTATAAAAACTCTTTATTTCAACTCATCTGTAAGTCCCTTACTTCTCTGAGAGAGTCCCCAGCAGAGGGATCCAAACAGCATCCCTCCATACACGATCACCGCGCGGCCGCCAGGCAGCGTCTCCCGGACAGGGTCCCAATACTCAGGCGCATAACTGGACGGGCCTGTTTCAACCGCTGCAAAAAGGTTAGGTCACCGCTGTGGCCGCCATGGAAAGGGCTGACGCCCTATACGCCGTATAACGCGGCTTGGGCGAGTGCTTAACGAAACCCCGGCGCATCAGCGTCCAGCCCGACACCAGGGGCCCGGCCCACAGCAGGGTCGGACTTCCCGCCTCCTGCACATAAAACGGCAGCCCCACCATTGCCGTTCCTTTCTCTAAACGTCAGAGCTCTG
>OGLS01001455.1_pt1 | contig 14247 bp, 14 predicted proteins | sample 1572881 | NCBI WGS metagenome assembly OGLS01 (sample SAMEA2582013, study PRJEB24529) | metagenome | biome: Human gut stool | place: China | collected 2011
AATCAGCGCTGGCCATAGCGTCCAGCGTCAGGACAAAGTTGCCCTTGTTGTAGCTCAGGGGGTAGTAGAGGGTCTTTTCAACCGGCGTTTCGTTGCCAGCCGCATCATAGCTGTAGATTGTTGTTTTCAGCGGTACCGGCTCATTGGTCTTGACTGCCGGCAGCTCCACCTCGATCTCAAACAGCGGATTTTTCTTGCCCGTATCGGTCGATTTGTAGGCTGTTGCCACATACTGCACCTGCGTGTCGCGGGTCACATCGCCGCCCCAGCTCAGGGTCAGCGTTTCGGTGTTGGAGAGGCGCGGATTCTTGACCTTCAGCTTGGTCTGCTGCAGCTCGACCACATTTACGCGGTCCTCGGCTGAATAGTAGCCCACAAGGCTGTCATGGCGGCGGTGGTCATAGCTTCGGTTATAAATATTCGTTGCGCCGTCTGTTTCCGTAAAACGCAGCTTGTCGGCGTTTGTGTCATAAAACACCGAGTACACCTGCCCGCTGGCGGCGTCTATCTCAACGCAGATGGCTGCATTCAGCAGCGAATCATCGTAGATGTAATCGCCCAGCAGCTCGCGCAGCAGCTCATTGTCGCTGTCGGTATCTGTTACTTTATCATAATACAGGGCATAGATATTTTTGTTCAGCTCATCGGCCTTCTGCGCGGCGGGGTCAAAATGCGCGCCTGCCTGACCGTTCAGCAGCACCTTCTGGCGGAAATCGTCCAGTTCGCCCGCTGTGTCCCTGCGGGTCAGGGCGATCTGCGCGGTCTGGAAAAGGGTGCGGGCGTTCGCCTCGTTCTTCTCAAACCGGGCCAGACGGGTATAGGCGATCAGGCCGCCCCCCACAAGGGCCGCCAAAATTGCCATAATCGCCAGCACAACCATAAGCTCCACCATCGTGAAGCCGCTGCTTCTGCGCGTTTTCTTGTTGCAATGCACCATAGATGCTCCCGTTTATATCACGGCATTGCCGCATATTCCCGCCCGGCAGACACCGTAGCGGCCGTTGGAATTTGCGGCAGCGCCCTGCAAATTTGTACAGTAAGGCATAATAAGACTATATATGATAGCATTATACTCGGTTTGTGATCTTTTCGCAACAAGTGTGGTGAGATTTCGACAAATTTACACCAAATATAGTGTTGTATACGGGCGGCACATACTATTTTGACAGATTTCGTGTTACATTCCAACAATAATGTGGGATTTCTTCGTGAAATTCCTTGCAAATACAGCCTTTGCAGGGTATACTGGTTAGTGTGTTATATATAGAAGTAGAGGAAGTGAAACCATGCTGGCAGCACGACTGGGTGCCTGGCTGCGCAACACCGGGGAAAAATGGGCCAGGACCTCCTTTGCTGAAAAGCTGGCCCTGCTGCTGGCATTGCTCGCTGTGATCTATACCGTTGTGACCGGCGCGGCCGAGCTGCGCTATCAGGCCCGCGCGCGGGAGGCGCTGGCCCAGGTCAAGGCGGCGCGGCTGGCCGCCGGGGCTGTGTCCGCGCAGTGCTATTCCACCGGGCGCACCTTTGCCGACCAGACCACCGCAGACGGCTTTGCCGATGGCGTGGCTGAGGAGATCGAGACACTGGGCGCACTGCCCGGCAGCGTGTGCCTTCTGCAGGTGGCGGACAACGGCTACACCGTGCAGCGGCTGCTCTATCAGGAAAACAGCATCTTCGCCGTCTATGACGCTGCCGAGGGGTACCGTGTCTTTCGCGCGGAGGACCGCCTGCATTACCTGACGGAGGCGAGCCATGCTGCTGCTTGAATGCCTTTTGGATCTGATCCGTTTTTTGCTGGGCGCAGCGCTGTTCAGCTTTATGAATGTCGTGGCCTGGCGGCTGCCCCGGGGCATGGACCCCCTGCAGGGGCGCAGCCACTGCCCGCAGTGCGGCCATACGCTGGGCGCGCCCGACCTTGTGCCGGTTTTCAGCTGGCTGCTTCTGCGCGGGCGGTGCCGCCACTGCGGTGCCCGCATCCCGGTGCGGTATTTTCTGGTCGAGGTGCTGGGCGGCATGCTGGCGCTGGGCTGCACCCGGCGCTTCGGCACCGCGCTCAGCCTGACGCAGGGGCTGTTCGGCATGAGCTGGGCGGCGCTCACCGCGCTGGCGGTCTGCGGCATTTTGCTGAGCGTTGCGCTCATTGACGCCGAGACACAGCTTATCCCCGACCGGCTCAATCTCGCGTTGGCGGTCTGCGGCGTTGTAGGGACGCTGCTCTCCCCCGCCGGGTGGCTGCCCCACCTGATCGGGGCGTTCTGCGTCAGCGTGCCGATGCTTTTGCTCTGCCTTGCCATTGACGGCGCGTTCGGCGGCGGCGACATCAAACTGATGGCGGCCGCCGGGCTGTTTCTCGGCTGGCAGAACACGCTGCTGGCAATGTTTTTGGGCATTCTGGGCGGCGGCCTTTACGGCATCTGGCTGCTGGCCGCCAAAAGGGCCGACAAAAAGGACCACTTTGCCTTCGGCCCGTTTTTATGTGCGGGCATCGTAATCGCCATGCTTTTCGGCGAGCCGATCCTGCAATGGTACTGCGCGTTTTTGTAATGGTGCAGCACCCGCCTGATCTCACTATCCGTTCGGAGGTTTCTCCCCTATGCCACAATTTCGTTATACTGCGACCAACGCTCAGGGCAAGACTGTCCGCGGCATGGCTGACGCCCCCAGCGAGGAGGCACTCTACACCAAGCTGCGCGATGACGGCCTGTACATGAGTGAGGCGCTGCAGACCAAGCGCGTCCGCAGCACCTTCCGCCCGTTAAAGACCGCCGTGCTGGCGGATTTCTGCCGCAATCTGGGCACCCTGCTGACTGCCGGTGTGCCGCTGGTGCGTGCCTTCCGCATCATGGCGGATGAGCGCAGCATCGACCCGCAGCAGCGCGCCCTGTACGAGGCCGTGCTGGGCGAGCTGCGCAAGGGCATCCCGCTGTCCGATGCGATGGAGTCCTGCGCACCGGCGTTCCCGAACCTGCTGCTGGCGATGATCCGCAGCGCCGAGGGCACCGGCAGCATCGACCACGCCTGCACCCGGATGGCCACCTACTATGAGCGCGAGCATAAGATGAACCAGCAGGTCGGCAACAGCATGATGTACCCGCTCATCCTCTGTGTGCTGATTGTGGCGGTCATTGCGATTCTGATGACCTTTGTGCTGCCCCAGTTCAAGCCGATGTTTGACCAGATGGAAAAGCTGCCCTTCCTGACGCAGCTTCTGTTTGATGCCAGCGACTTTGTGGGCGCCAACTGGCCGCTGCTGCTTGTGGCGCTGGCGCTGATCTTCTTCGGCTTCAAACTGCTTTTGGCCCAGCCCCGCATCCGCCGCCAGTGGGACCGCTTTATCCTGCATGCGCCGGTCGTGGGCGTGCTGAACCGCAAGATCTGCACCGCCCGCTTTGCCAGCACCCTGTCCAACCTGTACGGCAGCGGTGTGCCCATCATCACAACGCTGGGCGCTGCGCGCGATTCGATCGGCAACCGCTGGATCGAAAGTCAGTTCGGCACGGCGCTGGACAGCATCCGCGCCGGCCACAGCCTGTCGCAGTCCATCGCCGCGATCGATGGCTTTGAGGTCAAGCTGGCCTCCTCCATCGCCGTCGGCGAGGAGACCGGCAAGCTGGACAGTCTGCTGGCCACGATCAGCGAGACGCTCGACTACGAGGCCGAGATGGCCACCAAGCGCCTTGTCACCCTGCTGGAGCCTGTGATGATCGTCATCATGGGTCTGGTGGTCGGCGGCGTTGTGGCGGCTGTTATCGTGCCGATCTACCAGTCCTACGGCACCATCGGCGCATCGTCCGGCGCCATTTAAACTATATTCCGGAGGGTTCCTCATGGCATCACTTACCTCTTTGTATCTGTGCAGCCGCACGGTGTACGCCGCGGTGGGCAGCCCCACCGCCAAGGGCGCACGGATCACCGCCGCCGCCGCGGTCCAGCTGCCCGAGGGCTGCCTGATCAATGGCGTCATTACCAACGAGGCCGACCTCGCCGAGGCGCTCAAGGCCTTTTTTGCCCGCCATAAGCTGCCCACAGGCCGGGTGGCGCTGATCGTAGGCGGCAGTCAGTTCGTACACCGCGTCATCTCCCTGCCCGCCATGAGCGAGAAAAAGCGGCTGGCCGTGCTGGCGCATGAGCTTTCGTCCGGCGGCGCCGAGACAACGGCCCCGCTTGACGACTATATGCTGCTGGCCCGCGATGCCAAAACCCGCGCCGACACGGTGCTGGCCACCCGCGTGGAGCAGAGCGTCATTGCCGGGTATGCAGCGCTGGCCAAGGCTGCCGGCTTCAAGCTGTACAGCATCGATCTGGGTCTGGCCGCCCCCATCAAGGCGGTGCGCACGATCCCTGCCCTGCAGAGCGAAACCTTTGTGCTGCTGCATTTTGACGATGACACCGTCTCGGCCTGCCTGTTTGTGAAGGGGCAGTACACCTACTCGACCCGCAGCCGCCTGTTCAACCCGCGCGGCTCGGCAGAATCCGGCGCCGAGATCGCACATGACCTTTATGCGGTCATCTTCAAAGAACACGACCAGCAAGAGCGAGCACCGCATTGAGACGGTCTGCTTTGCCGGCTCCACGGCGGACGACCTTGCGGTCTGCCGCCCGGGCTGTGAGGCGCTCGCGCTGCGGGTGGCGCAATTCCCGGATTCGCCTACCGTCAAGCTGCCTGAGGGCACAGCCCTTGCGCAGACGCTCTCCGCCGCAGGCAATCTGATCGCGCGCTGACCCGCGCACCAACTATACAAGCCAGGGGAACATACAAATTATGGCTATGAAACAAAACAACTTTTATCTGCGCTGGCAAAAGGCCGCAGGTGCCGCCAAGAGTGAGCAGCGCAGCCGCAGCATCCGGACCGCTGCCCCCGGCGTTGCCGTGGTGGCCGCCGCCCTGCTGGGCTGGGGTGCCATGACGCTGTACACCGCCTCCCTGACCAGCCAGCGGCAGGACATCGTAAACTGGTGCAATGACAACAGTGCGGCGTTCCTTGCCTCGAGTCAGGACGCCGAGGCGGCCGCGCAGTTCCGCTCTCTGACGCAGTATGCCGACGGCATGACCGACCTGCTGGACGGCTACCCTGCTGTGACAAGCAGCCTGCTGCACCGGGTCGAAGCGGCGGGCGACGCTGCCATCACGATCCAGTTCACCAGCTACAACGCCGCCACGGGCGAGCTGCAGTTCAACGCCAACTCCAGTCAGGTCATCGACATTCCGACCTACATCCGCTCGCTGCAGAGCTGCGGCGTTTTTTCGACCGTGAGCTATACCGGCTACAACGCCGACAATGACGGCTATTCCATCGACCTGCGCTGCGTTCTGGCAGCGCCGCAGTAAGGGGGGTGCGGTTATGGATATTGCACCGATGACCAAGCGCGACAAGATCCTTTTGTATGCCGTGCTGATGCTGGCCTTTATCGTGCTGTATGTGCGGTTTTTGCTGATCCCCGGCATCGGCAGCCTGCAGCAGGCCCGCGCCGATCTGACCGAGGCGCAGGACGCCCAGATCACCATGCAGGAGACGATCCTGCAGGCGGGCGTGAACGCCGCCGACAAGAATACCGCCTGGGGAGAGCTGCAGACTGCCAACGCGCGGTACTACAGCATCCTGACCAGTGATGAGCTGGACACGCTGGTGACTGGCCTTGAGCTGAACCACAGCATGCAGCCCGTCTCCCTGAGCATCGGCCAGCCGCTGACCCAGAGCATGACCGGCTACATTGCCGGCACACAGGCCGGGCAGAGCCCCGCCCCCTCCGGCAGCGCCGCGGCCGCCGTCACGGCAGATCAGGTGGACACGACTGCCGCAGGCAATGCCCTGCTGCAGCAGTTCCTTGCCGCTGACCTTGTACCCTACTATGACCAGCCCGGCTACCTCCAGACCTCCGATGTGACCTTCAGCTGCTCGGGCGAGGCAAGCAATTTTCTGGGCCTGCTCGATGATCTGGCGGACAACTATCCGTCCATCCAGCTGCAGAACTTTTCCATCACCACCCGCAGCTTTGCCGCAGCGGACGGCACCTCGTCCAGCGGCAGCATCTACAATGTGACGCTGCGCGTCGTACTCTGTGACAAAGGAGGCGTACAGCCGTGAAAAACATCCGTCTTGGCGATGTTCTGATCGAGTTTGGCTACATCACGGCCGAGCAGCTTAACGCCGCCCTTGCCTACCAGAAGGAGCACCGCGACCTGCGTGTCGGCCAGGCACTGCAGGAGCTGGGCTATGTCAATGAGCGGCAGGTCCTGCAGGCCCTTGCCAAGCGCCTGCAGATCCGCATGATCGACATTGAGCATACCAACGTTGATGTGACGGCTGTCGAGAAGGTCCCGCAGGAGCTGGCGCAGAAATATGACATGCTGCCCATCGCGCAGAGCGGCCATACGCTGACCATCGCCGCCAACGACCCGCTGAACTACTACGCCATCGAGGACATCCGCCAGCTGACCGCAATGGAGCCGGAGATCGTGCTGGCCGAGCTGGAGCCGCTGCGCCGCGCCATCCGCTACTATTACGCCGAGGTCAGCGCCCGCAAGGCAGCCCGCAGCGCCAACAGCAGCGATATGGCCGCCGCGCAGACGGAGGATCTCGCCATCGACATGACCGCCGAGGGCGGCGATCTGGACGCGCCGATCATCCGCCTGCTGAACAGCCTTGTGCAGCGTGCCGTGACGACCACCGCCTCGGATATCCACATTGAGCCGTTTGAGGGCGAGACAAAGGTCCGTATGCGCATTGACGGCGTCATCATCGACTATGTAACGCTGCAGCGCGCTTTGCATCAGCCGCTCATCGCCCGCATCAAGATCATGTCCAACCTTGACATTGCCGAGCACCGCATCCCGCAGGACGGGCATTTCCGCGCCCGGCTTGAGACAGGCCCCGATGTCAACGTCCGTGTCTCGATCCTGCCGACCGTCTTTGGCGAGAAGGCCGTGCTGCGTATCCTGTCCAGCAACACCTACATTAAAAATGCCAACCACTTTGGCATGAACGATGAGACCTACCGGCGGTTTTTGCCGCTGCTCAACCGCCCCAACGGCATCGTCTACCTGACCGGACCGACAGGCTCCGGCAAGACGACAACGCTCTACATGGTCCTGCAGACCATCGCCGAGCGGCAGGTCAATGTCTCAACGATCGAGGACCCTGTCGAGCGCAATCTGGCCCGCATCAACCAGACGCAGGTCAACAACATTGCGGGCCTGACCTTTGAGAGCGGCCTGCGCGCCCTGCTGCGTCAGGACCCCGATGTCATCATGGTCGGCGAGACCCGCGATGCCGAGACGGCGTCCATCTCGGTCCGCGCGGCCATCACGGGCCACATGGTCTTTTCGACGCTGCACACGAATGACGCGCTCTCCTCCATCGTCCGCCTTGAGGATATGGGCGTGGAGCGGTACATGATCGCCAACTCGGTGGCCGGTCTGGTCGCCCAGCGCCTGATGCGCCGGGTCTGCCCCCACTGCGCCCGGCAGATGCCCGTCACCGAGGAGGAGCGCGCCTATCTCGGCCCCGACATTCCCTTTGTGCGGCGCGGCAGCGGCTGCACCCAGTGCAACGGCACCGGCTACCGCGGCCGCGTGGCGATCCACGAGCTGGTCATCATCAACCGTGAGCTGCGCGAGCTGATCTCTGCCGGGGCCACGCAGGAGGAGCTGACCGATGCCGCCCGCCGCAATCAGGGCATGACCAGCCTGCGCGAGGCCGCCCTGCAGCTTGTGCGCGAGGGCGAGACCACCCCGGAAGAGCTGCTGAAGATCACCTTCTATGAGGAATAAGGGGAACGGGTGCTGACGGCAGCGCCCTCTCCGGCTTCTCTTTCTCGAAAATGAGGTATGTCCCATGCAAATCCATGAACTCACCGCGCTGGCGCGGCAGATGAAAGCCAGCGACATCCATCTCTCCGAGGGGCTGCCCCTGATGTTCCGGGTGGACGGGCGGCTGATGCAGCCCCCCCGTGCAGATGAGCGCTGACGAGACCCGCTCCCTGATTCTGGGGCTGATGGACGAGGCGCACCGCGAGGCCATTCTTACCGAGCGGATCGATGCCGATTTTGCGCTGGTCGCACCGGACGGCACCCGCAGCCGCGTGAATGTCTTTTTCCAGCAGGGGCGGGCTGCGGCCACCCTGCGCCTGCTCAACGATGCCATCCCCACGCTGGCAGAGCTGTCGATGCCGCCCGTGCTGACAAAGCTGGCGGATGAGCCGCGCGGTCTGATCCTTGTCACCGGCCCCACCGGCAGCGGCAAGTCCACCACGCTGGCCGCGATGATTGACCATATCAACGAGACCCGCAGCGACCACATCATCACGATCGAGGACCCCATCGAGTATGTCTATCAGGGCAGGCAGGCGCTCATCCACCAGCGCGAGGTCGGCGCGGATGCGCGCAGCTTTGCCTCGGCACTGCGCAGCGCCTTGCGCGAGGACCCTGATGTCATTCTGGTCGGCGAGATGCGCGATTACGAGACGATCTCCGCCGCCGTCACCGCCGCCGAGACCGGCCATCTGGTCCTCAGCACGCTGCACACGATCGGTGCAGCCCAGACCATTGACCGCATCATTGATGTCTGCCCCGCCGGTGCGCAGAATCAGATCCGCGGCCAGCTGGCCGCCGTGCTGCGCGGCGTCATCACCCAGCAGCTTCTGCCGCTGGCCGGGGGCAAGGGCCGCTGCGCCGCGACCGAGATTTTGGTCGGCACCGATGCCGTGGCAAACCTCATCCGTGAGGGCAAGTGCTACCAGATCCCAAGCGTCCTGCAGTCCGGCGCCGCGCTGGGCATGCACAGCCTGAACGCCGATCTGGCGCGCCTTGTCAGTATGGGCCGCATCACCCGCGAGGCCGCCGAGCGCTGCGCCACCGACAAGAGCGATCTCCAAAATTATTTATAAGCAAAATAAGCAAACCAAAAACGGGGTATCCGCCATTGTACGGCAGATACCCCGTTTTTGTTTGCTTTATTGGGGGCGCCGCCCCCTGCATCACTTGTCTGCGCCCTCCTTTCCCTCGGCCAAAATCTTTACCAGCCATGCGGGCACCGGCGCGCCCATGGCGGCGGCGTTCTCGGCAATGCTGCCCAGCTCCGTAAAAATATACCATACCAGCACCACGGGCAGCACCACGCCGTTCGGCTGCAGCCCCAGCCCCGGCAGGTTGGCAACCGCCATGCCCAGCACGCCGTCGGTCAGGGCGCTTACCAGCACCACAACGACCATACCGGCCTTGTGCCAGATACCGGCGCGGGCCGCCGCGCTCGACCACTGCCCCCGGCAGGCCGCCGCCGCGCTGCCGCTGGCCCAGTCCAGCGCCATGCAGGCACCCCACGCCAGCACCAGCCAGCCCAGCCAGCCGAACACCGCCGTAAAGGCCCCGCAGGCTGCCGCCACCGCTGCCTTGCTGCACTGCAGCAGGTTTCGCTTTTCCATCATGTATCCTCCCATCTGCTCTTGTACAGGCCCGCCTGCACCAATCCGCGCTGCCGGCAGAGCGCAAGCACCGCATCGGCGTCACCCTGCGTCACCGGCCCGACTGTGATAAGCTGGCGCTTTTCCGCGCCGCCGTACACGCCCGGCGCGTTGGCGCACCCGGCGTAAGCGGTCGGGTCCAGCCCTGTGCCGTTTGCTGCGGCGCGCACCTCAAAATGGCAGTGCGGGTAGGGCGGGTCAGCCAGCGCCGCATTGCCGGTATTGCCCATAACGCCCAGCGCGTCCCCGCTGGCCACCCGCTGCCCGGCCTTGACCAGCAGCCGTGCGCAGTGGGCAAAGTAGAGAAAATTCACCGCATCCGGGGTCTGCGCGCGGTCAAGCTGCACACAGACATACCAGCCCCACTCCCATGTCCTGTTCTGTCTGTCGGTCACGATGCGCGCCCGCGTCACCCGCCCGGTGATCTGCTTTCCTTTATAATAGGGCATCCGCACGGTCGTATCGTCCAGCCCCACCAGATCCAGACCGCCGTGCCACACACGGCCGCCGCCCCGTGTGAACCCAAAGCAGGCGTAGGGGTAGGCGATCCGGGTGCGCCCTGCAAAGATACCGCTCTGCCTCATGCCGTCACGCCCCCCTGCGCAGTGTGTAGATGACCTTCATCGTCTTGTCGGCGGTCTTTTCCACCGCCTTCGGCAGATCGTTGATGGTCGCCAGATAGTTTGCGCGCAGCACCCGCATGGTGCGCATACGGCTGTCGCTGTAGTAGCGGCGCAGCGGCGTCACCGGCTCGCCCAGCACCGGTACCATGGCGGCAAAGCCGGTAGTCGTGGTATCGTAGCCCGCTGCCTCGCAGGAGAACAGCTCGTTTTTCTCGGTGTTCAGCACCACGCCGCGGGTGCGGTAATAGCAGTAAAGCCGCCCGTCATGTGCATCGCTGAGGTATTGCAGGGTATCGCCGTGCATCGTGACGGCCTGCACATCGGTCGGGTCCGCCAGCGGAAAGCGGTAGATCTGATAGGTCGAGGGCGCTGTCATGTACAGGCTGCCGCCGTAGACCGTGCCGTTCAGCGGTGTGGACTTTGCCTCGCTGACAGCGGCGCGCAGCGCACCGCCGGTGTTGTTGGGGACGGTGTAATCTCTGGCCGCCAGCGTTTTGCGGTCATACTCCCGCACCCGGATGCTGCCGCCCGCCGCGATGGTGCTGCCCTCCGGCGCTGCGATGAGGTAGAGCTTGTCCGCCTCGGCGTCAAAGCAGAGGCGGCAGTACCGGCCCGCATTGCCGGATACCGACTGCAAAAAGCCGGAAATGTCCACCGTATCGGTCGCAACAAGGCTGTCCCAGCCGCCCTGCGTATCGCGCCGGAAAAGATCCAGCGTCCTTAGCCCAAGGCAGTGGCGGCGCAGCTCCAGCACACCGCGGGCTGTGTCCACCCTGCCCGCCAGCGCTTCATCAGCCGCCGGGTCCGCATAGAGCAGCACCCCGCGCTCGCCCGTAGGGTAGCAATCCTTGGCCAGCAGCCCGGTCAGCAGCTGGTCGCCGCCCAGCGCCCCGCCGAAGCTCAGCCGGCCGGCCATCACAGGGGAAGCATTGGGCGCATCGATCATCTCGGAATAGTACGCGCCCTGCGGCTGGGTCAGGCAGACTGACTGTATGACGCCGTTGCCCTGATTGGTGGCAAACTCATAGACATAGGTCATCGTGCCGCCCGCCGGGTCCAGCTTTGTCTCGGTCAGGTTGGCGCTGCCGCGGGTCGTGTTGGTCGTTGCATTGACAAGACCGGCGATCGCCGTACCCGTGATGCCTGCCGCCGCCGGGGCAAACCGCGTTGCCGGGTCTGCGCCGAGGGGGCTGTCATACAGGAGCAGTCCGCCGTAGAACATCGTGACAAGGTCCTTCGGCGCGTTGGGGTCATCCTGCTGGCCGCGCCAGAGCAGCATCGCCTTGTTCAGGCTGCCGCCGTAGCCGTTGAAGATCTCCCCCACCGCGTTCGTGATGATGTTGTCCTTCTCGACCACCTCCACCGCACCGGTGTGTATGTCGGTCAGCTCCAGCCGTGTATGACCGTGCAGTCTCATTTTGGTTCCTCCTTCGTTATCTCGGCGCCGCCGTCCTGCAGGGGGCCCAGCACCAGCGTGCGGGGCGTCAGGCGCACCGGCGCGACCAGCTCCTCACATTCCAGCAGGCCGTTCCACGGTGTCTCCCCCGCCATGCCCTGCCCGGTCACGGTGGCCTTGATGCCGTACTGTGCCACCCGCACCGTGCCGCCGCTGCAGACCAGCCGTACCGACAGCCGCTTGACGGTGTTTGCCTCGACATTTGCAAACGGGTAAAAAAGCGCCAGCGTGTGGGGGCCTGCCTCCATCCGCTGCTGCGGCGTAAAATTTTCGATCTGCTGATCGTTCAGGTAGTAATGCACGGTCAGGGTCAGCGCCGCATCGTCCGGCTCAGCGTCCGCCGTCAGCTGCGCAAGGAAGATCGCGCTCGTATCCTCGATTGCCGCAAAGGAGATCGTGACCGCCGGTACCTCCGCCGTGCGCACGGTCAGCGCCGCCGCGTTTGTAAAGCTGTAGTAGGTCAGCCGCTTGCTCTCGGCGCTGTTCTGCAGGCGGCGCAGCGTGCGCTCGGTCGCGCCGTCTCCTGCCCCGGCCAGATAGGGGTTGCGCCCCACGCTTTTAAGGGTCTGCCGCCCGCGGTACCGCCATACAAAATGCGTGACCAGCATCTCGGGGGCGCTGCCGTCCGCGCGGGGCAGGGCAATGCGATCCCCCGGCTCAAACGCCGGGTCGCCGGGCATTGTCACAGTGGCCGGGGTGTAGTCAAGCTTTTGCAGCACCGCAAACAGATGCTCGGCGATCTGCGCGCGTATCTCGGGCAGGCCCTTCTCGGCCAGCGGCATCTCGGTGATCGTCATGGTCAGGCCGCTGTCCTGCTCGTTCCCTGCCGCATACCGGCCGTCGGCTGTCTCGATGCTCAGCGCCGCATAGTGGCAGCGCAGGTCTGAGATACCGGCCTCGCTGCGGTCCCCGGGGCCGAGTGCCGCGCACGCCGCCGCGGCAAAGGGGCGTATGACGAGCCGCCCGGCCCGGTCTGCCGCCGCAAAGCCGCCCACCAGCTGCGCCACCGCCGATGCACAATCCCGCCAGCTTTTCAGGCCGTCCGCCGGGCCGATCTGGCAGACAAGGGCTGCGTTCTCGTTGAGCGCAGCCACCTCCCCGGCCGTCTGGCCCAGTGTCAGGCCGCAGGCATCGGCGATTTGGTCAAGCAGCTCATATGCCGTGCCCTGCAGCACGGTGCCGTCATAGCGGCGCTGCAGCGCCAGCAGATTGTCATACGCCTTGATGCTGACATACAGCGCCCTGCGCTCGGCCTCCGCCACGGTATAGCTGCCGAGCGGGACCTCCTCCCACTGGCCGTCCGGCAGCTGCAGCCCGTAGGCAAGGCAGAGCCTTGCGCCGTAAAAGGCATGGCGGCTCAGCGCCGTGCGCAGGTTGAGCGCCGCCTGCCCGAGGTAAGCGCAGCCGAAGGCCAGTTCTTCCCCCGTGACGCACTGGTTGTCGAGGGTCAGAGACCCGCTCATAAGCTCAGCCGCCGTCAGCGGCAGCACAGTGCCGTCCGTCAGGGTCAGCGTGCCTGTCACCCGGTCAGTGCGGGTGCGTGCCCGTATGGCGGCCTTGTAGGCTTCCGATACCGGATACATCCGGATTCCCTCCCCTCAAAATTCAATCAGATGGACCGAGGCTGCCCAGACCGCCCTGCCATCGCGGGCGGCCTTCAGGTCAGCCGTGCGGTCCCCGGCGTACATCCGGGCCGTGCGCATCTCGCCGAAGAAATACTGCACCTGCATACTGTCCGGGGCGGTCGCATTCAATACAGCGGCGCACTGCGCCGTGGTCAGGGCCTCCCAGCTGACACTGATCTTGGCCACACCGCCGCGCACCCGTTCGCGCACCAGCACACCATCCTCCGTGCGGCCGGTGCCGCTGCTGTCCAGATCGGAAAGCTGCACCTTGTACGCGCCGGGTGCGGGCAGCGCCGTGCCGTCAATGGTTAAGATTTCCACGCTTCACCTCCCGCCGCTGCGCAGTGCGCGGCGATTCTGACTGTTGGCGATGACGCTGTCAAGCAGCTCCTCGCCAATATAGATGTTGATGGGCTGGTCGCCGCCCTGTGCGCCGCCCTGCCATGCGGCCAGCGTCTCCGCCAGCGCCTGCCGGATCGTGTCCAGCGGTGCCTCGATGTTCGTACCGCTGCGCTGGTCGCCCAGCATAGCCAAAAACTGACGGTTCGGCGGTATGACCGCCCCCTGCGCCAGCGCCGGCACCGGCACGGCGGCGGCATAGCCCAGCCCGGGCAGGGCGGCCCGGGCGCTCAGCAGCTGCCCGGCACCGCCCAGCACGCCGCCTGCCGCCGTTTTGGCCTGCCCGATGGCCGACAGCAGCCCATTGATGGCCGCCGCGATGGCGCTGACCATGCCGCGCACGACTGCCAGAACCGTGCCGACCGCCGTCTGCACGATTGAGACGATGCGCCCCCACACGGTCGAGACGGTGGCCGCCATCGCGTTCCATGCAGCGTCCCACGCGCCACGCAGCACAGCGGTCAAAAAGTCTGCCAGCCCGCGCAGCACGGCCAGCAGGATCGTGATGCCGTCCGCCACGATGCCAGCCGCACCGGTCACGGCTGTACCCAGCACCGTGAACACCTCGACAGCCGCCGGGGCCAGCGCCGTCAGAAGCCACTGCACGAACGGGGCCAGCACCGTGTTCCAGACCGTCAGCAGCAGCGTACCCACCGCGCCGAGGCAGGCAGTCAGCTCATTCCAG
>OGLS01001457.1_pt1 | contig 14236 bp, 8 predicted proteins | sample 1572881 | NCBI WGS metagenome assembly OGLS01 (sample SAMEA2582013, study PRJEB24529) | metagenome | biome: Human gut stool | place: China | collected 2011
AGTCTATGATTAAAATAATACAAAACAATTTATATGATTAAATTTAACATCTTCGTTTCCAACCAAGATTATATTGTAAATTGGAACAAGAATCACATGATTTTCGTGAAACAACTTGTACTGCATTATCAGTAGGTATATTATTTTTCAACATATATTGTACTGCACGAGGTTCTGCATGATGAAGTCGACCAAAATCAATACCTTTTGTGCTAATGCCCTTGCTTTTTAGTAAATCCAAATCCAAATTGGCATTTTTTCCACCAGCAAACTCTACTTTTCCTTTTCCAAATATATTTTCAGCTTCTTGACGTGCTTTAGGACCAGGAACACCTCTATTTTTAGAAAGTACCAATCTGCCATCTTTTGAGGTTGTAAGTGCATAAGTATTAGAAAATCCCTTTTTGGGGTTAGGATGCTGAGCTTTTACAATTCTGTTAAGAGAATCTTGTAAATAATCTGCATTTCTAATATCCTTCGCTGCATCTGCAGCATCCAGAACTGCGTCGCCCTTCTTGGATACTGTAATAGCAACATCTGCTGCTTTGGACAAATCATGTGCTGTATCAACAGCTTTGTATGCATCATAAGCAGTTTCTGCTGCATGCACACCCACTTTTAGTCCTGCACTTGGAACACCTGGTGTTACAAGTCCGACTACATCTGTCAAAATATCAACAGCACCCATCGGAGTGGGTTCGATGCAAAATGAAACAATGTCAAATGCTAAACTTGCCGCATCAAAAAATGTATCTAGAAAATGCCCAGTACTATCTGTTCCAGAAACAGGGTTGTTGTGGCAATAGGTATACAGATTCAGGCTTAGTGGATCATTATTGCTACCTGCAAAAGAATCTCTTGAGATAAATCGTCCAGTTGAAGGACTATAGTATCTCGCACGCAAATAAATGGTAGCAGTTTCCTTATCATAATATTCGCCACAATACCGAAATGCATTGGTGTCAGTGTCATCAATATTCTTTTCTACACCAAAAGCATCATACTGATATGTTTTAGTAACAGCACCATTGTTGTCTGTTAAATTGACAACATCACCATGAGCGTTTTGTGTGTAGTAAGTATAATCTGACTTAACTGCCTGTACAAACTCACACCCTGCCAGCAAATTCGTTCCACGAATATAGATTTGTGCTTTATATGGATTGCTTCCATCCGCATCAACTGCAATCTGTTTATCATCATTCCAGATTTGATCGATACTATGACCATCTACAGTTTTGCTAATACGCAGACCATCTACATCATATTTATAACTTGCTGTTGTTTTGCCATCAGTAAATCCAATCAGCTGATTCAGACTATCATAAGTATTTGTCTCTGTCTTATCTGCTGTGATCTTTGTGATCTGATTTCCATTGGCATCATAAGAATAAGCAGTTTCTTCTCTTTTGGCATTTGTTGTGGTGCCTGTAATCAGATCTGTTGGACTAATTGCTAATCCATTATTTGAGGTTACAGCACTAGAAGCTTCTTTAACTGTCTTGATTTCTTTCTGAAGCAAGGCAGTGTACTTGCCATTGACAGTATAATCATAGACAGTTTCATATTCTTCTGAACCATTAGCAACCATCTTAGAGCGATTGCCATAATCATCATATTCATATGAATACGTATCAGCTGTCTTACCGTTAGAAATGGACTCCCTGGTCAATCTCTTCAAACCGTCATAATCATATGAGGTTGTTTCTATTGTACCATTTTCATTGCGTACTTTGCAAGCATCTGAACCATCTAAATAGTACGAATATTCATAACTGGATATGTCTGATTTTCCTGATTTGGTAACAATCTTTGTAACTTTGTTGCATCCATTGTAGGAATAAGTCGATACCACACCATTTGCAAGTGTTTCAGAAATCTTATTACCATTTTCATCATAGGCATAGGAAGCTGTCAGATTTCCACTTTCCTTAACCTGAACCACACGCATTTCATCATCATAGGTATAAGAAATATTTTCATATACAATTTGATGATTGCGTCCGATAAAATAAGAACTTACATTTTGAGAAATGCCCTCATAATAATAGCCTTTGAAACCTGTATTGCTTTCCTCTGTGATTTTTCTTCCAAGATCATCGTAAAGATACAGTGTTTGTTCATTATTGATGTTAACACACTGTACTCTTCCCATTTTGTCATATTCATATGACTTACTTACATTTTTAGATGAATCATTAGAATGTACTATATTAGCTATTAATATACGATTTAAAGCATCATAAGTATTTGTGGTAACATTTCCATTTGCGTCTGTTACTGTTAAAGCATTGCCATTTAGATCGTATGTTGTTATTCCAGAGTCATAACCTGTGCTGTCAGTTGTCTTTACCAAATGACCCCATGCATCATACTCATAGTTCGTTTTCAAGTAATCTGAATCCGAATCTGCATGTAGTCCAGTTAGCATTGTTGTTTGAATGCCAGCATTGTTATACAGATATTTTGTGATGTTCTTCTCACTATTGGACGTACCATCACTCAATGTTACCTGTGTCAGCAAGCCCTGTGCATTGTACTGATTTTCAGTTACACTATACTTTATTGTATCCGAATCCTGCTTTTGAACAGTTTGCTTTGCCAGCGTTACATTGCCATTCTTGTCATACTGATTTTCTGTAATAGAATAGTTGACCGATCCATCAGTTTTAGTGTTAAAAGGTGTATATGTTCTACTAACTTTACAAATTTCATTAGCAGATTCTAAAGTTGTATTCTCATATTTGGTAATATTGCCAAGTGCATCAATTTCACATGCAATCTCACCATTTGCATAATAAGCATTTGTTTTCTTTATCTTACCATTTGTCTTTTCATAGATGGTTTTTTGCTTGAAGCTTGTCAAAACTTCAGATACAACTTGCTTATCAGCAGTAATATAGGTAGTATTTGTTGTTTTCAACGCACTACTAGATTTAGAAGAACTATTATCTAATCCAGTATATACATCAACACTATAATTTTTAATGAATTCATATGATGTGGTCGATTGAATCTGTTTTGAAGATTCAGAATCAGCTTTAAAATATTTAGCTTTTTCTCGCTGCAATCCATCATATTCTGTTAGACTAATTGTGCCGTCTGGATCTGTTTGCTTTGTAATGTTACCATACGCATCATACACATAAGAGGTAACATTACCTTCTGCATCCGTTTCTGATTTTTTGTTTCCGTCCGGATAATAAGTTGTCAAGCTGCCGTGGCTCTTATCAGCAGAATAATTCGGTGCATACTCCGCAGTTTTGCGGCTCAGCAAATCATATTCTGCAATGGTAGTCGCCGGTGTGCTTCCCGTTCCGTAATCTCTAGTAACTGTAACATTGTTGAACTTATCGTACTCATATTCCTTTACAGAATAAAGATTTTTAGAAATGTCAAAACTGGTGGTTTCCTTTGACACTTGAAGTTGTGCATTATACTCATAAGAAACTGTATTTACAACAGTATTTCCATCCTTCAGTGTCTTGGATTTTACCAGTCCTTTTCCAACGCCATCCTTGTAGTAATCATACTCAGTTACATTACCTTCGGGGTCGGTTGTAGCACGAATCAACCCTGCAATTCCACTCACATAACTATCAGCATAATATTCATGACTCGTGATTGCATAACTTGCCTCATTCGCTGCAAGATACTTCACTGGATCAAAATTATCTGCTGTAACTGTATTGATATCAGTTTGAGATAATGGATGCAGACTGGTTGCTTCTTTCAAAAGCCGAGTTCCATTCGAATCATATGCTTTGATAGTTGCATTCCCAGATTCGTCAACTTCTGCAATAACACTGTTTTTATCATTGTAATTGGCAAGTGTGTATGTACCGTCAGCATTTATTGTTTTGATAACATTTCCGTTAGTATCACGCTCATACTTTGTTGTATTTCCCATGATATCAACGCTTTCGGACATTTCATCATACTTATTCTTGCCATCAACCATATTATAAGTGATCTTATCTACTTCATAGGTTTGGCCATCGGTTTCCACAGTATTTGTCTTTACTGCATACTTTTCATCATAGTTATAGGTGAATGTTTTGACAAGAGTTTCTTTATCATACTCTTTTAAGCCGGTTTGCTTTTGCAATTTGTTATATGTGTAGACTTGCTTCAATCCAGATGCATTTGTAAGACAGTCTACTTGCCCATGTTCCAAATAAGAAATTTGATCTGTGACTTCATCATAACAGTTTGTGATTTTGCAAAGTTTTCCTTTTTTATCATACTCATATGTTTCTGTTCCGCCAGATACGCTTGTTGCAGATACCAACTGAAAATCTCCGTTATATGCATAAGTAACCACACGATCTGCGGTAGTATCTTTAATACTGGTAATCCGAGAATGTTCTTTATTGCCATTATAGGTGATTGTATAAGTTCTGCCAGTAGAATCTGTCACTATACGCTGGTTATTTGTCATAGAAGAGATGGTTAAAACATTACCTTCTGCATCTTTGACCCAATCCAATTCGCCATTTGTATTAAAGTGATATTTTGACTGTGATGCATTTGTAATAGTGTATTCGTTTCCAGACTTTGTCATAGTGCTATGAGCATTTAGACACTCAAATCCACCTTTTCCATTATCCTTAAATGTAGTGTTCGAACCATCAGGCAAAACAACCTGATAATACCCAGCAGTTGGCTTTACAATCTTGCTGACATCAATATTAAAATCCCAGCCAATACCAAAAGAGCTTTCCTCAGTACTAATGGAATTATATGTGCGAACAAAGTCAGAAGTTACACCAGGAGATTCAATACTTAAGTCGGTAAAGGATTTTGTATAATTTCCAGTTGCGATGTGTACACCTTCACCAATTTCCCAGCCTTTACGATAAAGGGTATAGTCTGGCTCATAAGGAGCGTCATCTTCTGGAAACCATGGACGAATGTGATAACGATCAGGAGAGTACCCTAACGGAAAATACAATCCAGACATGTCATATTCTTCATCATAATAATCAAAATTTAAATGCCGTTTTGTTGTAGGATTTCCATTTTCATCATAAATATAAGTGTAACGATTATCCCATAAAATTGTCTGTACACCTTCTGGATAATAAAGGCTAATCACATGATCTCCAGTAGAGTAAACAGACTTTTCACCAGATTTTTCATTTACTTCCCATGTTGGCCCCTCAAAATAAATGGTTCCTGCTGTCCATTTACCTTCCATGTCAGTCAATGTGTTATAATTCCAATTACCATAAATATCAACTTCTCCACCAGGGACAGTCATTAACATTGTATCATAGCAATTTGCCTGACCAAAATTGAAATCGCCGCCAATAATGACTAATCCTCCATTAATATTCAGTAATTGGCCTGCATTTCCACCCCAACCATCTGGAGAAGCGGTACGAAATACTAAGTTATTGGAAACTTCCAAATAACCATTGCTAATATTCAGTGTTGCTCCTTGATTGCCAGACCAAAATTTCGGAATATCAGTTGTAAAGGACATACAGTCGCCTACATACAGGGAACAGCCATTCAGGTTCAAATCCGTATCATGCAAATTTAAGCTGCCCTGAAAAGCGCCGCTTTCCTGCATGATCAGTGTTCTTTTAAAGGCATGATCCCAATCCAAATCGCCAGAAGCCTTGTATGCGGCAGAAAACCATGCAACATCTGCATTATCAATTGTGCCGCTGTCGTCTTTGTCCATGTATGCGTAGTAATTATCAGATGGACCTCTTAATTTTGCAGCCGCTTCCAAAAATTCCGCATCATTCTCGTCAATTACACCATTATGGTTTAAATCAAGATTATACCAGTAAACATCCATGGATTGATATATAATTGAAATATATGAATTTAGATCTTCCTCATCAATTACACCATTTCCATTGAAGTCAAGGTCGGAAATTTCAGAAGAATCGTAACCAATAAGACTTTCCATTATCTGCATATCCAGATGATTGATGTAAGCATCTCCATTTAAATCATAAATATATGCAGCATTTGCATCCTGTTGTGATTCACTGGCAGAATTAATAACATCTTGTGCTTGGAGCAATTCTTCCTGATCAATTATTCCATTACCATTTAAGTCTATAGAAAAATTAAATGCATCATCACCACGATATGCTCCTAAGCAACTCTGTACATACGCCAAGTCTTTTCCATTGATGACATCGTCGCTCCACTCGTTGTCGTGTTCTTCATTCCAAGTGGTATCACCTGGAACTAATGTCACCGTGTTGCGAGAATCACCAGATCCAACAGTATAGGTACCAGTACCAAAATCCTTCAAGTAAAACGGCAAATAACCATCACTTTCATACTTGACATGATAAATGCCACTACCACTGCTTGCTGTTACAGAATAACTGTCACCACTTCGGAGTTCCTGGTATTCAATTTCATTCCAGTTCTCATCAAAAATACGCACATAAATTGGCGTTTTGTCATCAATTCCGTTGATAACACCTTGTTTAACAATACCAGTTACTGTTAATTCACCTGCTGGAGCATCGCCATCCGAAGCAGTCGTAATAGCTGCAGTATGATCTTGCACTGCTTCGTCTGATTCGGATTGAACAGAAATATCGTCTTCTGCAATCTCCTCATTATTAGCAGTTTCATTTTTGTCTTCAGCAACATCAAAATAATCTACTTTTCCAAGATCTTTTGTTGCTTCTTCAAATTCCTTGGCAAGCTGGTCTTTGTTCTTTGCTCCTTCAATCGCTTCTGCAGCAGATGCAATTGTATCAGCATGTAAAAGACCTTGGGCACTGCCGTCGCCAAAAATCATGACCTGTCCCATGAACATCAGGGACATGACTCCGGCAAGTGTTCTTGTCAGTTTTTTATTCATGCACTTCCTCCTTTTTTATTTTCAAAAACATTCTTTCCTTTTCCCAACAGCAACATCACTGCCAGAGAACACCATGCGATTTCCAATACCAGAACAAATTGTTTGAAGTGAAAGACAAACAGCAGGATTGCTGCAACGGCTTCTATTGTCATCACAACAATTGCTCGAATATGATAAACATGATGTTCTTTTTCATCCAATCTCTTATTTCGATCTTCCACCGGCGACAGCAAAAAAACAACGATGCAGGCTATCAACGACAATGTTGTAATCACCCAAAAATACGTTTGGGGCGTGTATTTTACGATACACAGTGCAATCCATAACATTATCGCAGAAAATGCCCAGCATCGCTGCGGTGTAGAAGCATGATAGCCTCCGGCATATACTCTTAATGGGATATATGCGATTGTGTAAACCATCGCCGGCACAGCAAGTCCCATTATAAATCCAATCAGGAGCATTGTTAGAATGTTCAGAATTGTTGCAAACATCTGACGCAGGCCATATTCATACAATGTTCTATTGGATTTTGAGATAATGCCACAGTGTTCTAGCCTATCTGCAATCTTACAAGATAATTTAACAAACATCAGAACTTGCGAAGTTTTTTAGCTGTATCAGGCAATTCTTCCTGATAAGTCATCCAAGTACAGGTTGAATTTACTGTCAGTGTTGTAAAAACCATTGCTAAAGCAGCAAGCATACCGCCATATTTCAAAATAATCTTTTTCATATTTATCACTCCAATCTTTTTATTTTGCCTGCAAAACAAATTATAACAAAAAAAGAGCCGCAAAAGCGACTCTTGTAAAAAACGACCCATGTTAATGTCAAAATTCGACTATTTTCTCACTCTGTTTCATGATGAAAACTCGTATTGCAGAGCATGACATCTGTAATAAAATATATATCATTATAATCGTATATAATGTCTCCATCATATTTTTCCAATATGCTGGAAACGCTTTTCAGTCCTAATCCATGTAATTGCTTTTCCTCCTTTGTTGTCATCAATGTTTCTTTCTCTTTTATGATATTTCCATCATAGGTATTTGCTATATGGATAAAAAGAATGTTTTTCTCAAAATAAATATTGATAAAGAAGTATTTCCTTTCCGCTTTTTCGATAGCTTCTATTGCATTGTTTAATAAATTTCCAAGTATGATGTTGAGGTCAAACACATTAATTTTCAAGTCCTTTGGTATCGTTATAGAATACTTTAAATGGACGTTTTTGTTTTTCATCTCCTGCAACTTGTAATTAAGAATACTATCAATCTCGGAATTTCCGGTGTCAACAAATTGCTGATGAAGCGAGAGAAAACCCAAACCCTCTTCAATATAATGAATCAGTCCTTGATTATCCGCTTTTTTTGCATAATTTACAATAGAGATTAAATGATTCTTGAAATCGTGTTGTAAGTATCGAATTCTATTCTGGGATTCTTGTAATAATTCTAATTCACTATGTTGTGCTTTCACCGCTTGCTCCAAAAGCTTTTTCTCATAGATGACTTCATAATTCTTCTGGAGGCTATCATACATATAAAAAATGAGTAAATTAAAACTAATTAAAATAAAAGCTACAGTGATTGTTTTTATGCTGTACTGATACATAGTTAAAATACCAACCAAAATGCTCCCAATTGGCACAGTCAAAATTGTTGCTAAATACAGTTTATCAATTTCATGATAAGCCCGTTTTTTCCAAATATATTCAAAAATCAATTCTATTAAAAAGGTAATCAGTACTGTGGCAATTCCACTACTCATTATAATGGAATCCACTTTTGTTATGAGAATAATGGTATATACAATACCGTCTGCAAGCATATTAACTACATAAAATGCTAATGCTACAAATAATTTACTTGTTACTTTCGACTCATACAAAAATGAGAGAGCAATCAATGGAATTATATTTGTTAAGATATTTAAAGTGAAATTTCCAAATAAGATAGCACCAAAACTATTGATTAAAAAATAGAATGTAAATCCTATTATAATCCAGATTTGTTTCACTTTTGCAGTACCAAACATAGTATTTAAAAGCTTAAAATAAATATAGATACGAAAAGCATTTCCTATTAAATATACGAGCTGTTCCTGCATATTATCACTCCTCTCTAAATCGATCTGCACTATACTTCAAAATTGCTCTGCGAACTTCTTTTCTATTTGGTTTGCTAATAGGCAACTCTCTACAATCATCAATTGTCAGTGAATCATAACTATATGATGAAATATGAGCAATGTTAATATAGAAAGATTTATGGATCATAAGGAAATTTTTTAGAATTTTCATTTCTGACAAATCACTCAATTTTCCATAAAATTCATGTGATTCATTTGAACAATAGACAGTAATCTTTCTTCCATTGCTTTCAAAATATTGTATCTGCTCTATTGGTATTCGCTTTTTTACATTTTTGTTTGTTAGTTCAAAAAAATCTTTCTTGGAATATAATCGAAGATATTCACCCAGGCAAGAAAATAATGTTTCTCTTTGTATGGGTTTCATCAAAAAGTGAAATGGATGCACCTGAAATAATTCCATGGCATATCCCATTTTAGAAGAGATATAAATAATTTGACACAAGTAATCTTGGTTTATCTCACGTATATGTCTACCGACCTCTACACCATTAATCTTAGCTAACTCAATATCCAATAGAATTAAATCAAAATGTATATCATCTTCCAGATCAGCCAAAAGATTTTCTCCATTGTAATAGATTGAAATATCAAAAATCATTTTGAATTTCATTTCGTATTCTTTCAGAAAAAATAGTAGTTCATCACATACTGCTTTTTCGTCATCCACTACTGCTATGCAAATCACGCAATATGCCCCTTTCTTAGCTTTCTCTCTCTATTTCCATAATACCATAAAATATCCCAAAAAGCAAGAAGAATAGATGGTTTATCACTGGAGATACTAAAAGGAAAGAAGCATTTTTGTTTCGTAAAATCCGCCCATTGACCATTCAAGCCTAAAAAATCACGCTGTTTCCAATGTTTTTCGCATTTCTCATACGATTTTTTGACGGCAAAATATTATCCTGTCAATTGCAGTCGCTTTACATATTCCTGCTTCATCTGCATAGAAGAATGCACATATCGATTCAAAGTAATACTGGCATCAGCGTGTCCCAGCAATTCACTCAGCGTCTTTGCATCAAACCCATGGGCAATACAATCTGTAGCATAAGTGTGTCGAAGCAGATGAAATGGGACCTTCCGGATACCACAAAGTTTCAGGATTTTCTGAAACCGATACTGCATGGTTCTCGGTTCTGCCGGTTTGCTTTTCCCAGTAATCAAGTACAGAAAATCTTGTCGTTTTTTCTTCTCCAGCAGTGTCAACAAGAAGGACGGAACCGGAATTGTCCGCACAGAAGTTCTGCTTTTTGGGGAGCCAATCAGTACCTCAGAGCAGCCATTTCGATAGACTCTCTGCACCGTTCGTTTTACAGAAAGTGTTCCGTTTTCAAAGTCAATATCGCTCCACTGTAAGCCGCATAATTCACCTACACGCAAACCGGTGAACAAGCATAGCAGAATCGCCAAATCAATGGTCAACCCTGTCTGAAGAAGATACTGCTCCAACTTCTTTCGCTCCTCAGAAGACAAAACATCCAGCTGCTTTTTCTCTGCTTTTGGCATAGTGAAATGCGTTCCATGAATGTGATACTCCTGCACTGCATACTGTTCTATGCTGTGGTAAACCCGCATAATGTCTTGTACAAACCGAGCGGAAAGTCCGCCAGTTCCGCACAATCGGCCGCTTTGCAGTTTCTCAAAGACAAAATCATTCAGCTGATGTGTTGTCATATCCGTGAGATACTTTGTTCCGAGATCCGGAAGAATATGATTGCGAATGATGTTTTCATAGTGTGCATAACTGGACGGTTTCACACGCAGTTTTGCCGCAGAAAGCCATTGACGAGATGCCTCTGCCACGGTTAATTTCAAAGCAGAAACTGGCTGGCTCTGCAAAACAGCTTGAAATTGTGCCATTTTTTCCTTTACTTCAGAAAGCGTTCTGGCATACACAAATTTGTATTTCAGCGATCCATCTTCCTTATGCCCGATTGGGACACGTCCCTCAAACCGACCGTCTTTTCTCTTGTAAATGTTGCTGCCTCTTCTTGGCATTGGAAATCCCTCCTGACAAGTTTTCGGACTGTTCAAAGCAAGAAAACGTCTGCTTTTTCTCCGATTCTGATGATTTATTCATGAATTTTCAGAAATATATACTTTACTTTTTCTGAAAATCTGCTATAATGATAGCAGATTCAATGCTGTTTTGTCTGAAATTTCTGCAAATAAATGGGCGGATTTTACGAAGAAATCTACATTTCATAGAAACAAAATGCCATGCTGAGAAGATGTGCTTTCCCAGCATGGCATTTTTTATGGTTCTGGATTTGTTCCCTGATACGTTCTCAGCTTGTATGCGTTGTGTCAATTTCAATTTTGTGTATTTCTGATCTTATCCTGACTTGTTCCCGCATACAGAAAAAAGGCATCTCAGCTACCTTTCAAATATTCTCCAAAAAGAAAAAAGTGCCGAAAAATCAGCACTTTTTCACCCATCATCCTTACTTTCTTGACATCAATACTACGCACTCAACGTGCCCCGTTCCCGGGAACAAATCCACCGGCTGTACTTTCTGCACAACATATCCCATTTCCTGTAACACTGCACAATCTCTTGCAGCCGTTGCCGGATGACAGGAAATCATAACAATCCGCTCTGGCTGCATCTTTGCCATAGCATCCAATGCATTTTGGTCACAGCCTTTTCTCGGTGGGTCTACCACAATCACATCTGGCTGTAACTGTTCTTGTTCCAGCTTTTGTGCGACTGTTCCAGCATCTCCACACAAAAATTCTGCATTCGAAATACCACTCTGCCGAGCATTTTCCTTTGCATTTTCCACCGCCTGCGGTACAATCTCTACCCCCAACACAGATGCTGCCGCATCTGCCATGGAAAGTCCGATTGTTCCTGCTCCGCAATATAAATCTAACAGCCGTTCCGTCCCCTGCAACGCTGCAAACTCCTTTGCAATCCCATACAATCGTTCTGCCTGCTCCGTATTGACCTGATAGAAAGCATGTGGAGAAAGAGAAATTCGGTTGCCGCAAAGAATATCCGTAATCGTTTCCGATCCCCACAGCAAAACATTCTTTTCCCCTAAAATTACATTGGTGCGAGCCGGATTGCAATTCATCACAATGCTTTTCACCTGCGGAAAAGCAGTTGTCAGCCGTTCGATTAAGCCCTTCAATTGTCGCTCAATGGGCTTTCTCACAACCAGACAAACCATCAGTTCCCCGGTATGCCAACCCTGCCGCAAATAAACATGCCGCAAGATGCCCGTTCCAGTTTCCTCCTGATAAACAGAAATGGATTTTTCCGCCACATATTGCAGAATCACATCTAAAACCTGCTGAAACAGCACTGGCTGCAACTGACAATCTCGTACCGGAATTACCCGATGGCTGCGTTTCGCATAAAAACCACAGACTGGTTTTCCATCTGCCTCAACAGCAACTGGATATTGTGCCTTATTCCGATAATGCGAACGCTGTTTTCCCCCGACAATCGGCAAAAATTCTGGATGCAGCTTTCCAATCCGATGAAATGCATCCTGCACCAGTTTTTCTTTCCACTGCAATTCTGCTGCATAGGAAATATGCCGGAAAGTACATCCACCGCATGCCGGATAGGGGCAATCTGATTCAATCCGACAACTTGCCGGTGTTTCCATTTCTTCGATGATTCCAAATGCATATTGCTTACAGACCTTTACAATCTTCACACGCACTTGATCGCCCGGAGCAGTATGCGGAACAAAAACCGTCATTCCTTGAATATGACAGACACCATTTCCCTCTACTGTTAAATCGGTAATTTCTGTTCCATAACTCTGATTCTTCTGAAGCACAGATTCTCGATTGGCATTGGATTTCAAAGCAGTTCCTCCATTTTTCACGCAAATTTCTTTCTTACTATGATACCATGTTTTCTGGAAACTGTCAAACAAAAAGATTGCAGCACATGAACAAAATATAATTATTTCTTTCTACTATTTCATTCTGTATATATGATTCTGTTTCTATCAGCGGATTCAATTTTAACAAGACAAATTTCATCATCCGTCTGTATCATGCTCCACATTCAACAATATTTCTACTCCCCCGAAATTTTCAAACAAAAAAGCGGCATTTGAAAGAAACACAATCATTTCTTTCAAATACCGCATCTTATTATTTATGGTTCTGTTTCTGGCAGTGTATCTAATTTTAACAAGATAAATCTCATAATACTCTGCACATCTTTTTCATCTACAATTTCCGTTCCATCCAGCTGATTGCAGTTCGCATTGATCAATTGGACTCTTGTCATTGCAACCTGCCCAGACAAGTATTTCCCTAAGAAAATCGCATCTCTTAAATCTACAACACCATTTGTATTACAATCCCCATAATTATAATCACCTGTCTGGATTGTAGAAGTTTTTGGAAGCGTGGTTGTTACTGGTTGTGGTCGTTGTTGAAGTGCTGGAAAAAAGATTGGTTAAAGTGGTAGCTGTCAGCGTTGTTGTCTGTTCTGGCTCTGTAGTTTGAATTGTAGTTGGAAGCGAAAAAGCAATTGGAATATACGAATCTTCAAAACCAGTGTTAGAGGAAAGCAAAATCAAATCCCAATAGTAAAAATAATACTCTGGGTCGTCTTCATAATAGGAAACCCCTACCGCAAAATATTCGTAATTGGTATTCAGAATATTTTTTCGATGTCCGGCGGAATTCATCCACCCCTCAACAACTCCTTCTGGAGTGTCATATCCAGCAGCAATATTTTCTCCTGCAAAACAGTTCGTATCAATTCCGTAATCCGTCAGAATCGTATACCATGCATCCCCATTTGCACGACTATGGGCATAAGATTTTGTCAATTCATCTGCACGCTCTTGACACATTTTCTGTAAAAGCGGTGCGGTTTGCAGTGGCTCTAGACCATTTTCCATCCGCATGGCATTGATGTTTGCGGAAGCAATGTCTATAAATTCATTCACATCGAAGGGAGCAGCTGCATCGGTCTGCAAAACTGGTTTCGGTAACAGAAAACAAATCATCGTCCCGAACAGCAATCCAAAAACGAACTTTTTCCACTTTTTCATCCAACACAACCCCTTTCTTTGTCCATTTCTCTTTTCATTTTATCATATCTGAACATTTTTTTCAACATTGAAACTGTTAAGATTGTAACATAATTGCGAGAAACCAAGTTGTTTTTTATCAAAAAATATCCATGAATTTGTTACAAAAAAGCCGTCACTCTCTTTTTCTTTTGAGATTGACGGCTTTTCCATTCCT
>OGLS01001458.1_pt1 | contig 14235 bp, 11 predicted proteins | sample 1572881 | NCBI WGS metagenome assembly OGLS01 (sample SAMEA2582013, study PRJEB24529) | metagenome | biome: Human gut stool | place: China | collected 2011
ATACCTACGACTTTTTTGAGATGGAGCACGGCATCCCTACCTACGCCTACGATTACGACACGGCGGTCTACACCGACCATGTGCTGGTGCCTTACTACAACTACGAGGTCAAGACGAAATTCACAGAAGAGGGCATCCACTACGACCAGCTTTCACCGGAGGATAAGGCCCGCTACGAGGACGATTTTGCCGAGGATGACACCCTGCCCACCTTCATCCCGTCCGAAAAGCTGAATAAGTTCATCTTCAACGCCAACACCGTGGATACGGTGCTGCAAGACCTGATGGAACGGGGCATCCAGACGGCAGGCGGCGACCGCATCGGCAAGACCATCATCTTTGCCCAGAACAAGCGCCATGCGGAGTTTATCCGGGAACGCTTCGGCAAGCTCTACCCGCAGCTGGAGACCCAGTACCCGGGATTCATCCAGCGGGTGGTCTGCGACGACGCCTATGCGCAGTCCATCATTGATGACTTCAAGCAGCCGGACAAGCCGCCGTTTATTGCGGTCTCGGTGGATATGATGGACACGGGCATCGATGTGCCGGAGTGCACGAATCTGGTGTTCTTCAAAAAAGTGCGCAGCAAAACGAAGTTCTGGCAGATGATCGGCCGTGGTACACGGCTCTGCCCATCCCTTGCCTGCGTGGATGCCATCGACGGCGAATATACGGGCAAACGGCGGTTTCTGATCTTCGACTACTGCGGCAACTTTGAATTTTTCCGTCAGAAACCCAACGGCTACGAGAGCACGGACACCAAAAGCCTGTCCGAGAGCATTTTCTGCAAGCAGGTGCGGATCGCCGCCGCGCTGCAGGATGGAGTCTATGGGGACGAAAACTACCAGAACTGGCGCAAGATCTTAACGGAGACCTGCCGTGCCGAAGTGGGAGCGCTGAATCCGGAGCTGGTATCCGTGCGGCTGCACCGACAGGCCGTGGAACACTATCAAAAGCCGGAGGCCTTTGTCAGCCTGACCGAAACGGACAAGGGTACTCTGATGAAAGAGGTGGCACCGCTCATCTCGCTGGACGACAAAGATGAAGCCGCCAAGCGGTTCGATAACTTTGTGTATGGCTTGCTGCTCTGTGAACTGGAAGGTCTGCCGGGGCTGGGCCGCGCCCAGAAACAGCTGCGCAATACAGCGGCAATGCTGGAAGGGAAGGCTACCATCCCGCAGGTGCAGGCAAAGCTGCCCCTCATCCGGGAGGTGCAGACAGACGAATTTTTGACCTCGCATGATCTGCTCCGCTTTGAGGAAATGCGGCAGGAACTGCGGGAACTCATCAAGTTTCTGGTGGAGGGCGGCGAGGGGCAAAAACCTGTCTACACGGCCCTTGCCGACCCGGTACTGGAACAGACCGAGGGCAAAACGCTGGATTCCGGCTACGATTTCGGCGAGTACCGGGAACGTGTGAACCGCTACATCATGGAGCACCGCAGCGATACGCTGGCCATCCACAAGCTGACCCAGAACATTCCGCTTTCCCGGGGCGACTATACCGAGCTGGAACATATCTTCACCTGTGAGCTGGGCAGCAAAGAGGACTATGCACGGGAGTTTCGGGATACGCCCTTTGGTCTGCTGGTGCGTAAAGTGGCAAAGCTGGACCACGATGCTGCCATGCAGGCATTTTCCAAGTTCATCAACGACGAATCGCTGAATGCAAAGCAGATCGCGTTCGTGCAGAAGGTCATTCATTACATCGAGCAGAACGGTTATGTGGAAAGCAAAGCGGTTCTGATGAAACCACCCTTTGATCAACCCATCCTGTTTACCCGCCTGTTTGATGGCAAAACAGGGAGTGAACTGATGGATACGATCAATTCGGTGAAGGAGAATGCCACCCATGTGACTGCATAAAGCGGTAGAATATACTGATAAAAACCGGTATAATTCAGGACTATCGAAAAATGAATATCCTGCAACGCAGGATGGCAAGTCAGGGAATTTTGAACGATACGCAAACGACTCTGCCTGATTACCTGATGAGCATCGCACAAATTTCCGTGGAGGATGCCGGAGCGATTTATATCGAGTTGAGCAGCATCCGCGGCAATTTTATGGCAAACATCATTCTGCGCATGATTGAAAATTATCACTTCCTGCCCGATATGGCGCAGAAACTGAAAAACAAACAAGCACTGGTGGAAAGCGTAATTGCAAATGAACAGCTGGAGCCTTCCATTACGTCGCCCATCAAAGATGTGTATGATGACCTTGTTAACAGTAAACTGGATATGATCGAGGGCTTCGTGCCGATCTCTGCCATCCAGTATGATGCTAAGATGCAGGAAGCAGAAAGACTTTAAGGGGAGTGCAACTTGTAGTATTGCTTTAAATTATCGAGTTAATCCGCAGGCTGAATAGATTCCCTCGAATCGAATGAAAACGAAAAAATGCCCGCTCACCGTGGAGATCCGGCTCCATCGGTGGGCGGGCATATCCAATAAAACACCAGGATACTATTATGCTTTTCGTACTTCAGCTGGGATCTTGTTCTGGCTCAGATATCCCACAGGGAGGGCGCAGAGGTGGAAACTGCGGCGGCACCTGCGCGCATGGCGGCCATGACGTCGGCTTTGTCCCGCAGCAGGCCGCCTGCAATGACAGGCACCTGTGTACGGGCGTTGATCTCGACGATGACCCGGGGCATGATGCCAGGAAGGATCTCGACAAAATCCGGCTTGCCCTGCTCCAGCTGGCCGGACAGGCTGGTCAGCGAGAGGGAATCCAGGATGAATGCCCGCTGGACGGTCAGCAGGCCGCGGTGGCGCGCCCGGCGGATCAGGGTCGGGCGGGTGGAGATGATGCCATCCGGGTGGCACAGGGCGTTGAGGGAGTCCACCGCGATCTCCCGCGACGAAAGGCCGTCCACAAGGTCGATGTGAACCACGGCCAGTTTTCCGGCATCATGTATGCGGTGCACCAGACCGTCTACGGTGAGCAGGGTGCTCGCCAGCAGAAAAACGGCGCTGCAGGGCGAAGCCAGCGCAGCAGTCAGGGATTCGTCCGTTTTCACGGCGGCGATCACCGGTTCGTTCAACAAAGTTTCGGCAAGAGGATGCACTGGGTAAGACTCCTTTTTATCAAGTGCTTCTATTATCCTATAAAACAGCCGCCGTGTAAATGAGCTGCACGGCGGCTGTAATGTAAAATTTTGGGTTGATCAGGATGTGGCTGCAATCAGCTCGCCGCCGCCCAGAATGGTAGTGGTATTGGAACAGTTGACCATGACGATAAACATTAGAAAATAAACAATTAAAAAATATTTTGTGCGTGAACTATAAAGTCGGGCGAAAACGATCAATGCTCTGCCCAGTCGCAGCTGCGGCCAACAGCCTTGTGCCAGCCGGCCAGCAGACGGGTGCGCTCGGCCTCGTCCATCTGCGGGGCAAAGGTCATGTTGCAGTGCCACAGGCTGCGGATCTCGTCCCGGTCCTTCCATACGCCGGTGGCAAGGCCCGCCAGATAGGCAGCGCCCAGAGCGGTCGTCTCCCGGATGGCCGGGCGCAGCACGGTCTTGTTCAGGATATCGGCCTGGAACTGCATCAGGAACTGGTCGCGGGATGCACCGCCGTCCACCTTCAGCGAGGTGATGGGCACGCCGGTGTCCTTTTCCATAGCAGCCACGAGGTCTGCGCTCTGGTAGGCAATGGACTCCTCTGCCGCGCGGATGATGTGGTTCTGGGTGGTGCCGCGGGTGATGCCCACGATGGCACCGCGGGCGTACATATCCCAGTACGGTGCACCCAGACCGGTAAAGGCCGGCACGATGTAAATGCCGCCGTTATCCGGCACCTTCTGGGCGTAGTATTCCGCGTCGCGGCTCTCCTGGATCATGCGCAGGCCGTCGCGCACCCACTGGATGACGGCACCGCCCACAAAGACGCTGCCCTCCAGCGCGTACTCCACCTTACCGTTCAGGCTGATGGCAATGGTAGAGATCAGGCCGTTCCGGCTGCGGCAGATGGTGTCGCCGGTGTTCATCAGCAAAAAGCAGCCGGTGCCGTAGGTGTTCTTGGCCTCCCCCTTGCCAAAGCAGCTCTGTCCGAACAGCGCAGCCTGCTGGTCACCGGCAATGCCGGCCACCGGGATCTGCACACCGCACAGATCGGTGGTGCCGTAGACCTCGCTGGAATCCGTCACGCGGGGCAGGATGCAGCGCGGGATATCCAGCGCCTTGAGCAGGGTGTCATCCCAGTCCAGCGTGCGGATGTTATACAGCATGGTGCGGCTGGCGTTGGTGCGGTCGGTGACATGCACTCTGCCGCCGGTCAGCTTCCAGACCAGCCATGTGTCCACAGTGCCGAACAGGATCTCCCCTGCCTCGGCGCGCTCCCGCGCACCGGGCACATTGTCCAGGATCCACTTGATCTTCGTTGCGGAGAAATAGGCATCGGGCATCAGGCCGGTGTTCTCCCGGATGTAGTCTGCCATGCCGGGCTGCTGCAGCAGTTCATCCACCAGCGGAGCCGTGCGGCGGCACTGCCAGACGATGGCATTGTAGATGGGGCGGCCGGTGGCCTTTTCCCACAGGATGGTGGTCTCCCGCTGGTTGGTGATGCCAATGGCGGCGATATCGTGGACATCGACGCCGCTCTGGGCCACCACCTCGTTCATGACTCCATACTGGGTGGACCAGATCTCCATGGGGTTGTGCTCCACCCAGCCCTGCTGCGGATAGATCTGCTCAAACTCGCGCTGCTGCACCGCAATGATATTCTGCTCATTGTCGAACAGGATGGCACGGCTGCTGGTGGTTCCCTGATCCAGCGCCAGAACATATTTTGTACTCATGCTTTTGCTCCCTCCGTATCGTTTCAGGAGTGTGTATCACAGATTTCGCGTTGCCACAACGTCCACGCCGGTGCCGCACACATCTGCCAGCACAACCTGTCCGGTGCGGACGGGGGCGTGCAGGGTGACGCGGTCCAGCGCAGCCATGACCTCGGTCATCTTCTCTTTAGGCACAGCCTGCGCAGTCTTTACCGGGCAGCGCGGGTACAGCCCGCCCTCCGCCCGCACGGTGCTGGTGATGATGCGGGTGGGGTGGGTCAGCTCTTCCCTGCCGTAGGCGGCACCGTTGGGGCAGGCGTTTCCGGTTACATTATAATCATTTTCCGGGTCCACCTGCAAGTGGCAGCCGCAGGGACAGCAGATGCAAATGACTTCTTTGATACGGCTCATTCTGCAATAACCTCCTCTACCGCAACGGTCAGCGGGCCGTCTGCTTTTTCCAGCAGGACTTTGGGCAGTGCGATGTGCTCCATCTCACCGGGTGCCATGCGCTGGCGCTTGAACCGGGCCAACTGCCTGCCGCCGCAGGTCACGGTGATCTGGCTGGGGCCGTAGTTCTGCCGCACACGGAAGGAAATGTTCACGCTCCTGTCCACATCAGCGGGGCGCACCCGCTGCGGCACGGTGTAGCCCACGCCATTGCCCGGAACAAGGTCAAGCACAACCGTATCGGCGGCTTCGCCCTTCAAAACATAGGCCGCCGCAGAAGCACCGGCAAGGTCGCTTTCGCCCGAAACGAAGTCCACCAGATCATGCACGTGCACCACATTGCCGCAGGCGAACACGCCGGGGATGCCGGTCTCCATATTCTCGTAGACCACTGCGCCCTTGGTGTGAGGGTCCATGGGGATGCCCGCCTGCCGGGTCAGCTCATTTTCCGGGATCAGGCCGACGCTGAGCAGGATGGTGTCCACATCAAATTCCATCTCGGTGCCCGGGATGGGGCGGCGGTTTTCGTCCACCTTGGCAACGATGGCCTTTTCCACGCGGGCCTTGCCCTGAATATCCACGATGGTATGGGACAGATACAGGGGGATGTCGAAGTCCTGCAGGCACTGCACGATGTTGCGGGTCAGGCCGCCGGAATACGGCATGACCTCCACACAGGCCAGTACTTTGGCACCTTCCAGCGTCATGCGGCGGGCCATGATCAGGCCGATGTCGCCGCTGCCGAGGATGAGCACCCGCTTGCCTACCAGATAGCCCTCCATGTTGACATAGCGCTGGGCAGCACCGGCGGTGTAGATGCCGGCGGGGCGGGTGCCCGGGATGCCAATGGCACCGCGGGTGCGCTCCCGGCAGCCCATGCAGAGGATGATGCTTCTGGCTTCCAAAATCTGATAGCCCTTTTCCCGGCTGACGCAGTGGATCTTTTTGTCCGGGGTGACGTCCAGCACCATCGTGCCCAGCTCCACCCGGACACCGGTGGAGCGCAGCAGTTCAATGCAGCGGCCTGCGTATTCCGGGCCGGTGAGCTGCTCGCCAAAGCGGTGCAGGCCGAAGCCGTTGTGGATGCACTGGTTCAGGATGCCGCCCAGCTCGTTGTCGCGCTCTAAGATAAGGATATCGCGCAGACCATGCTGCCATGCGCTGTAAGCTGCGGCAAGGCCTGCAGGGCCGCCGCCGACGATGACCAGATCAATCATGGTGCTCTCCCTCCTGCTTGGTTTCGCACAGTAAGACGTTGGTGCCGGCTTTATCCTGCAGCACGTCCAGCGGACTGATGCCCAGCGTTTTGCTGATCAGCTCCAGCACCCGCGGCCCGCAAAAGCCGCCCTGACAGCGGCCCATACCGGCACCGCAGCGGCGCTTGACACCGTCAATGGTGGTGGCGGGGATCTCTTCGTGCAGAGCGTCCAGAATTTCGCCCTCGGTGATCGTCTCGCAGCGGCAGATCACGCGGCCATAGGCGGGTTCCTTTGCAATGAGCCGGGCTTTTTCTTCGGGCGGAAGCTCCTTGAAGCGCACCCGGGTGCGGCCATCCCTGTAATCCGCCTTGGGGGCGGGCAGATCGCCGTGAGCTTCCAGAATTTTGACGGCTTCTCTGGCAACGGCCGGTGCACTGGAAAGGCCGGGCGATTTCATGCCCGCCAGATCGATGAAGCCGGGTGCGCCTTCCGCTTCGCCGATAACGAAGTCGCCCGTGTCCACATTGGCACGGACGCCCGCAAAGTTGCGGATGGACTCGCTGAAGCGGATGTTCGGCACGCTGCGGCGCGCTGCGGCGCTGACGAAGGCCAGCCCGGCGGCGGTGCAGGCGGTATCGTCCCCTTCCACGGGGTCGGCGTTCGGGCCGACGATCAGGTTGCCGTGGACGGTGGGGGCCACCAGAACGCCCTTGCCGTTTTCGTTGGGGCACTGGAAGATGACGTGGTGCACACGGCTGCCCTCGGATTTATCCAGCAGGTAGTATTCGCCCCGGGTGGGCTGGATGGTAAATTTGTGGGGTGCGGCCATATCGTGCACGGCCTGCGCCGAGATGCCTGCCGCATTGATGATATAGCGCGTTTCCACAATTCCGGAGGGGGTGGTCAGCGCCCAGCCGCCGGCGGTCTTTTCGATGTGGGTCACAGGGCAGCTGCGGTGCAGCTCCACGCCGTTGCGCACAGCCACTTCTGCCATTGCCAGCGCAAACTCCCACGGGCTGACGATGGCGGCGCTGGGCGCATACAGCGCGCCAACGACAGTGGGGGCCAGATTCGGTTCCATGGCAAGCGTTTCCTCTGCGGAAAGCAGCCGGATGCCCGGCACGCCGTTGGCGATGCCGTTCTCATACAGTTTCTGCAGGTGGGGCAGCTCTTCCGGGCTGAGGGCCAGCACCAGACTGCCGCACTGCAGGTACGGCACATCCAGCCGGGCGCAGATCTCCTTGGCCAGTGCGGACCCCTCCACGTTGAGCCGCGCCATCCGGGTGCCCGGTTCGGGGTCGTAGCCAGCGTGCAGAATGGCACTGTTGGCCTTGGTGGTGCAGTCTGCCACGTCATTTTCAGCCTCGAAAATGGCGGTCTGCAGTGGGTAATGGGACAGCTCATAGGCGGCTGCCGCACCAATGACACCGCAGCCGATAATTGCTACATCCAGCATAAAAACCTCCTGATCGCTCCGTTTGCCGAATAAAAGAAAAAGAGCAGGACAAACAAAAGGGCCTTTCGACTCTCCCCTTGCTTGTTCTGCTCGATCCTCTGAACAAACCTTTATTGTCTTTATGATAATGCGATCTGCACAAGATGTCAAGCTTTTGTTGAAAATTTAAAGCTCGTTTTTACCTATGCGGCTTTTTTCTGCTTTTTGCGGGCGCGGAGGCTTTTGGCAGAGCACGGCCTGCTGCAGCATGGCCTGCAGCGCTGCGCCCGGCCACAAGGCCGGAGCCGAACGCCCAGTGCAGGTTAAAACCGCCGCAGCAGCCTGCGCAGTCCAGCGTTTCGCCAACAAAGTAAAGGCCCGGACAGCCCTTGAACTGGAAGTGCTGATCCACCTCCCGCAGGGCCAGCCCGCCGCCGGTGGTCTGGGCCTGCTTCCAGCTGCAGGGGGTCAGCCCTTCAAAGCGCCAGTGCTTGGCGGTGTGGGCCAGCTTCTGCCACTGTGCGGCGGTGAGCACGGCAGGCGCGTCGCTGTCCTGCAGCCCGGCGGCAGACCACACAGTACGGCCCAGCTTCTGGTTCAGCAGGCCCAGCCAGAAGTCAGCGGCGCTGCCCCCTGCCGTCTGGGCGGCGTGGGCCGCAAACAGGCTGGCAAGTGCGGTTTCGTCCACTGCCGGGAAGAGGTCCAGCTCCACAGCAGGAGCCTTGGGGCCGCGGCCCGGGGCCAGCAGGCCGGACAGCTGCATGATGCAGATGCCAGAAAGGCCATAGTCGGTGAACTGCACCTCGCCGGTCTCTGCGGCCAGCACACGGCTTCCGTCCAACAGGGAGGCCGCGGCCTTGGCGCGGATGCCGGCCAGAGTCTTGTTGGGCTTTGCGCACTGCAGGGCGGTCAGGCAGGGGTACAGCGGCTCCACCCTGCCGCCGCACTGGGCGGCGAACCGGGTGCCAAAGCCGTCGGTGCCGAACTGCGGCCCTGCCTCGCCGCCCATGGCGCAGATGACGGCATCGGCGCGCAGTGTTTCGGCAGAGCCCTCTGCCGTCTCGAACTGCACGGCGTAGCCGCTGCGGCTCTGGCTCAGGGTGCGCACGGTGCAGCCGGTGCGCAGCTGCACATGGTGCTGCGCAAGGTGGTGCTCCAGCAGGGCCAGCACGTCCGCCGCCTGATTGGAGTACGGATACACCCGGCCCGCCTCGTCGGTGCGGGTATAAAGCCCCAGCGCACGGAACCAGCGCAGCGGGTCGGCGGTATTTACGGCATCCAGCAGCGGACGAAGTGCTGCCGGGTCTGCAGTGAAATACAGCTCCGGTGCAATGCCGGTGTTATCCAGATTGCAACGGCCATTGCCGGTGGCAAGCAGCTTTTTGCCCGGCTTCGGGTTGCGCTCCAGCACAATGACCTGTGCAGCGGGGGCACTTTGTGCCGCCGCCAGCGCGGCTGCAAGACCGGCGGCACCGCCGCCCAGAATGAGGATGTTCGGCATCCGGACACCTGCCTTTCTCAGTAGAATTTTAGGGTCTGTCTTCATAAGCGGGGTGCTGTGCTTATGAAAACGGCTTTTTGTATCATTGTAGCAGAACCCTGCCGGAAACGCAACGAAGAGGCAGCTTTCCGTGCAGGTCTTTTTGCGCGGGGGCAGCAGGTATAAATGGCCCGGCCTGACAGATACTAGTGCTGCAGGCATTTTTAAGGAAACGGAGGAGCAAAAACATGAAAGCAACAGGAATCGTGCGCCGCATCGACGAGCTGGGCCGGGTGGTGATCCCCAAGGAGATCCGCCGCACCCAGCGCATCCGCCGCGGCGACCCGCTGGAGATCTTCACCACGGGCGACGGCGAGGTGATCTTTAAAAAGTATTCGCCCATTGGCGAGATGAACGCAGTAGCGGCCCAGTATACCGAGGTGCTCAGCAAAAGCTTTGCGCTGACCGCACTGGTGGCCGACCGTGACCGCATCCTTACGGTGAGCGGCGCCGGCCGGCGGGAGCTGGCCGACCGCAGCATCAGCCAGCCGCTGGAAAAGCTGATGGATGGCCGCAGGCTGTACCAGAGCGAGGGCATTGCCGAAAAGTGCATCCTGCCCTGCGAAGGCTCGCCCCGGGCAGTGCTGTGCGCCGCACCCATCATTGCGGCGGGCGATGTGACCGGCGTGGTGGCCCTGCTGACCGAAGACCGCACGGCCACGCCGGATGCCGCCCAGCTCAAGGCCGTGAATGTGGCAGCGGCATTTCTGGCAAGGCAGATGGAAGAGTGAAAACACCGCCGCCCGGCCTGTGGAAGCAAGCCGGGCGGCGGTGTACATGAAAGGATGAATGTGAGGATGATTATTTGATGGTCACGGGCACTTTTTTCAGGCTGTTCCATGCGCGGATGATGCGTGCATTGGTCACCTTGGTGTCCGGGCCGAAGGTCGCGCCGTGGTCGGAGAGCAGACCCTGCTCTGCACACCAGCGGGCGGCTTTCTGCCGCTCGATAGCGTCAGCGGGGATATCGGTATACAGGGCGGTGCTTACGGGGTCGGGCTTACCGGCAGTCGTCCACAGGACGGTGGCCAGCTCCTGCCGGGTGGAGGGGATAAAGCCGTCCGGCAAAACATAGTGCAGGTACAGGGAAGAACCGCAGACATAGGTGACATAACCCAGACCCGCAGTGCCCAGCACGATGCCAAGTGCGGCTGCGCCGGAGGAGAGACCCGGGTCAAGCTCGCCGCCGGGTTCGCCCGGTGTGGGCTCTTCGGTCACCAGCACGATGGACGCCGGCTGGTATACCTCAATGGTGTAACTGCCGTCATTATTTAGCTGTACTTTATCGGTTCCCATAATGGATACGTCGCCTGCAAGGCAGTCGGTCAGTGGGGCAGCGGTCTTTACGGTAATGGTGTTGGGCTGCGCAGGTGATCCGCTGGGCACATAAAGCGTTTCGTAGCCTTCAGACCAGCCTTTGTTTACAGGCACTTGGAAGGCTCTGCCATCCTGATCGCTCACAGAGGTAAAGGCAATGTCGCTGCCTTCCGGCAGAGTGGGCTTGTTCACAAAGTAGCCGCCGCTGATGCTAAGCGTGCCGGAGTAACCTTCTGCGGCAGAAACCTTTCCGTCAAACAGGCCGTCGGTGATGGTGGTGGAGTACATATCGGGATAGATCTCCATACCATCTTCAAAGGTTCCACCCTTGATCTGAGTCGGCTGGGAGATGGCTTCCACAGTAACAGTTAACTTAAAGATGCCGCCGGAGATGGTGCCGGAGTTGTACATCTTTCCTTGGAAGTTGCCGTTGGAGATAGTGCCGCTGTTGTACACCTGTTCTTTGAAGATGCCGTCAAGGATGAACCCCTGATTGTTGGGGGTGGCATCGTTGTGCACCGCTTTTTGGAAGGTGCCACCGGAGATAGTGCCGTTGTTGAAGGTTGTGCTGCCGACGGTGCCGCCGTTAAATTCGGCATCTTTATAAATATAGAGATTTTCCTGCAATGCGCTTTCCGCCTCGGCCTCCGAGGAGGGCTGCAGGGCAAAAACGCCATTGTACAGCTGGCAACCGGAGCCAGCGCTGTATTGCCAATGCTCACTGTCGCCGCGGCTTTCGGGCTTGCCATCGGCGTTCAGCTGGATGGTAAAGCTTTCGGCGGTGCCGTTTTCTGCGTCCAGATCACGGCTGCTGCGGGTGGCGGCTTCCTCCTCGGTGCTGCGGGAGGCGTCTGCTTCCTGCACAAGGGGTGCAGCCTTTTTGGCCGTGGTCTGGGCAGGTGCATCGAACACCGGGGCAGCTGCCAGTGCAGACACCGGCAGCAGGGACAGCAGCATACTGCCGGTCAGCAGGATGCTCAGGATACGTTTTGCTTTCATTGTTTTCGCTCCTTTCGTGTGATTTTTGTACAGGGGTATCGTTACTATAAATATACCATAGGTTGGGCAAAAAGAAAAGAAATTCTGCACGAATGGGAGACGAAACTGCGCGAATTGCTGAAAAATGGGGGGGGGGGAAAAAGTAGTACCTATTAGGATAAAGCTCCCCCTGAGAGGAAAGACTTCCCCCGCTCCGGGGGGAAGATGTCGCGCAGCGACAAAAGGGGGAATCTGGCACGCCGTCAGGCGTGACTGAGAGGGTTCAGCCCCGCCCCGCCTGAGAGGAACACACCCCCCTTTATGACAGAATTATGAATCTTTTAAAACATTTTTCCAAGGGGCTTGACAGCACCGGAAAATTGGCTATAATGGTCTTAGCACTCAGGAACAAGGAGTGCTAAACAAACAAAGCGAACGCAAAAAGGAGGCAGGCGCTATGACGATGGATGCACGCAAGCAGCGAGTCTTGCAGGCGATCGTGGCGCTGTATGGTCTCGAAGGCGAGCCCGTTGGCAGCAGCGTGCTGGCAAACTACTTTGACATGGCAGTTTCCAGCGCAACGCTTCGCAATGAGATGGCGGCGCTGACAAAGCTGGGTCTGCTGGAGCAGCCCCACACCAGCGCGGGCCGTGTGCCCAGCGCCAAGGGCTACCGTTACTACCTTGATAATCTGCTGACCGACGATCAGCCGCTGGATCGTGTGAGCCGCGCCCGTGTGGATGCGGTGTTCGCAAGCCTTGACCATGAGCCGGAAAAGCTGGCCGCAGGTGCCGCCAAGGCGCTGGCCGCCATCAGCGGCTGCACCGCCGCCATCAGCACCCCATGTGCCGAGGATCTGTGCATCGCCCACTATGAAGTGGTTCAGGTGGGCCGCAGCGCAGCGGCTGTGCTGGCCGTTACCACGGCCGGTTACGTTCGTACCCGTGTGGCACGGGTGCGCACCGGCCTCTCCCGCGAGAATGCGGCAGCACTTGCCGCACTGCTCAACCGCAACCTCACCTTTGTAGCGCCGGTGGATCTTTCCACCCGGCTGCTGGCAGAGCTGTGCAGCCAGATCGACCCGGAGCTGGTGCCTGTCATCAGCGCAGCGGCTGCCATCCTGCAGGATTCCGTCAAGCCCCACGTATTTCTGGGCGGCGAACAGTATCTGCTGGACTGGCCCCAGCTGGACGGCAAGGTGGGCGACATCCTCACACTGCTGAACGACGAGGAGCAGGCCGCTGGCCTGATCGCACCTCCGGCGGAACGCAGTGAGAGCGTGCTGCTGGGCGAGGATCTGGAACCGCAGATCCCGGGCCTGTGCATCGTGAGCGACCGGTATCTGGTGGGCGGAGGCCTGTGGGGCTCCATTGCCCTGATCGGCCCCACCCGGATGCCCTTCCAGAAGCTGATGCCGCTGCTGCATTACTTTGCAGACCAGCTGGGCGAGGGCATGAGCGGCAAACGAAAAGACACCCCGCAGGCTGCCGTACCGCGGCGGACTGTGATCTATAAGGAGGATCTGGAATGAGCGAAGAAGCAAAAAAGACGGCTCCGGCTCAGGAAGCGGAGCAGCCCGAAACGGCTCCCGAGGAAAAGGCCCAGCAGGCAGCACCCGAACAGGAACCTGCTGCTGAAGCTGCCGACCCGAAGGATGACAAGAAGAAGGATGGCGGCTGGTTCAACAAGAAGGCCCGTGAGCTGGAAGCCGTAAAGGCAAAGCTGGATGCTGCCGAAGCCAACGCTGCACAGGCCAAAGACCAGCTGCTGCGCATGGCGGCGGAGTACGAGAACTACCGCAAGCGCTCCACCCGCGAAGCCGACCAGAAGTTCAACGATGGCATTTCCTTTGCGGTGAACCAGATCATCCCCATTCTGGACACGCTGGAGATGGCAGCAAATGCCCCCACCACCGACGAGAACTACAAAAAGGGCGTGACCATGACGCTGGACAAGGCCGCCAAGGCGCTGGATGCCCTCCATGTGGAGGAGATCGAGGCGCTGGGCAAGCCCTTTGACCCCAACTTCATGAACGCCGTCCAGCAGATCCCCGCCCCGGACGGGCAGGAGAGCGGCACCGTCATCACGGTGTACCAGAAAGGCTACAAGCTGGGCGACAAGATCGTCCGCCACGCGACCGTCGTGGTGGCCGAGTAAATCCGCAAAGACCCGCAGGGGTTTTGAATATAGACATCCGCTTCACATCTAAGCATGAGATAAACAAGTTCTTTTGAGAGGAGACTTCATTTATGAGCAAAATCATTGGTATTGACCTTGGTACTACGAATAGCTGCGTGGCTGTCATGGAGGGCGGCGAGCCCGTCGTCATCGCAAACTCCGAGGGCGCCCGCACCACCCCGTCTGTTGTTGGCTTCACCAAGACCGGTGACCGTCTGGTCGGTCAGGTCGCAAAGCGTCAGGCCATCACCAACCCCGAGAATACCGTTTCTTCCATCAAGCGTCAGATGGGTACCGACCACAAGGTGACCCTGAACGGCAAGGAGTACACTCCCCAGCAGGTCAGCGCTATGATCC
>OGLS01001464.1_pt1 | contig 14166 bp, 5 predicted proteins | sample 1572881 | NCBI WGS metagenome assembly OGLS01 (sample SAMEA2582013, study PRJEB24529) | metagenome | biome: Human gut stool | place: China | collected 2011
GGTGTTGATGGTGATGATTGTCACTGCGTTATCGGGTTTCCAGCGAACATTAATGAACAGTCTTGCCAGCAGAAACCAGTACCAACAGCTCTGGCGGCATGGCTGGCAGCAAACGCAACTGCGCGCGATTTCGCCACCTGCCAACTGGCAGGTCAACCGAATGCAGACATCGCAGGCGGGATGTGTCAGCATCAGCGTTACGCTAGTTTCACCCGGGGGCAGAGAAGGCGAGATGACCCGCCTGCATTGCCCGAATCGTCAGTAGTCAGGAGCCGCTATGTTAAGGGTCTACCATTCCAATCGTCTGGACGTGCTGGAAGCGTTGATGGAGTTTATTGTCGAACGCGAACGGCTGGACGATCCTTTCGAACCAGAGATGATTCTGGTGCAAAGTACCGGTATGGCACAGTGGCTGCAAATGACCCTGTCGCAAAAGTTTGGTATTGCGGCAAACATTGATTTTCCGCTGCCAGCGAGCTTTATCTGGGATATGTTCGTCCGGGTGTTACCGGAAATCCCCAAAGAGAGCGCCTTTAACAAACAGAGCATGAGCTGGAAACTGATGACTCTGCTGCCGCAATTGCTGGAGCGCGAAGACTTTACCCTGTTGCGGCATTATCTGACTGACGATAGCGACAAGCGAAAACTGTTCCAGCTTTCCTCAAAAGCGGCGGACCTGTTTGACCAGTATCTGGTCTATCGTCCGGACTGGCTGGCACAGTGGGAAACAGGACATTTGGTTGAAGGGCTGGGAGAAGCACAGGCCTGGCAAGCCCCGTTGTGGAAGGCGCTGGTGGAATATACCCATCAACTCGGGCAACCGCGCTGGCACCGCGCCAATCTCTATCAGCGCTTTATCGAAACGCTGGAGTCCGCGACGACCTGCCCGCCGAGGTTACCTTCGCGCGTCTTTATATGCGGTATTTCCGCGTTACCGCCTGTTTATCTCCAGGCGCTACAGGCGCTGGGTAAACATATTGAAATCCATCTCCTGTTTACCAACCCCTGCCGTTATTACTGGGGCGATATTAAAGATCCTGCTTATCTGGCGAAACTGCTGACCCGTCAGCGTCGACACAGTTTTGAAGATCGCGAATTGCCGCTATTTCGTGATAGCGAAAATGCCGGGCAGCTCTTTAACAGCGATGGTGAACAGGATGTCGGCAACCCGCTGCTGGCTTCATGGGGTAAGCTTGGGCGCGACTACATTTATCTCCTTTCTGACCTGGAGAGCAGCCAGGAGCTGGACGCCTTTGTCGATGTCACGCCAGATAACCTGCTGCATAACATTCAGTCTGACATTCTGGAACTGGAAAACCGCGCCGTTGCTGGTGTGAACATCGAAGAGTTTTCCCGTAGCGATAACAAACGCCCGCTTGATCCACTGGATAGCAGTATCACCTTCCACGTTTGCCATAGCCCGCAGCGTGAAGTTGAAGTTTTACACGATCGCCTGCTGGCGATGCTGGAGGAAGACCCGACACTTACTCCGCGCGACATCATCGTGATGGTGGCTGATATCGACAGCTACAGTCCGTTTATTCAGGCTGTGTTTGGTAGCGCACCTGCGGATCGTTACCTACCTTACGCCATTTCCGACCGTCGTGCGCGGCAGTCACATCCGGTACTGGAAGCGTTTATCAGCCTGTTATCACTGCCTGACAGTCGTTTTGTGTCAGAGGATGTGCTGGCGTTGCTGGATGTGCCGGTGCTGGCGGCGCGGTTTGACATCACCGAAGAAGGGCTGCGTTATTTACGCCAGTGGGTCAACGAATCCGGCATTCGTTGGGGCATAGATGACGACAACGTTCGCGAGCTGGAACTCCCCGCCACCGGACAACACACCTGGCGATTTGGCCTGACGCGTATGTTGTTGGGCTACGCGATGGAGAGCGCGCAGGGCGAGTGGCAATCGGTTCTACCTTATGATGAATCGAGCGGCTTAATTGCAGAACTGGTGGGGCATCTGGCTTCACTGCTAATGCAGCTAAACATCTGGCGTCGCGGGCTGGCACAGGAGCGTCCGCTGGAAGAGTGGTTGCCGGTTTGTCGCGATATGCTCAACGCCTTCTTCCTGCCGGATGCGGAAACCGAAGCGGCGATGACGCTGATCGAACAACAATGGCAGGCGATTATCGCCGAAGGTTTAGGTGCGCAGTATGGCGACGCGGTGCCGCTGTCACTATTGCGTGATGAACTGGCACAGCGTCTGGATCAAGAACGTATCAGCCAGCGTTTTCTCGCCGGACCGGTTAACATTTGTACTCTGATGCCAATGCGTTCAATTCCGTTCAAAGTGGTTTGCCTGCTGGGAATGAACGACGGCGTTTATCCACGTCAGCTTGCGCCATTGGGCTTTGACCTGATGAGCCAGAAACCAAAGCGTGGCGACCGTAGCCGTCGCGATGACGACCGCTATCTGTTCCTGGAAGCGTTAATTTCCGCGCAGCAAAAACTCTATATCAGCTATATCGGTCGTTCCATTCAGGATAACAGTGAGCGTTTCCCGTCGGTACTGGTGCAGGAACTGATCGACTACATCGGGCAAAGTCATTATCTACCGGGCGATGAAGCGCTCAACTGTGATGAAAGCGAGGCAAGGGTAAAAGCGCATCTTACTTGCCTCCATACCCGGATGCCGTTTGATCCACAAAACTACCAGCCAGGCGAACGACAAAGCTATGCTCGTGAATGGCTACCTGCGGCCAGCCAGGCTGGTAAAGCACATTCTGAATTTGTTCAGCCGCTGCCGTTTACCTTACCGGAAACCGTGCCGCTGGAAACGCTACAACGATTCTGGGCACATCCGGTGCGGGCATTTTTCCAGATGCGTTTGCAGGTGAACTTCCGTACTGAAGACAGCGAAATCCCCGACACCGAGCCATTTATTCTGGAAGGACTTAGCCGTTATCAAATCAATCAGCAGTTATTGAATGCACTGGTTGAGCAGGATGATGCCGAACGCTTGTTCCGCCGCTTCCGAGCGGCAGGGGATTTACCGTATGGCGCTTTTGGTGAAATTTTCTGGGAAACACAGTGCCAGGAGATGCAGCAGCTTGCCGACAGAGTCATTGCCTGTCGCCAGCCGGGGCAGAGTATGGAAATTGATCTCGCCTGCAACGGTGTGCAGATAACTGGCTGGTTGCCGCAGGTGCAGCCGGATGGCCTGTTGCGCTGGCGTCCCTCTTTATTAAGTGTGGCCCAGGGAATGCAACTTTGGCTGGAACACCTTGTCTACTGTGCCAGCGGTGGTAATGGTGAAAGTCGCCTTTTTCTACGCAAAGACGGCGAGTGGCGTTTTCCGCCGCTTGCAGCCGAACAGGCTTTGCATTACCTCTCACAACTGATTGAGGGGTATCGTGAAGGAATGTCCGCGCCATTGCTGGTGTTACCTGAAAGTGGCGGCGCGTGGCTAAAAACCTGTTATGACGCGCAAAACGATGCCATGCTGGATGACGATTCCACGTTGCAAAAAGCCCGTACGAAATTCCTTCAGGCTTACGAAGGCAACATGATGGTGCGTGGCGAAGGTGATGATATCTGGTATCAAAGGCTCTGGCGGCAATTAACACCAGAGACAATGGAGGCCATCGTTGAACAGTCGCAACGTTTCCTGTTACCGCTGTTTCGCTTTAATCAGTCATGAGTGCTGTATAAAAATTGCGCAATCTATCCGCTTACTTTATGATGCGCACCAGTCACGGACTGATGGTTATATAAACATAGGCTGACTCGTGCAGCACAAGATTAAATTCTGGCAGATGATTTGCGTTAACGTGTTGAATCTGGACAGAAAATTAAGTTGATTATGAGGTCCGTGAATGCCCCGCAGCACCTGGTTCAAAGCATTATTGTTGTTAGTTGCCCTTTGGGCACCCTTAAGTCAGGCAGAAACGGGATGGCAGCCGATTCAGGAAACCATCCGTAAAAGTGATAAAGATAACCGCCAGTATCAGGCTATACGTCTGGATAACGGTATGGTGGTCTTGCTGGTTTCTGATCCGCAGGCAGTTAAATCGCTCTCGGCGCTGGTGGTGCCCGTTGGGTCGCTGGAAGATCCCGAGGCGTACCAGGGGCTGGCACATTACCTTGAACATATGAGTCTGATGGGGTCGAAAAAGTACCCGCAGGCTGACAGTCTGGCCGAATATCTCAAAATGCACGGCGGTAGTCACAATGCCAGCACTGCGCCGTATCGCACGGCTTTCTATCTGGAAGTTGAGAACGACGCCTTGCCTGGTGCGGTAGACCGCCTGGCCGATGCTATTGCTGAACCTTTGCTCGACAAGAAATATGCCGAACGTGAGCGTAATGCGGTGAACGCTGAATTAACCATGGCGCGTACGCGTGACGGGATGCGCATGGCACAGGTCAGCGCAGAAACCATTAACCCGGCACACCCCGGTTCAAAGTTTTCTGGTGGTAACCTCGAAACTTTAAGCGACAAACCTGGTAATCCGGTGCAGCAGGCGCTGAAAGATTTCCACGAGAAGTACTATTCCGCCAATTTGATGAAGGCGGTTATTTACAGTAATAAACCGCTGCCGGAGTTGGCAAAAATGGCGGCGGACACCTTTGGTCGCGTGCCGAACAAAGAGAGCAAAAAACCGGAAATCACCGTGCCGGTAGTCACCGACGCGCAAAAGGGCATTATCATTCATTACGTCCCTGCGCTGCCGCGTAAAGTGTTGCGCGTTGAGTTTCGCATCGATAACAACTCAGCGAAGTTCCGTAGTAAAACCGATGAATTGATTACCTATCTGATTGGCAATCGCAGCCCAGGTACACTTTCTGACTGGCTGCAAAAGCAGGGATTAGTTGAGGGCATTAGCGCCAACTCCGATCCTATCGTCAACGGCAACAGCGGCGTATTAGCGATCTCTGCGTCTTTAACCGATAAAGGCCTGGCTAATCGCGATCAGGTTGTGGCGGCAATTTTTAGCTATCTCAATCTGTTACGTGAAAAAGGCATTGATAAACAATACTTCGATGAACTGGCGAATGTGCTGGATATCGACTTCCGTTATCCGTCGATCACCCGTGATATGGATTACGTCGAATGGCTGGCAGATACCATGATTCGCGTTCCTGTTGAGCATACGCTGGATGCAGTCAATATTGCCGATCGGTACGATGCTAAAGCAGTAAAGGAACGTCTGGCGATGATGACGCCGCAGAATGCGCGTATCTGGTATATCAGCCCGAAAGAGCCGCACAACAAAACGGCTTACTTTGTCGATGCGCCGTATCAGGTCGATAAAATCAGCGCACAAACTTTCGCCGACTGGCAGAAAAAAGCCGCCGACATTGCGCTCTCTTTGCCAGAGCTTAACCCTTATATTCCTGATGATTTCTCGCTGATTAAGTCAGAGAAGAAATACGACCATCCAGAGCTGATTGTTGATGAGTCGAATCTGCGCGTGGTGTATGCGCCAAGCCGTTATTTTGCCAGCGAGCCCAAAGCTGATGTCAGCCTGATTTTGCGTAATCCGAAAGCCATGGACAGCGCCCGCAATCAGGTGATGTTTGCGCTCAATGATTATCTCGCAGGGCTGGCGCTTGATCAGTTAAGCAACCAGGCGTCGGTTGGTGGCATAAGTTTTTCCACCAACGCTAACAACGGCCTTATGGTTAATGCTAATGGTTACACCCAGCGTCTGCCGCAGCTGTTCCAGGCATTGCTCGAGGGGTACTTTAGCTATACCGCTACGGAAGATCAGCTTGAGCAGGCGAAGTCCTGGTATAACCAGATGATGGATTCCGCAGAAAAGGGTAAAGCGTTTGAGCAGGCGATTATGCCCGCGCAGATGCTCTCGCAAGTGCCGTACTTCTCGCGAGATGAACGGCGTAAAATTTTGCCCTCCATTACGTTGAAAGAGGTGCTGGCCTATCGCGACGCCTTAAAATCAGGGGCTCGACCAGAGTTTATGGTTATCGGCAACATGACCGAGGCCCAGGCAACAACGCTGGCACGCGATGTGCAAAAACAGTTGGGCGCTGATGGTTCAGAGTGGTGTCGAAACAAAGATGTAGTGGTCGATAAAAAACAATCCGTCATCTTTGAAAAAGCCGGTAACAGCACCGACTCCGCACTGGCAGCGGTATTTGTACCGACTGGCTACGATGAATACACCAGCTCAGCCTATAGCTCTCTGTTGGGGCAGATCGTACAGCCGTGGTTCTACAATCAGTTGCGTACCGAAGAACAATTGGGCTATGCCGTGTTTGCGTTTCCAATGAGCGTGGGGCGTCAGTGGGGCATGGGCTTCCTTTTGCAAAGCAATGATAAACAGCCTTCATTCTTGTGGGAGCGTTACAAGGCGTTTTTCCCAACCGCAGAGGCAAAATTGCGAGCGATGAAGCCAGATGAGTTTGCGCAAATCCAGCAGGCGGTAATTACCCAGATGCTGCAGGCACCGCAAACGCTCGGCGAAGAAGCATCGAAGTTAAGTAAAGATTTCGATCGCGGCAATATGCGCTTCGATTCGCGTGATAAAATCGTGGCCCAGATAAAACTGCTGACGCCGCAAAAACTTGCTGATTTCTTCCATCAGGCGGTGGTCGAGCCGCAAGGCATTCTGTCGCAGATTTCCGGCAGCCAGAACGGGAAAGCCGAATATGTACACCCTGAAGGCTGGAAAGTGTGGGAGAACGTCAGCGCGTTGCAGCAAACAATGCCCCTGATGAGTGAAAAGAATGAGTGATGTCGACGAGACACTAGATCCTTTGCGCTTGCCCTTACAGGGTGAGCGCCTGATTGAAGCCTCTGCCGGCACAGGCAAAACCTTTACGATTGCGGCGCTCTATTTGCGCCTGTTACTTGGACTAGGCGGTTCCGCCGCCTTTCCCCGCCCGCTGACCGTTGAAGAACTGCTGGTGGTCACCTTTACCGAGGCTGCCACGGCAGAATTGCGCGGTCGTATCCGTAGCAATATCCACGAGTTGCGCATCGCCTGTCTGCGTGAAACCACCGACAATCCACTGTACGAACGCCTGCTGGAAGAGATCGACGATAAAGCGCAAGCCGCGCAGTGGTTGTTGTTAGCCGAACGGCAGATGGATGAAGCGGCAGTCTTTACTATTCACGGCTTTTGCCAGCGCATGCTCAACCTGAATGCCTTTGAATCCGGCATGCTGTTTGAGCAGCAGCTGATTGAAGATGAGTCTCTGCTACGCTACCAGGCCTGCGCCGATTTCTGGCGTCGCCACTGCTACCCGCTGCCGCGTGAAATAGCCCAGGTCGTCTTTGAAACCTGGAAAGGGCCGCAGGCGTTGCTGCGCGATATTAATCGTTATCTGCAAGGCGAAGCGCCGGTTATCAAAGCACCGCCGCCCGATGATGAAACGCTGGCTTCCCGTCACGCGCAAATTGTGGCGCGTATTGATACGGTAAAACAGCAGTGGCGCGACGCAGTGGGTGAACTGGATGCGCTGATCGAATCTTCTGGTATTGATCGACGCAAGTTTAACCGTAGCAATCAGGCTAAATGGATCGACAAGATCAGCGCCTGGGCAGAAGAAGAGACAAACAGTTATCAGTTGCCGGAGTCGCTGGAAAAATTCTCCCAGCGTTTCTTAGAAGATCGCACGAAGGCCGGGGGGGAAACCCCGCGACATCCACTGTTTGAGGCGATCGATCAACTGCTTGCAGAACCATTGTCGATCCGCGATCTGGTGATCACCCGCGCATTGGCTGAGATCCGCGAAACAGTAGCGCGTGAAAAACGCCGCCGTGGCGAATTGGGTTTTGATGACATGTTAAGTCGGCTCGATTCCGCGCTGCGTAGCGAAAGCGGTGAGGTGTTGGCAGCGGCGATCCGTACGCGATTCCCGGTGGCAATGATCGATGAATTTCAGGATACCGACCCCCAGCAGTACCGAATTTTTCGCCGTATCTGGCACCATCAGCCGGAAACCGCATTGTTGCTAATTGGCGACCCGAAGCAGGCCATATATGCATTCCGGGGTGCGGATATCTTCACTTATATGAAGGCGCGTAGCGAAGTTCACGCCCACTACACTTTAGACACCAACTGGCGTTCCGCACCAGGAATGGTGAACAGCGCGAATAAGCTTTTCAGCCAGACTGATGACGCGTTCATGTTTCGCGAAATACCGTTTATTCCAGTGAAATCAGCCGGGAAAAATCAGGCGTTACGTTTTGTATTTAAAGGTGAAACACAGCCTGCGATGAAAATGTGGCTGATGGAAGGCGAAAGCTGCGGCGTTGGCGATTATCAAAGTACCATGGCGCAGGTATGTGCTGCGCAAATCCGCGACTGGCTACAAGCCGGACAGCGGGGCGAAGCGTTGCTGATGAACGGCGACGACGCGCGTCCGGTGCGTGCTTCGGACATCAGTGTGCTGGTGCGCAGCCGCCAGGAGGCCGCCCAGGTGCGCGATGCCTTAACGTTGCTGGAAATCCCTTCCGTTTACCTTTCGAACCGCGACAGTGTTTTTGAAACTCTGGAAGCGCAGGAAATGCTTTGGTTGTTGCAGGCGGTGATGACGCCCGAACGTGAGAACACCCTGCGTAGTGCGCTGGCAACGTCAATGATGGGGCTGAACGCGCTGGATATCGAAACGCTGAACAATGACGAACATGCGTGGGATGTGGTAGTCGAAGAGTTCGATGGTTATCGGCAAATCTGGCGCAAACGTGGCGTTATGCCGATGCTGCGGGCGCTGATGTCGGCGCGTAACATTGCTGAAAACTTGCTGGCAACGGCAGGCGGTGAGCGGCGTCTTACCGATATCTTGCATATCAGCGAACTGCTACAAGAAGCCGGAACGCAGCTGGAAAGTGAACATGCGCTGGTACGCTGGTTATCGCAACATATCCTCGAGCCAGACAGTAATGCCTCCAGCCAACAAATGCGTCTCGAAAGTGATAAACATCTGGTGCAGATTGTCACGATCCACAAATCGAAAGGGCTGGAATATCCATTGGTCTGGCTGCCGTTTATCACCAATTTCCGCGTCCAGGAGCAGGCGTTTTATCACGATCGCCACTCGTTTGAGGCAGTTCTGGATCTTAATGCTGCGCCAGAAAGCGTCGACCTCGCGGAGGCCGAACGTCTGGCGGAAGATCTGCGTTTGCTTTACGTGGCGCTGACACGTTCGGTTTGGCATTGCAGTCTCGGCGTTGCACCGCTGGTGCGCCGTCGTGGCGATAAAAAAGGTGACACCGACGTCCACCAAAGTGCGCTCGGGCGTTTGCTGCAAAAAGGGGAACCGCAAGATGCGGCAGGGCTTCGCACCTGTATTGAAGCGTTATGCGATGATGATATTGCCTGGCAAACGGCACAAACTGGTGATAACCAACCCTGGCAGGTTAATGATGTTTCTACAGCAGAGCTGAATGCGAAGACGTTACAACGATTGCCCGGCGATAACTGGCGCGTCACCAGCTACTCTGGTTTGCAACAGCGTGGTCACGGTATCGCCCAGGATTTGATGCCTCGGCTGGATGTCGATGCTGCAGGCGTTGCCAGCGTCGTTGAAGAACCGACGTTAACACCACATCAGTTTCCGCGCGGTGCGTCACCGGGGACGTTCTTGCACAGTTTGTTTGAAGACCTGGATTTTACCCAGCCGGTTGACCCGAACTGGGTGCGGGAAAAACTGGAACTCGGCGGCTTTGAATCGCAGTGGGAACCGGTATTGACCGAGTGGATCACGGCTGTCCTCCAGGCACCTCTCAATGAAACCGGCGTAAGCCTGAGTCAACTTTCCGCCCGCAATAAACAGGTGGAGATGGAGTTTTATCTGCCGATTAGTGAACCGCTTATCGCCAGTCAGCTTGATACGTTAATCCGCCAGTTTGACCCGCTATCCGCAGGCTGCCCGCCGCTGGAGTTCATGCAGGTACGTGGCATGTTAAAAGGCTTTATCGACCTGGTGTTCCGCCACGAAGGGCGTTATTACCTGCTCGACTATAAATCCAACTGGTTGGGTGAAGACAGTTCGGCTTACACCCAACAGGCTATGGCAGCGGCAATGCAGGCACACCGCTATGATCTGCAATATCAGCTTTATACCCTGGCGCTGCATCGTTATCTGCGCCATCGCATTGCTGATTACGACTATGAGCACCACTTTGGCGGCGTTATTTATCTGTTCCTGCGTGGCGTTGATAAAGAACATCCGCAACAGGGGATTTACACAACCCGACCCAACGCCGGGTTGATTGCCCTGATGGATGAGATGTTTGCCGGTATGACCCTGGAGGAGGCGTAATGAAATTGCAAAAGCAATTACTGGAAGCTGTGGAGCACAAACAGCTACGCCCGCTGGATGTGCAATTTGCCCTGACCGTGGCGGGAGATGAACATCCTGCCGTCACCCTCGCGGCGGCACTGTTAAGTCATGATGCCGGAGAGGGACACGTTTGTTTGCCGCTTTCACGACTGGAAAATAACGAGGCGTCGCATCCGCTGTTGGCGACCTGTGTCAGTGAAATCGGTGAGCTACAAAATTGGGAAGAATGCTTGCTGGCTTCTCAAGCGGTCAGCAGGGGAGATGAACCCACGCCGATGATCCTCTGTGGCGATCGTCTTTATTTGAATCGCATGTGGTGTAACGAGCGCACAGTGGCACGCTTTTTCAACGAAGTGAATCATGCCATTGAGGTTGATGAAGCTCTACTGGCGCAAACCCTGGACAAACTTTTTCCAGTAAGCGATGAAATTAACTGGCAAAAAGTTGCGGCGGCAGTGGCGCTGACGCGGCGGATCTCGGTGATTTCCGGCGGCCCTGGCACCGGTAAAACGACCACCGTAGCGAAGTTGCTGGCAGCGTTAATTCAAATGGCCGACGGCGAACGCTGCCGTATCCGTCTGGCTGCACCAACGGGTAAAGCTGCCGCGCGCTTAACCGAATCTCTCGGCAAGGCTTTGCGACAGTTACCGCTGACCGATGAACAAAAGAAACGCATTCCGGAAGATGCCAGCACTTTGCACCGATTGCTGGGCGCGCAGCCGGGTAGCCAGCGTTTACGTCATCATGCCGGTAACCCGCTGCATCTTGATGTGCTGGTGGTAGATGAAGCGTCAATGATCGATCTGCCTATGATGTCGAGACTGATCGACGCCTTGCCCGATCATGCGCGAGTGATCTTTCTCGGCGATCGTGATCAACTGGCCTCGGTTGAGGCTGGGGCTGTGCTGGGCGATATCTGCGCTTATGCCAACGCGGGCTTTACCGCCGAGCGTGCCAGGCAGCTAAGCCGCCTGACGGGGACTCACGTTCCGGCAGGAACCGGCACAGAAGCGGCATCTTTGCGCGACAGTCTCTGCCTGCTGCAAAAAAGCTATCGTTTCGGCAGCGATTCTGGCATTGGTCAGTTAGCTGCGGCGATCAACCGTGGTGATAAAACGGCAGTGAAAACCGTTTTTCAGCAGGATTTTACTGATATCGAAAAACGGCTTTTACAGAGCGGCGAAGATTATATTGCGATGCTTGAGGAAGCTCTTGCGGGTTACGGACGTTATCTGGATCTGCTGCAAGCGCGTGCCGAGCCGGATTTAATCATTCAGGCGTTCAATGAGTACCAGCTTTTGTGCGCCCTGCGGGAAGGGCCGTTTGGCGTGGCTGGACTGAATGAGCGAATTGAGCAGTTTATGCAACAGAAGCGCAAAATTCATCGTCATCCGCACTCTCGTTGGTACGAAGGTCGACCGGTGATGATTGCCCGTAATGACAGCGCGCTTGGGTTGTTTAATGGCGATATCGGTATTGCGCTGGATCGCGGGCAGGGGACGCGCGTCTGGTTTGCGATGCCGGACGGCAATATTAAGTCTGTGCAACCGAGTCGCTTGCCAGAGCACGAAACTACGTGGGCGATGACGGTACATAAATCGCAGGGATCGGAGTTCGACCATGCGGCGTTGATTTTGCCGAGCCAACGCACGCCGGTAGTAACGCGAGAGCTGGTTTATACCGCGGTGACCCGCGCGCGTCGCCGTCTGTCGCTGTATGCCGATGAGCGCATATTAAGTGCGGCAATCGCCACTCGTACTGAGCGGCGCAGTGGTCTGGCGGCGTTGTTTAGTTCACGGGAATAAACGTAATTGCCGGATGCGACGTACGAGTGTTACGCATGTCGCATCCGACGATTTTCATCGCTTACCCTAAATCCGCCATCAACACTTTGGATTTACGCTGGTAGTTGTACAACTGCTTTTTGCTCTCGGGCAGTAAATCAATATCCACTGGGGTAAATCCACGTTCCTGGAACCAGTGAATACTGCGCGTGGTCAGCACAAACAATTTGCTTAAGCCGCTCTGCTTCGCCTGAGCGGCAATGCGTTCCAGCAGAACTTCACCCCTTGATGAACTGCGGTAATCCGGGTGAACTGCCACACAGGCCATTTCCCCAATCTTCTCTTCCGGGAACGGATAGAGCGCGGCGCAGGCAATAGTCGTGTTATCGCGCTGAATAATGGTGAATTTGTCGATTTCCATCTCCAGCTGCTCGCGAGAACGGCGTACCAGAATACCTTGCTGCTCCAGTGGGCGAATCAACTCCAGAATACCGCCAATATCGTTGATTGTTGCGCGACGAATCTGCTCGGCGCTTTCCATCACAATCTGCGTACCGATACCGTCGCGTGAGAACAACTCTTGCAACAGCGCGCCATCTTCCTGATAACTGATTAAATGACAGCGACGCACGCCGCTGCGGCAGGCTTTCACTGCGCCACGCAAAAAGCGCACCGTACCGGAGTTGTAATCGCCTTTCTCTTCCTGGGCTTCTACCCGCGCTTGCGCTTCGTTAGGGAAAAGTTCGGAGACAATATCACCGTCGTCATTAGTGACGCCCTGGGAAGAGCAAAAACCAATCATCTTTTCAGCTTTCAGTTTGATGGCCAGTTGAGTGGCAATCTCTTCCGAGGTCAGGTTAAAGCTCTCGCCAGTGACTGAAACAGCGACCGGCCCCATTAGCACTATTGCACCGCTGTCCAGTTGACGATGGATCGCGTCTTCATCAATCCGCCGGATACGCCCGCTATGGCAGTAATCCACGCCGTCATCGACGCCCAGCGGCTGGGCAATAATAAAATTGCCACTGACGACGTTGATATGCGCGCCCTGCAGCGGCGTGTTATTGAGACTCATCGACAGGCGAGCAGTAATATCCAGTTGCAATGTTCCCGCAGCCTGCTTCACCAGTTCCAGTGTTTTGGCGTCGGTCACACGTATATTCTTGTGATACAGCGGTTCGTGGTGATGCGCAGCCAGATTTGCGTCGATCTGCGGACGTGCGCCATAGACCACCACCAGACGGATGCCGAGGCTGTGCAACAACCCGATATCATTAACGATACTGGAGAAATTCTCATGCTCAATGGCTTCACCGCCGAGCATGATGACAAACGTTTTTCCCCGGTGGGTATTGATATAGGGAACCGAATGGCGGAATCCCTCGACCAACTCGGTTTTACGTTCCTTTACCACGGCACACCTCTTTGCATGATTATTCGAAATTAGTGTATTTTTATTCTGTTTTTTCGCAGGGTGCAAGTGTAAATTTTATGCGAGAGCGACTTTTTTATCAGTAATGCCGTGAATATAAAAAGAATGTTTACCGTTTATTAGATGACAGATTATGCGTCTTTCGCTAAAGTTTCCGGTCAAATTAGTCGTTTACTTGTTACACAGCTTAGATTTCTTTTGCTCGGGAGAGGCATGTCAGGATCCAACACTGCAATCAGCCGTCGTCGTTTACTGCAAGGCGCGGGTGCCATGTGGCTATTGAGCGTAAGTCAGGTCAGTCTGGCTGCGGTCAGCCAGGTCGTGGCGGTGCGCGTCTGGCCTGCGTCCAGCTACACCCGCGTGACGGTGGAATCAAATCGTCAGCTGAAATATAAGCAGTTCGCGTTGAGTAACCCTGAACGCGTGGTGGTGGATATCGAAGATGTAAACCTGAACTCGGTACTCAAGGGGATGGCGGCACAAATTCGTGCAGACGACCCGTTCATCAAGTCGGCGCGCGTCGGGCAATTTGACCCGCAAACCGTACGGATGGTTTTTGAATTAAAGCAAAACGTAAAACCGCAGCTGTTTGCCCTTGCGCCGGTCGCCGGGTTTAAAGAGCGTCTGGTGATGGACCTCTACCCCGCCAACGCTACTTTGCCGTCTGCCGGCAATAAATTTATTCCCAAA
>OGLS01001487.1_pt1 | contig 13923 bp, 9 predicted proteins | sample 1572881 | NCBI WGS metagenome assembly OGLS01 (sample SAMEA2582013, study PRJEB24529) | metagenome | biome: Human gut stool | place: China | collected 2011
CTAATGTTGGCCGGGAAGGTCTGAGCGTAGCGCAGCGGCCCGCGGGTGACCGCGGCGGTTTTTACGCCGAGATTCTGGGTCTGCGTCGGGTCGATTCGCACCCCCGGCGCACCGGCGGCAGCACTCTCCTCATCAGCGTATTTCGGCACCAGATCCATATCCATAAACGGCGATTTACCTGGTTTATCGAACCGCGTATTGGGATACATTGGGTCGTACCAGAATAAGATTTTACGTTCTGCGGTCGACGTTTTTTCTGCAGGCGGTTCCGCCTTTGCAACCCAGGTAAAACCTGCCGCAGAAATAATACCGCCCGCGATCATGCTGCCGATAATAAGCGCGATTTTTTTCATCTCATTAAACCTGGGTTACTGGCTGACTTTAATATCCTGTAATAAAGAAAGGTTGCCCTGCTGGACAAAATTAAACGCCACTTTGTCGCCGGTTTTAATTTCACTCATTTTCGTCTGCGGGGTGATGGTAAAGCGCATGGTCATCTCCGGCCAGTTCACGGCAGCAATCGGATCGTGATGGATGGTGATTTTTTTGCTTTCCAGATCAATACCCTTTACCACGCCAGTGGCGCTAATAACCTGTGGTTGTGCTTCGCTCATGGTTTCATGATGATGTTCGTTAGCCTGGGCATTAAAGCCAATAACGGTAAACAGACTGAACATTGCGACTTGCAGTGCTTTTTTCATTTATTCTCTCCTGGAGTTAAAAGTCATACTCTAAATAATTCGAGTTGCAGGAAGGCGACAAGCGAGTGAATCCCCAGGAGCTTACATAAGTAAGTGACTGGGGTGAGCGAACGCAGACGCAGCACATGCAACTTGAAGTATGACGAGTATATTGCTGTAAACCGCCACCAAGTGCGGTATACAAAGAAATTTCGTTAACCTGACGGGCATAATTCAGATCAAGTAAAGTTTGTCGGGTTGCAAATAAAGAACGCTCGGCATCCAGCACTTCCAGATAACTTACTGCGCCGTGCTGATATAATGCCCGCGCCCGTTGCAAAGTAATTTGCAGCGATGCCAGATAACGCTGCTGGGCGCTAATTTGATCGTTCAGGCTTTGACGTAATGCCAGCGCATCTGCCACTTCTTTAAAGGCGTTCTGGATTTTCTGTTCATAATTCACCACCGACTGCTGCTGGCGAATTTCGGCGATATCCAGATTGGCCTGGTTGCGTCCGGCATTAAAAATGGGGATCTCAATTTTGGGTATAAAATTCCACATCCCGCTGCTGGCGTTAAATAATGACGATAGATCGCTACTGGCGGTCGATATTCCGCTGGTCAGGCTTATAGACGGAAAAAATGCCGCGCGTGCAGCGCCAATATTGGCATTAGCCGCCATTAACGCGTGTTCAGCTTCCATAATATCCGGGCGCTGCAATAAGATTTGCGACGACAATCCCGCCGGTAATTTAACGCTTTGCAGGCTGTCGCTGTTTACTGTCTGCGCTTGCGGCAGCTTGCCGTAGCTTCCCAGCAACAGTTGCAATGCATTATTCGCCTGCGCCAGTTCCCCCTGACGTTTAGCGATGTCGCTGCGGGTACTTTCTATCACCCCGCGAGCCTGTTCCAGCGCCAGAACATTACTGCTACCTGTCAACAGTTGTTTTTCGACAAACGCATATGACTGCTGATAATTACGCAGCGTTTCTTCGGCTATTTGCAATTGCGCATACGCCAGTTGCTGATTGAAATAGCTTTGCGCGACATTAGAAACCAGCAGAATATGCACCGCGCGCTGAGCTTCCTCAGTGGCTAAATAATTTTGTCGCTCGGCTTCGCTCATGTTCTTTAAGCGACCGAAAAAATCGAGGTCAAAGCTGGCGTTAAGGCCGGTCGAAAACTCCCGTGTCGTGGCGGTATTCCCTTTAAGATTACCGCTCCAGCTGCCGCTGCCCTCGCCATTGAGCTGTGGGTAGCGGTCGGCATCGGTCAGACGATATTGCGCCCGTGCCTCCTGCACTTTCAGCGTCGCCATGCGCAAATCCCGATTATTCACCAGCGCCTCGCTAATCAGCGTCTTCACCTGATTATCAACAAAAAAGGTGCGCCAGCCCGCGTTCTGATAGTTATCTGCTGCGTTAACCAGGCCGTTCTGGCTGAGTGAGAACTGCTGCGGCACGGGCATTGCCGGACGCTGATAATCCGGTGCCAGTGAACAACCGGTTAGCGCAAGGGCCACACAAAATGGCAGAAGTTTACAAGGAGACATAGGCTCATAATTTCTGGTGATTTTATGCCGCCAACTTTACTCGCCAGGCTCTGATTTTCCGGTGACAGAAAAATGACAAAATTGTCATTTTGCCAATAAGCGATTGCCATCTGATCCCGCTACTCTAGAATTGCCCGGGCAACATGCGGAGGAAATATGAAACTGTTGATTGTCGAAGATGAAAAGAAAACCGGAGAATACTTGACCAAAGGGTTAACCGAAGCCGGTTTTGTGGTCGATTTGGCCGACAACGGGCTGAATGGCTACCATCTGGCGATGACCGGTGATTATGATCTGATAATCCTCGATATTATGCTGCCGGACGTGAACGGCTGGGATATCGTGCGCATGTTACGCTCCGCCAATAAAGGGATGCCGATTCTGTTGCTTACCGCGCTTGGCACCATTGAACATCGCGTCAAGGGGCTGGAGTTGGGGGCAGATGACTACCTGGTGAAGCCATTCGCTTTTGCTGAACTGCTGGCGCGGGTGCGCACATTACTGCGGCGCGGGGCGGCGGTGATTATCGAAAGTCAGTTTCAGGTTGCCGATTTGATGGTCGATCTCGTCAGCCGCAAAGTCACCCGCAGCGGCACGCGCATCACTTTGACCAGTAAAGAGTTTACTCTGCTGGAGTTCTTCCTTCGCCATCAGGGCGAAGTGCTGCCCCGCTCGCTTATCGCCTCGCAGGTATGGGACATGAATTTTGACAGCGATACCAATGCTATTGATGTGGCGGTGAAGCGGCTGCGCGGCAAAATCGACAACGACTTTGAGCCGAAGCTAATTCAGACCGTGCGCGGCGTGGGTTACATGCTTGAGGTGCCGGATGGTCAGTAAGCCATTTCAGCGCCCGTTTTCGCTGGCAACCCGCCTGACCTTTTTTATCAGCCTGGCCACCATCGCGGCGTTTTTCGCCTTTGCATGGATCATGATCCACTCAGTAAAAGTTCATTTTGCCGAGCAGGATATTAATGATTTAAAAGAGATTAGCGCCACCCTTGAACGGGTACTAAATCACCCTGACGAAACGCAAGCCCGACGCTTAATGACGCTGGAAGATATCGTCAGTGGTTATTCCAATGTGTTGATTTCCCTGGCAGATAGTCAGGGTAAAACGGTGTATCACTCCCCCGGTGCGCCGGATATCCGCGAGTTTACGCGTGACGCCATACCCGATAAAGACGCTCAGGGTGGCGAGGTGTATCTCCTTTCCGGCCCGACGATGATGATGCCAGGCCACGGTCACGGGCATATGGAACACAGCAACTGGCGGATGATTAACTTGCCGGTTGGCCCGTTGGTGGACGGCAAACCGATTTATACGCTCTACATCGCGCTTTCGATCGATTTTCATCTTCATTACATAAATGATTTGATGAATAAACTTATTATGACCGCATCGGTAATCAGCATCCTGATCGTCTTTATCGTACTGTTGGCGGTACATAAAGGTCACGCGCCGATCCGCAGCGTCAGCCGTCAAATCCAGAATATTACCTCGAAAGATCTCGACGTTCGCCTCGACCCGCAGACCGTGCCGATTGAGCTGGAACAGCTGGTACTGTCGTTCAACCATATGATCGAGCGTATTGAGGATGTCTTTACCCGCCAGTCCAATTTCTCAGCGGATATCGCTCACGAAATTCGCACGCCGATTACCAATCTCATCACGCAAACGGAAATCGCCCTCAGCCAGTCTCGCAGCCAGAAGGAGCTGGAAGATGTGCTCTACTCTAATCTCGAAGAGCTGACGCGAATGGCGAAAATGGTCAGCGATATGCTGTTTCTCGCTCAGGCCGATAACAACCAGCTAATCCCCGAAAAGAAAATGCTCAACCTGGCGGATGAAGTCGGCAAAGTGTTCGATTTTTTCGAGGCGTTAGCGGAAGATCGCGGCGTGGAGTTGCGATTTGTTGGCGACAAATGTCAGGTTGCGGGCGATCCGCTGATGCTGCGTCGGGCGTTAAGCAACCTGCTTTCTAATGCCCTGCGTTATACGCCACCCAGTGAGGCTATTGTAGTGCGCTGCCAGACGGTCAATCATCAGGTGCAAGTTTCCGTCGAAAACCCCGGTACGCCCATTGCGCCCGAGCACTTACCGCGATTGTTTGACCGTTTCTATCGCGTTGACCCTTCCCGCCAGCGAAAAGGTGAAGGTAGCGGTATTGGGCTGGCGATAGTGAAATCGATTGTTGTCGCGCATAAAGGCACGGTTGCGGTAACGTCAGATGCGCGGGGGACAAGGTTTGTGATTATGCTGCCGGAGAGAGAGTGATTATTAAGTTCAAATTCAGGGCGTGGTGCATCACCTCCTGGTATTGTTGATCAACAAATTAGAGAAAAACTTATTAAACATATGAAATATCGAAGGCTTTTATTTTTCAAAGTTTCACGAGATGTTTGTATATGAAACTTAGTTAAATCTGTGTTTCTTCCAATTGTAGATCACAATGCCCTTTCTAAATTTTCATCGTTATAAACAAGCCATCTATCATATAAAGCAATGAATAATTTAATCGCGATTAATCATCATTAATTGTTATATTATTCACTCAATCTATTTATCAAGTGAATTTGATAAATTCCTAATTTAAAATATCCACTATTGAGCCAGTATTTAACAACGTTAAGATGTGCAATGTGCAGATCATGTTATCAGGGTGGAGCGGTAGCATATATTTCTTATGCAATCATTCATTTTAATAATGTTAATTGGATTATTTATTGCTGTGAATAAAAATATATTATGAATATTGGTTTAACTTTACGTTTTTGTTACTCGTTGTGATATGCGTACCTGTCCTGAATAACGCCAAGAAACAAGAGGTTGAGCTTGTGATTATTTTTTTGACTGAACAGACACCCGTTTCTGTAAAGTAATATTTAAACAAAATTCTCACATAACCATAGCATTTTCTGTTCCTTCCCTAATAACGTCTGAAGTCGTCCCGCTTATCACATTATCCGCAGTTGTACGGTACGGATCATTATTCATTTTACTGGAGGTTGCTATGTCAACCGGATTACGTTTCACACTGGAAGTGGACGGCCTGCCGCCGGATGCTTTTGCGGTGGTTTCCTTTCATCTGAACCAGTCACTCTCTTCGCTCTTTTCCCTCGATCTCTCCCTGGTCAGCCAGCAGTTTCTCTCCCTTGAATTTGCGCAGGTGCTGGACAAAATGGCCTACCTGACGATATGGCAGGGCGATGAAGTACAGCGCCGGGTGAAAGGCGTGGTGACCTGGTTTGAACTCGGGGAGAACGACAAAAACCAGATGCTGTACAGCATGAAGGTGCACCCGCCGCTGTGGCGTGCCGGTCTGCGCCAGAACTTCCGTATCTTCCAGAACGAGGACATCAAAAGCATCCTCGGCACGATGTTGCAGGAAAACGGGGTGACCGAATGGAGTCCGCTGTTCAGCGAGCCGCATCCTTCCCGTGAGTTTTGTGTCCAGTACGGTGAGACTGATTACGATTTTCTGTGCCGGATGGCGGCGGAGGAAGGCATCTTCTTTTATGAGGAGCATGCTTACAAAAGTACCGACCAGAGCCTGGTGCTGTGCGACACAGTCCGCCATCTGCCCGAATCTTTTGAAATCCCATGGAACCCGAACACCCGTACCGAGGTGAGCACCCTCTGCATCAGCCAGTTCCGCTACAGCGCACAAATCCGCCCTTCTTCCGTGGTGACCAAAGACTACACCTTTAAACGCCCCGGCTGGGCCGGACGTTTTGAACAGGAAGGCCAGCACCAGGACTACCAGCGCACGCAGTATGAAGTGTATGACTACCCCGGACGTTTCAAGAGCGCCCACGGGCAGAACTTTGCCCGCTGGCAGATGGACGGCTGGCGAAACAACGCAGAAACCGCGCGGGGAATGAGCCGCTCGCCGGAGATATGGCCGGGACGGCGAATTGTGCTGACGGGGCATCCGCAGGCGAACCTGAACCGGGAATGGCAGGTGGTGGCAAGTGAACTGCACGGCGAACAGCCACAGGCGGTGCCAGGACGGCAGGGAGCGGGGACGGCGCTGGAGAACCATTTTGCGGTGATCCCGGCAGACAGAACATGGCGACCACAGCCGTTGCTGAAACCGCTGGTCGACGGCCCGCAGAGCGCTGTCGTGACAGGACCGGCAGGCGAGGAAATCTTCTGCGACGAACATGGTCGCGTGCGGGTGAAGTTCAACTGGGACCGTTATAACCCGGCAGACCAAGACAGTTCGTGCTGGATCCGTGTGGCACAGGCGTGGGCAGGCACCGGTTTTGGCCACCTGGCGATACCGCGTGTGGGTCAGGAGGTGATTGTAGACTTCCTCAACGGCGATCCGGACCAGCCGATCATTATGGGGCGCACCTACCACCAGGAAAACCGCACCCCCGGCAGCCTGCCGGGAACAAAGACGCAGATGACCATCCGCTCCAAAACGTACATGGGCAGCGGATTTAATGAGCTGAAGTTTGATGATGCGACAGTGAGAGAACAGGTCTACATCCACGCGCAGAAGAACATGGATACCGAAGTGCTCAACGACCGTACCACCACCGTAAAACACGATCACCGCGAAACCGTAAAAAATGACCAGACGGTCACGATCCAGGAAGGTAACCGCCTTCTTACGGTGGAAAAAGGCCACAAGATCACCGGAGTACTGAAAGGGTCTTTATCTGAGGATGTCTTTCAGGACAGAGGCACGATTGCCGGTTCGGTGCATGTTGACGCTGTAAACAATGGTGGCGAAGGCGACGGTATACAGGCTTATACGGCGATTAAGGAAATTTTGCTGGCTGTGGAGGAAAGCAAAATTGCGCTGACGCCGGATGGCATTCAGCTACAGGTCGGGGAATCGACGGTAATCAGGCTGTCGAAGGATGGCATCACCATCGTGGGCGGTTCTGTTTTCATCAACTGATTCACTCAGATTATCAGGGAGTATTTTATGCAGTTCACTTTTAATGAAGGCCACATTCAACTGCCGTCTCAATGGCAGGATCAGTCAATGCAGGTCCTGGTGTCCACAGATAACAGTGGCATCAACCTGGTCATTACCCGCGAAGCCGTTCCACAGGGAACCCTGACACCAGAGCTGTACCAGGAAACGCTGGCGCTGTACCAGGGCAAACTTGATGGGTACACCGAACATGCCTGCCGGGAAATCACTCTGGCAGAGGCCCCGGCCTGGCTGCTGGATTATTCCTGGAACGGTCCGGAAGATGAGGGGAATCAGGGGCGGATTAGCCAGATAGCCGTATTCCAGCGGCGTGGAGATACGCTGCTGACCTTCACTTTCAGCACCTCTTTATCCCTGAAGAACAGTCAAAAGACGATGCTGCTGGAGGTGATAAAGAGCTTCACCCCGTTGCCACCGGAGAATGACATCCAAAAGGACCAGCCGCGCTGACATAAACGAGGGATAACACATGAGTGAAGGACCAGGCGGGCCACAGGGAGCGACCGCAGGCGGTACGCTGGCAATGCGAATGCTGTCACAGCAGGCGATGGTCGCCAGCCAGATGAAACGGGCAGCCAACGACAAAGCCATTGCACAGATGCTGGCAGCAAAGAAGTCCGGCCCACCTGCCGCCAGGCTGGGCGATGAAATTCAGCATAAAAGTTTTCTGGGGGCACTGGCAGGGGCCGTGCTGGGGGCGATAGTGACCATCGCAGAAGGTTGCCTGATTATGGCCGCCTGCGCCACCGGCCCTTATGCGCTGGTTCTGGTGCCTGCGCTGATGTATGCCAGCTATAAGGCGAGTGATTATGTGGAGGAGAAACAGAACCAGCTTGAATCATGGATAAACAGCTTTTGTGACACGGACGGCGCCATCAATACCGGTTCTGAAAATGTAAACATTAACGGAAAGCCCGCTGCAAGGGCCGCCGTCACCCTTCCCCCTCCTCCCCCACCTGGAGCAATACCTGAAATCCCACAGGGGGAACCCTCATGGGGTGATATTGCCACTGACCTGCTTGAATCGGCAGCGGAAAAAGCAGTACCACTGGCGAAGGCCTGGGGGAACGCTGTTATCACCCTGACGGAAAGCAATGCCGGTTTTATGGATCGCGTCAGCGCCGGCGCATCGCTTCTGTTTCCCGCCGGTCCGGTATTAATGGAGTTTGCCACCATGGTGGGCGGGCGTGGCGAAATCAAAAAAGATGTGGATTTCCCGGAAGCCGGTGAGGACACGGCGCTCTGCGACAAGGAGAACAAACCACCGAGGATAGCCCAGGGCAGTAGCAACGTCTTTATCAACAATCAGCCTGCCGCGCGCAAGGGCGACAAACTGGAGTGCAGTGCGGCGATCGTGGAAGGTTCGCCGGACGTCTTTATTGGGGGTGAGCAGGTCACCTATCTGGATATCCAGCCGGAGTTCCCGCCATGGCAGAGAATGATCCTGGGAGGAATAACGATAGCCAGCTATCTTCTGCCGCCAGCAGGACTGCTGGGAAAACTGGGGAATCTGGCGAAACTGGGCAAACTGGGAAACCTGCTGGGGAAAAGCGGGAAGCTGCTGGGCGCAAAGCTCGGCGCGTTGCTGGGGAAAACAGGTAAGTCGTTAAAAAGTATTGCCAATAAAGTCATCAGATGGGTAACAGATCCTGTCGATCCGGTAACCGGCGCGTACTGCGACGAACGTACCGACTTCACCCTGGGCCAGACCCTCCCCCTCTCCTTCACCCGTTTCCACAGTTCGGTACTGCCACTGCATGGCCTGACGGGCGTGGGCTGGAGTGACTCCTGGAGCGAATACGCCTGGGTGCGTGAACAGGGAAACCGGGTGGATATCATCAGCCTGGGAGCCACGCTGAACTTCGCCTTCGACGGTGAAAGTGATACGGCGGTTAACCCGTATCACGCCCAGTACATTCTGCGCCGCCGTGATGATTATCTGGAGCTGTTCGACAGGGATGCACTGAGCAGCCGCTTCTTTTATGACGCCTTTCCGGGAATGCGTCTGCGCCACCCGGTGACTGACGATACCAGCGATGACCGCCTGGCACACAGCCCCGCAGACCGGATGTACATGCTGGGCGGGATGAGCGACACCGCCAGCAACCGCATCACGTTTGAGCGCGACAGCCAGTACCGGATCACGGGTGTCAGTCACACCGACGGGATCCGGCTTAAACTGACGTACCACGCCAGCGGCTACCTGAAAGCCATTCACCGCACGGATAACGGCATACAGACGCTGGCGACCTACGAACAGGATGCGCGGGGGCGGCTGACAGAAGCGGATGCGCGGCTGGACTACCACCTGTTTTATGAGTACGACGCTGCGGACCGGATCATCCGCTGGTCCGATAACGACCAGACGTGGAGCCGTTTCACCTACGATGCACAGGGCCGGTGCGTGACCGTCACCGGGGCGGAGGGCTATTACAACGCCACGCTGGACTATGGTGACGGCTGCACCACCGTGACGGACGGCAAGGGCATTCACTGTTATTACTATGATCCTGACGGCAATATTCTGCGGGAAGCAGCGCCGGACGGCAGCACCACCACGTATGAATGGGATGAATTCCATCACCTGCTGGCCCGCCACTCCCCTGCCGGGCGGGTGGAGAAGTTTGAATACAACGCCGCACACGGTCAGTTAAGCCGTTACACGGCGGCAGACGGCGCGGAGTGGTTGTACCGCTATGATGAGCGCGGCCTGCTCAGCAACATCACCGACCCTGCCGGGCAGACGTGGACACAGCTGTGCGATGAACGCGGCCTGCCGGTAAGCCTGGTGTCGCCACAGGGCGAAGAGACCCGGCTGGCGTACACCGCTCAGGGGCTGTTGTCGGGAATATTCCGCCAGGATGAACGGCGTCTGGGCATAGAGTACGACCACCACAACCGGCCGGAAACACTCACCGACGTGATGGGCCGTGAACACCATACCGAATACAGCGGTCACGACCTGCCGGTGAAGATGCGCGGCCCCGGCGGTCAGTCAGTGCGGTTACAGTGGCAGCAGCACCATAAACTGAGCGGCCTTGAGCGGGCAGAAACCGGCGCAGAAGGATTCCGCTATGACCGCCACGGCAACCTGCTGGCGTACACGGACGGTAACGGCGTTGTCTGGACAATGGAATACGGCCCGTTCGATTTGCCGGTGGCGCGAACGGACGGTGAAGGCCACCGCTGGCAGTACCGCTACGATAAAGACACGCTGCAACTGACAGAAGTCATTAACCCGCAGGGCGAATCATACCTTTATGTTCTGGATAACTGTGGCCGGGTGACGGAAGAGCATGACTGGGGCGGCGTGGTCTGGCGTTACCGCTATGACGCCGATGGCCTGTGTACCGCCAGGGTTAACGGCCTGGAGGAAACCATCCTCTACAGCCGGGACGCCGCAGGCCGCCTGGCAGAAGTCATCACGCCGGAAGGCAAAACGCAGTATGCCTATGACAAATCCGGCAGGCTGACGGGTATCTTCAGCCCGGACGGCACATCACAGCGCACCGGCTATGACGAACGCGGGCGGGTGAATGTCACCACTCAGGGCCGACGGGCCATTGAATACCACTACCCCGATGAACACACCGTTATCCGCTGTATCCTGCCACCGGAAGATGAACGCGACAGACACCCCGATGAATCCCTGCTGAAAACCACGTACCGTTATAACGCCGCCGGAGAACTGACGGAGGTCATTCTGCCGGGGGATGAGACGCTGACGTTCAGCCGTGATGAGGCGGGACGTGAAGTGTTCCGGCACAGTAACCGGGGTTTTGCCTGTGAGCAGGGCTGGAATGCAGCCAGCCAGCTTGTCACCCAGCGCGCCGGATTTTTCCCGGAGGAAACCACATGGGGCGGGCTGCTCCCCTCACTGGTACGGGAGTACCGTTACGACAGCGCGGGCAATGTGTCGGCTGTCACCAGCCGGGAAGATTACGGACGGGAAACACGGCGGGAATACCGGCTGGACCGGAACGGCCAGGTCACGGCGGTGACAGCCTCAGGCACCGGGCTGGGCTATGGCGAAGGCGATGAGTCCTATGGCTATGACAGTTGTGGCTACCTGAAGGCGCAGTCTGCGGGCAGGCACCGGATAAGTGAAGAGACTGACCAGTATGCCGGAGGCCACCGGCTGAAACAGGCCGGAAACACGCAGTATGACTATGACGCCGCAGGCCGGATGGTCAGCCGCACCAGACACCGTGACGGCTACCGCCCGGAAACAGAGCGGTTCCGGTGGGACAGCCGGGACCAGCTGACCGGGTATTGCAGCGCACAGGGTGAGCAGTGGGAATACCGCCACGACGCCAGCGGCAGACGAACAGAGAAACGCTGCGACCGGAAGAAAATCCGCTTCACGTACCTGTGGGACGGCGACAGTATTGCGGAAATCCGGGAATACCGCGATGATAAACTGTACAGCGTACGGCACCTGGTGTTTAACGGCTTTGAGCTGATAAGCCAGCAGTTCAGCCGGGTACGGCAGGCGCATCCGTCGGTGGCCCCGCAGTGGGTGACGCGGACGAATCATGCGGTGAGCGACCTGACGGGCCGCCCGCTGATGCTCTTTAACAGTGAAGGTAAAACCGTCTGGCGGCCGGGACAGACCAGCCTGTGGGGGCTGGCACTCAGCCTGCCCGCAGACACCGGCTACCCGGACCCGCGCGGGGAACTGGACCCGGAAGCCGCCCCTGGCCTGCTGTATGCGGGGCAGTAGCAGGATGTGGAATCCGGGCTGTGCTATAACCGGTTCCGGTATTACGAGCCGGAAACCGGGATGTACCTGGTGAGTGATCCACTGGGGTTGCAGGGAGGGGAGCAGACTTACCGGTATGTGCCGAATCCTTTAAGATGGATAGATCCCTTAGGATTAAATAAAGGAGCTTCATTATCTAAAATGATGAATAGCTCCAGTGATCTCATGGGGTTGAGAAGGCAGCCCCAGAACTTCTGGCGGCTATATCGCGGAAAAGACATTTAATAATAGCATTACCAGGCTCAGATGAATTCAGAATGCTTGAACATTTTGGAGCCGAAGCTTCGGTATTAGACATGACGATTATTGTTCGTTCAAATCCGAGTAAAGCCGCTATTCTTGAAGAGTTTTTACATGGTACACAAGAGAAACTAGGAATAGCTGAAAAATTAGGACGTTATGGACTAGGGAGTGCAGAAACGCACGTTAAGGATTTCATGATAAGACACAAAAAAATGCTTGGGTTATCTGATGAGGATGTAGCAATACTCAAAATATTGAAAGACAAGGGGTTGTGATGAATATAATTCTGCCGATAAAAGATATATTTATTATTGCGGGAAACATAGTTTTTAGCGTTTTATACAATGAACATCTTGAGTTCCCATGCCGCTGCCAATTACTATCTTCAAATTCTGAAGTTATGCAAGAGTTATATATTGAAAAAGAGTTATTTATTAAACGCACTACGGAAAATGATTGTCGTGCTTTAGTGTTAAGAGGAACATTGGAATACTTATTTGATGAAATTATTGCTGGCGAGTGTGCATTGGCCTTATTACAAAAAGAAATAAAAAAAGATTAATCCAATATGTAGAACGGGACAATACCCATCTTTTAACAATGAACTTCGTAATTTTTATCTTAGAAATAATGCTACATTATATGAGGTATATCATGAGGTAAAAAATGTTAACAAGGGAGTTGGCCTGGTGGGAGATAATGGTATCGTCCTGGTAATTAGAAGTTCCAATTCCAAAAATACACTTGAGGAATTTCATGAATTCTTTGGAAACTTCAAACCTAATAATTCAACAGCTCGAGTTGAAGTGATTGATCAATCCGTTTTAGAACCTTTTTGGAGATTTTAAAAATATGATCACCAAATCAAGTATACTCATAGAGTATAAAGATAAAAGTAAACTAACCGATAGTATTTATAAGTTTGTAAATGCTCTAGACATTGACTTTTCGATATTAAAATATGACTACTTTGATGTAAATGAGTATAAAAAAACATTACTTATGACACATCTTTTATTGACAAAGATGCAGAATATATTGAATTACTAGCGAAGATTGATTTTTCTTATGAAGTTGATTTCGGCACATCAACAACATCGATTGAAAGCAAGTATCTTCCATCTCTAACTGATTTCATCGCTCAATCACTATCACAACAATTAAATTGTGACATAATAACCAGCTTTAAACCATTAAGTGGAGATGAGTTTTGCCCAATAACATATTTTTCAAAAGGTAAAGAAGTTATCAATTTTACGACATTTAATTCAAATTGTTGGGATGGGGTATGCTGGGTAAAAAAAAGGAGGCAAACAAATATCCGCTAACGTAGTTTTTCAATAGCTACACCATGTCACGTAACATGATGCCTGGATATTAACCAGGGAAAGATCATCAGAAGTTCACTTTTTGTACTAAATAATTCGCATTTTATGTTTAAAAATTGAGATATTCCTTATTACCTGAAGCTGTTTTTTATTGCTTATACATGATCAAATACTCCTTACATAATTAAGGAGAACAAAATGGAACTTAAAAAATTGATGGAACATATTTCTATTATCCCCGATTACAGACAAGCCTGGAAAGTGGAACATAAATTATCGGATATTCTACTGTTGACTATTTGTGCCGTTATTTCTGGTGCAGAAGGTTGGGAAGATATAGAGGATTTTGGGGAAACACATCTCGATTTTTTGAAGCAATATGGTGATTTTGAAAATGGTATTC
>OGLS01001498.1_pt1 | contig 13798 bp, 5 predicted proteins | sample 1572881 | NCBI WGS metagenome assembly OGLS01 (sample SAMEA2582013, study PRJEB24529) | metagenome | biome: Human gut stool | place: China | collected 2011
CTGACTACCCGCAGCGGTTGTACCATAACGCTTGATGATGAAAAAGGAAGCGTTATGATGAAAGATAAGGAAGGCAACAGCTATACGGCAGACGGAGAAGGAAATATCACAATATCTGCCTCTAAAAGCATCACCTTATGTGTTGGAGAAAACAAAATAATGATTGATAGCGAAGGCAATATATCATCTAATGCGGAAAAGGACATAACAGAGTCCGCGGGTGCCAATATTGCGCAATCGGCAGAAAATATTGATTGTACAGCAGGCAGCAATTATAATATCTCCAGTACTGATTTTACAGCAACCGGCAGCAGCAGTGCCACGGTCAGCGGTACAACAAAGGCTACGATAGATTCTTCCGGAACCACAGCCGTAGCCGGAACTATTGTCAAATTGAATTAACAACATATGAGCAACGCCATACAACAAATAGCAGACAAGATGCTCTACCAATGGGAAGATGCAGTCAGGAAACCAGTCAAGTTGATCCGTATCGTCATCAATCCGGGAGACGAAAGTATGCTTGATGCTTTCTATGACTATATGCTTGCCCTTGATAGCGAAGAGGAAGATATGGTGTTCCTCATAGAACTTCCGTTCAGTTCCAGAACCGATTTCTCAAAAGATGTTGTAGGGTATATTGCACAACAAGTAGAATACTGGAATAACTCAAAGAAACCCGAAGATATTGTCTTTGAGCGTGTTGATTGGATAGCTGATTATAAGTCGGAAGAAGCGGAAAACGATGCCTCCGTCGCAGTTGCCAACTTCAACAAGCTGACAGAATCCCTTGTAAAAGGGACTGATATGAAATGCAGTTTTGTCTTTAACCTAAAGAACACATACGACTATGACGGATGTCGTGAATGGTTTGAAAAGGCTCTTGCTCTGCCATTCCACAAGCAAATGGTATGGGGGATATCCGACATAAAAGACTATGAACAGTTTGGCAAACTAATGGCCAAACACTCCAATGACGCGGTGTCTATTTATCCACCAATAGATTTAGACGGTGCAATGGAGCAACTCGCGGAACAAGCGGCGAATGAAGATAAGAGCGACCCGGCAGCCTCGAATTTCAGGCTGGCATTAATCAAACTGATGAACAGTGTGAAAAAAGGGAACGCAACGCAAACAGAGGAATTTGCGAAGAAATGCCTCGATATCGCTCTCGAAAATGTGAAGAAAGACATTAACTGGATCAGTCAATTTGTAACCGTATATACAATTCTATATACAGACCAGATTTCCCGTAAGGACTACAAGACAGCCATGTACTTTGCCGACAAAGCCGTAGAAGCCGCTGAAATCGGGGAAGAAAAATTAGATCCCTCTTTAGCTTGCCGATTGCTCGGAAACACCTTATTGGGGAAAGCCTCCATCTATGTACGAGAGTCGCTTTGGAAAGAAGCGGCAGAGACGTACTATCGCGGTGCTGAAGCATATTCCAGATGCAACGATTACCTAATGCAAAGTGAAGCATTGAGATTGTGTGGTTGGTGCCGGGAAAATAATTATGAGAAATCGTTAGCTGCGGAATGCTATGTGGAAGGTTTCAGACTTTCAGACAAACTTTCCATAGACCTGATAAAAAACTCCTCTTATCCTCTCCTGTTATTAAGCCTGCTAAACAGTTCGGCACGCTCCAAGCTGGTCAGTGACGATGAAATAAATGAAGTTCTGACCAAAGTGTTAGGAGATAACTGGGAGAATTATTTGTATGAGTATAAAAGAAATTTAGGAAAATACAATGGAATGGCTGAACAACATATTGCGAAATCTTGAAGGGCTGTTCACTAATGCAACCGAATATGCCTATGCGAACCCTAAAGTGGGGTACTTAGTAGTAATCTTTCTGCTATTGGTTTGGCTTGTCGGACTGATATTCGACTGGAAATGGACATACGCCAGACCCGGAAGCTGGGGAGGAAATTTCTTTCTTGACTTATTGGGTCCAACCGGATTCCGATTTTGGCTCGGTGTAATTATTGTGATTGCCATTGTTGCATCTGCCTATTTGTATTTTCGAGTTAAATAACGATAAAAACTGACAGTTATGGCGGACACAGGCTATTTCGACAGCGTAAGTGCAAACCTAAAGACCGGCGTAGGTGCGCAGGTGAAGGGTATCTCGGAAGGCGTCAAGGCGAACTCCGAGGCCGGTGTGTCACCGTCCGTCAATGCCCTCGACACGGGCGTCAAGGCGGCAGCCGCCATCGGCGGCCTTGCCGACGGCCTGAGCGAAGCCGCCATGCTCCCCGTACTGGGTGCCATGGGCATGAAGGGCATGGCCTGCCTGCCCATCTCCAAGCAGCTCGACCCTGTCATCGGCGTGGACATCCACCTCGTGACGATACCCCCGTCCCCCGTCGTGCCCATGCCTCACCCTTATGTCGGGGTTCTCCTCCGTCCGCAGGACTTCATCGCGGCGGCGGTCTCCTCGTTCATCCCCCCGCCACCGACAGCGGAACAGACGGGCGACGCCGACAGCGCGAAGCTCGCCGAGGTGGGCCACACCGTGCTGACGATGGCCGTCGGGATGCTGGGGGCCACCGTCAAGATAGGCGGCTTCATCCCCCGCGCGGTCGCATCCACACCCACGCGGAGTATCCCGCACATCCCCATGGGCGCAGGCTGGGCGGCCCCTTCAGCGGCGATACCCAAGAACAACGGCCACGCCTTCATGGGCAGCCTGACGGTACTTGCCGACGGGATGCCCTTCTCGGGCGGCGGCGCGCACCTGCACCTTGACTGCAACGACGTGGGCATACCGAGCGTGCACAAGGTTCCGGGCATGTTCCTGCCCACGGGTGTCATCAACCCGATACCTCCCGCCAGACAGATACTCACCAGCCCGGTTCCCGTCCCCCTCAACCCCATGGCGGCACTCGCCCGCAAATGCACGGGGGCGTTCGGGCGTTTCTACAAGAAAAAGACCAGGAAGCTGGCGGACAGGCTGCACAGCAAGGTCAACAGGACGATAAAGAGCGAATCCCTGAAGAACATGCTCCACAAGGCCATCTGTACGGTCACGGGCCACCCGGTGGACGTGGCCAGCGGCACGTTCTTCACCGACGAGGAGGACTTCTGGCTCGACGGCCCGGTGCCCCTGTCATGGGAGCGCACGTGGTACAGCCGCAGCGACTACCGGGGTCCTCTGGGCAACGGGTGGCACCACGCCTACGACATGGGCGTCGTCGCGGACACGGAAGAGGGCACGCTGACGCTCCGCATGAGTGACGGCATCCCGGTGGCCTTCCCCCTGCCTACAGCGGAGGAACCCTCGTTCATCCTCTCCGAACGCAAAGAGGCCCGTCTGGAACAGGACGGCGGCTACTGCGTGTGGGACATGGCCGAGGACCTCTACTACCGCTTCACACGCAAGGAGTACGATTCCGTGCGCCTGCTTGAGAGCGTGACCGACTGCAACGGCCTGGGCATCCGCTTCGACTACACGAAAGAGGGATTGCTGCACTCCATTACCGACAGCGCGGGCCGCCGCCTGAGGGTGGAGCACGACACGAGAAGCGGACGCATCCTTGAGATATGCGGCCCGCATCCGGAAGATCCGGAGAAAGAGATTACCCTCGCCTCCTACGAGTACGACGCCGACGGCAACATGACCCTCCAGCGCAACGCGGCGGGCGACGTGATGACATACGAATATGCCGGAAGGCTCATCGTGAAGGAGACATGGCGCAACGGCCTTGCGTGGTACTTCGAGTACGACGGTACGGGCGTGGGTTCGCGCTGCGTGCACACGTGGGGCGACGGCGGCATATACGACCACAGGCTCACGTTCCGGGAGGGAGTGACCGAGGTGCTCGACAGCCACGGGGAGCTGACGGTGTACCACCACCGCGGCGGCCTTGTGTGGAAGAAGGTCGATGCCAACGGCGGGGAACACCTGTGGCGTTACGATGACAGCCGCCGGCTACTCGCACAGACGGACCCGCTCGGTAACAGCACCCTGTACAGATATGACCGCTGGGGGAACTGCACCGACAGCTCCGACCCGTGCGGCGGCAGCGTGTCCGCCGTGTATCCTGCCAAGGGGAACCTGCGCAACCGTCCCGTATCCGTGACCACGCCGGACGGCGGCACGTGGGAGTTCGGCTATGACCGCTCCGGCAATCTGGTGAGCCGCACCAACCCCGAAGGTGCCGTCACGAGGATGACCTACCGCAACGGTGCGGTGGCATCGGTGAAAGACCCCTACGGCGTGGTGACGAGGCTCGCTTATGACCGTTTCCATAACCTCACGGAAGCCTCCGACAGCCGGGGGAACACCTCGCTGTACGGCTACGACCTGCTGGGCAGGTGCGTGAGCGTCACCAACCCCAAGGGTGCGGTGCAGAAAAGGGAATACGACCCCGTGGGCCGCGTGGTGCGCGTGCTCGACTTCGACGGCAACGACATACGCCTGTCCTACGACGGGATAGACAACCTCACCGAATACCGTGACAACGTCCAGCACGTGGAGTACGGCTACTCCGGCATGTGGAAGCTGACAAGGCGCCGCGACCACCGGGGCGTGGTGAACTTCCGCTATGACCGGGAGGAACGCCTGCGCCGTGTGACAAACGAGAGGCTCCAGAGCTACGAGTTCGCCCTCGACGCTGTGGGAAACGTCACCGCCGAGAAAGGCTTCGACGGGGCCGTCCGTCGTTACCTGCGTGACAGGGGCGGACGCGTCGTCAGGGAAACGCTGCCGTCGGGAACGGAAAGGGAATACGGCTATGACGCCTGTTCGCGCGTGACGCGCGTTTCATACCCCACGGCAGGCGACCCCGACCAGACCTACGCCTACGGGCTGTCCGGCAGGCTGGTGCAGGCATCGAGGGGGGAAAGCACGGTGGAGTTCGCATACAACTCCCTGGGACTTCCGACACGGGAAACGGCCGACGGCAACACCATACTCCGCACCTACGACCATACCGGCAGGATACTCATGCTCGACAGCACGGCGGGGGCCTCGCTGCGCTACACCCGCAACGCCTACGGGGAGCTTGAGGGGTTCACTGCCACCGGTGGCAGCGACGCCGACGGCGCGGGCTCGTGGGAATCGGCACACCGCCACGACACGCTGGGCTTCGAGGTGGAACGCATCCTTCCGGGAGGCATTGTCCGCTCGTTCGCCTATGATGACATAGGCCGTCTGGTGGATGCCCGCACACGCAAGGACTCGCGCACACGGCATATGCGCCGCTACCGCTGGGGCGTCGCCGACAGGCTGTTGTCCGTGGAGGACAGCAGGCGTGGCGAGACACGCTACTCCTATACCCCGACGGGGCAGCTCGAAAGGGCGGAATATCCCGACGGCAGGGAGCGGTGGAGGAAGAGCGACCAGACGGGAAACCTGTATCCCGACCCGGACATGAAGTTGCGCCGCTACCTTGGTGGCGGACGGCTGGAGCAGGACGGCGAATGGCACTGCGAGTACGACGCGGACGGCAACCTGACGGAACGCTACCTCGGTACGGGAAGGTGGCTTGACGGCAAGAAGGACCGCTGGAGATACCGGTGGAACGCCGACGGCTCTCTGGCAAAGGTGGTGCGGCCCGACAAGAGGGAGGTGGAGTTCACATACGACGCGCTCGGGCGCAGGCTCTCCAAGAGCTTCGGCACGACGGTGACGCGGTGGGTGTGGAACGGCAACGTGCCGCTGCACCAGTGGAAGCAGCATAGGGAATACTCCGTCATGGAGGACAGGTGGGACACGGACACGGAACGCCGCGACATGACGGTATGGCTCTTCGACGAGGAGTCCTTCGTGCCGGTGGCCATGCTCAAGGAAGGCAGGTCCTACTCGATACTGACCGACCAGCTCGGAACACCAACGGAGGCATACGATACCGAGGGCAACGAGGTGTGGAGCCGGGTGCTCGACATGGACGGGAACGTCATCGGGGAGACGGGCAACAAGGGGATGGTACCGTTCCTGTTCCAGGGGCAGTATTATGACCGGGAGACCGGGCTGGCATACAACAGGTTCAGGTACTACTCGCCGCAGATGGGCATGTATATCTCGCAAGATCCAATTGGGCTGGCCAGTGGAATATTAAATCTGTACGGATATGTTAAGGATACTTGTTGGCTTATAGATCCTTTAGGTCTAAAAACATATCGAAGGAAAAATGGCAGATTTGGGAAGAAACCTGGAAGAAAATCTAAAGCCAACAAAATTGCGGAAATTGAACTGAATAGACGTAAAGGTGTTAAAGAAGCGTGGAGACAAGAACAAGCTATGGTACGAACTGAGGGATACGGTACGAGACAATGGTCACCAACGGAAATAAAAGAACTTTTAGAGACTGGTAAAGTTTCGGGCTATGAAGGACACCATATTAATAGCGTTTCCTCGCATCCAGAATTGGCTTCGGATCCCAATAACATAGTATTTAAAACGAAAGAAGAACATCTTATGGAGCATAATGGGGATTTCCATAACCCTACATCAGGAGAACTTGTAAATAGAATATAAAATGAAAAAAATTAATGAACTTAAAAAGGAATATATACTTCCCTATGAAAATTTAGGGGTAAAAAGGTACAGCAATGGAACAACTAAATATGGTCATGTTCCAGAGGTTGCACCCCAGGCGTACTTAATTACAGTATTCAATCCCATTTCAACAGAGGAATTAAATGCCTTGGAGTCTTCAATAGGCTATGCTATTCCTAATGAATATTCTTCATTTTTAATGGATTTTTCAAATGGGCTGAACCTGTTTATAACCTGTTTTTGCCTATATGGATTTGTAGGTAAAATTAATAGACAAATAGGAGCTACCCCACAGCCATTTTCATTAAGCCTACTGAATATATATGAACGCCCTAAGAATAGTAAAGATACATTCTTCTTCATAGGAGGCTATGATTATGATGGCTCAAAATTGTATATAGATAAACAGACTGGTGAGGTTCATTATTGCAAAAAAAATGACTCAGCGTCCTTATATTGTTGGAAAAATTTTGAAGATATGCTTTCATCAGAAATAAAAAGGTTATCGTCACTTTTTGATGATAATGGAAAAATAAAGATTCCATATGAAAAGACATTACCTATAATATAATTATAATTAGCGACAAAGCAATGGCGGACACAGGCTATTTCGACAGCGTGAGTGCTAACCTAAAGACCGGCGTAGGCGCGCAGGTGAAGGGCATCTCGGAAGGCGTCAAGGCGAACTCCGAGGCCGGTGTGTCACCGTCCGTCAATGCCCTCGACACGGGCGTCAAGGCGGCAGCCGCCATCGGCGGCCTTGCCGACGGCCTGAGCGAAGCCGCCATGCTCCCCGTACTGGGTGCCATGGGCATGAAGGGCATGGCCTGCCTGCCCATCTCCAAGCAGCTCGACCCTGTCATCGGCGTGGACATCCACCTCGTGACGATACCCCCGTCCCCCGTCGTGCCCATGCCTCACCCTTATGTCGGGGTTCTCCTCCGTCCGCAGGACTTCATCGCGGCGGCGGTCTCCTCGTTCATCCCCCCGCCACCGACAGCGGAACAGACGGGCGACGCCGACAGCGCGAAGCTCGCCGAGGTGGGCCACACCGTGCTGACGATGGCCGTCGGGATGCTGGGGGCCACCGTCAAGATAGGCGGCTTCATCCCCCGCGCGGTCGCATCCACACCCACGCGGAGTATCCCGCACATCCCCATGGGCGCAGGCTGGGCGGCCCCTTCAGCGGCGATACCCAAGAACAACGGCCACGCCTTCATGGGCAGCCTGACGGTACTTGCCGACGGGATGCCCTTCTCGGGCGGCGGCGCGCACCTGCACCTTGACTGCAACGACGTGGGCATACCGAGCGTGCACAAGGTTCCGGGCATGTTCCTGCCCACGGGTGTCATCAACCCGATACCTCCCGCCAGACAGATACTCACCAGCCCGGTTCCCGTCCCCCTCAACCCCATGGCGGCACTCGCCCGCAAATGCACGGGGGCGTTCGGGCGTTTCTACAAGAAAAAGACCAGGAAGCTGGCGGACAGGCTGCACAGCAAGGTCAACAGGACGATAAAGAGCGAATCCCTGAAGAACATGCTCCACAAGGCCATCTGTACGGTCACGGGCCACCCGGTGGACGTGGCCAGCGGCACGTTCTTCACCGACGAGGAGGACTTCTGGCTCGACGGCCCGGTGCCCCTGTCATGGGAGCGCACGTGGTACAGCCGCAGCGACTACCGGGGTCCTCTGGGCAACGGGTGGCACCACGCCTACGACATGGGCGTCGTCGCGGACACGGAAGAGGGCACGCTGACGCTCCGCATGAGTGACGGCATCCCGGTGGCCTTCCCCCTGCCTACAGCGGAGGAACCCTCGTTCATCCTCTCCGAACGCAAAGAGGCCCGTCTGGAACAGGACGGCGGCTACTGCGTGTGGGACATGGCCGAGGACCTCTACTACCGCTTCACACGCAAGGAGTACGATTCCGTGCGCCTGCTTGAGAGCGTGACCGACTGCAACGGCCTGGGCATCCGCTTCGACTACACGAAAGAGGGATTGCTGCACTCCATTACCGACAGCGCGGGCCGCCGCCTGAGGGTGGAGCACGACACGAGAAGCGGACGCATCCTTGAGATATGCGGCCCGCATCCGGAAGATCCGGAGAAAGAGATTACCCTCGCCTCCTACGAGTACGACGCCGACGGCAACATGACCCTCCAGCGCAACGCGGCGGGCGACGTGATGACATACGAATATGCCGGAAGGCTCATCGTGAAGGAGACATGGCGCAACGGCCTTGCGTGGTACTTCGAGTACGACGGTACGGGCGTGGGTTCGCGCTGCGTGCACACGTGGGGCGACGGCGGCATATACGACCACAGGCTCACGTTCCGGGAGGGAGTGACCGAGGTGCTCGACAGCCACGGGGAGCTGACGGTGTACCACCACCGCGGCGGCCTTGTGTGGAAGAAGGTCGATGCCAACGGCGGGGAACACCTGTGGCGTTACGATGACAGCCGCCGGCTACTCGCACAGACGGACCCGCTCGGTAACAGCACCCTGTACAGATATGACCGCTGGGGGAACTGCACCGACAGCTCCGACCCGTGCGGCGGCAGCGTGTCCGCCGTGTATCCTGCCAAGGGGAACCTGCGCAACCGTCCCGTATCCGTGACCACGCCGGACGGCGGCACGTGGGAGTTCGGCTATGACCGCTCCGGCAATCTGGTGAGCCGCACCAACCCCGAAGGTGCCGTCACGAGGATGACCTACCGCAACGGTGCGGTGGCATCGGTGAAAGACCCCTACGGCGTGGTGACGAGGCTCGCTTATGACCGTTTCCATAACCTCACGGAAGCCTCCGACAGCCGGGGGAACACCTCGCTGTACGGCTACGACCTGCTGGGCAGGTGCGTGAGCGTCACCAACCCCAAGGGTGCGGTGCAGAAAAGGGAATACGACCCCGTGGGCCGCGTGGTGCGCGTGCTCGACTTCGACGGCAACGACATACGCCTGTCCTACGACGGGATAGACAACCTCACCGAATACCGTGACAACGTCCAGCACGTGGAGTACGGCTACTCCGGCATGTGGAAGCTGACAAGGCGCCGCGACCACCGGGGCGTGGTGAACTTCCGCTATGACCGGGAGGAACGCCTGCGCCGTGTGACAAACGAGAGGCTCCAGAGCTACGAGTTCGCCCTCGACGCTGTGGGAAACGTCACCGCCGAGAAAGGCTTCGACGGGGCCGTCCGTCGTTACCTGCGTGACAGGGGCGGACGCGTCGTCAGGGAAACGCTGCCGTCGGGAACGGAAAGGGAATACGGCTATGACGCCTGTTCGCGCGTGACGCGCGTTTCATACCCCACGGCAGGCGACCCCGACCAGACCTACGCCTACGGGCTGTCCGGCAGGCTGGTGCAGGCATCGAGGGGGGAAAGCACGGTGGAGTTCGCATACAACTCCCTGGGACTTCCGACACGGGAAACGGCCGACGGCAACACCATACTCCGCACCTACGACCATACCGGCAGGATACTCATGCTCGACAGCACGGCGGGGGCCTCGCTGCGCTACACCCGCAACGCCTACGGGGAGCTTGAGGGGTTCACTGCCACCGGTGGCAGCGACGCCGACGGCGCGGGCTCGTGGGAATCGGCACACCGCCACGACACGCTGGGCTTCGAGGTGGAACGCATCCTTCCGGGAGGCATTGTCCGCTCGTTCGCCTATGATGACATAGGCCGTCTGGTGGATGCCCGCACACGCAAGGACTCGCGCACACGGCATATGCGCCGCTACCGCTGGGGCGTCGCCGACAGGCTGTTGTCCGTGGAGGACAGCAGGCGTGGCGAGACACGCTACTCCTATACCCCGACGGGGCAGCTCGAAAGGGCGGAATATCCCGACGGCAGGGAGCGGTGGAGGAAGAGCGACCAGACGGGAAACCTGTATCCCGACCCGGACATGAAGTTGCGCCGCTACCTTGGTGGCGGACGGCTGGAGCAGGACGGCGAATGGCACTGCGAGTACGACGCGGACGGCAACCTGACGGAACGCTACCTCGGTACGGGAAGGTGGCTTGACGGCAAGAAGGACCGCTGGAGATACCGGTGGAACGCCGACGGCTCTCTGGCAAAGGTGGTGCGGCCCGACAAGAGGGAGGTGGAGTTCACATACGACGCGCTCGGGCGCAGGCTCTCCAAGAGCTTCGGCACGACGGTGACGCGGTGGGTGTGGAACGGCAACGTGCCGCTGCACCAGTGGAAGCAGCATAGGGAATACTCCGTCATGGAGGACAGGTGGGACACGGACACGGAACGCCGCGACATGACGGTATGGCTCTTCGACGAGGAGTCCTTCGTGCCGGTGGCCATGCTCAAGGAAGGCAGGTCCTACTCGATACTGACCGACCAGCTCGGAACGCCGACGGAGGCATACGATGCCGAGGGCAACGAGGTGTGGAGCCGGGTGCTTGACATGGACGGGAACGTCATTGAGGAGACCGGCAACAAGGGAATGGTACCGTTCCTGTTCCAGGGGCAGTATTATGACCGGGAGACAGGGCTGGCGTACAACAGGTTCAGGTACTACTCGCCAAAGATGGGCATGTATGTCTCGCAAGATCCGATTGGACTGGCTGGCGGAATACTCAACTTATACGGATATGTCAGTGACACCAATATAAGTTGTGATTATTTCGGGTTATATTTGCTTATTCCAAATGCACCAACATATTCAGGTGTTTACCATATCGAGCTACCAAATGGTGATGGTTACGTAGGTTCTGCTATAAATATTAGAGAAAGATTAGAATCGAATAATCATCAAACAGCAAAACAAATGATAGAAACTGGAGAATACACAATAACATTTTATGAGGTTGATATGGGAACAGCTACAACCAGGAAAGAACAAAACCATGTACTAAGGCATTTTGAACAGCAAATAATGGATGTTAGTCCTCATAATCAGAATCGTTCACGCGCTGAAGCAGAGCATAAATTTACTATAAGGGTAAATGAAATTACTAAATTGAATGCAAGATTAACTGGTTCTACTGATGAAATAAAGCAAAAAAAGACAAGTTATGGAAAAGGTTAATGATGAACGTGATATATTAAAGCAATATTTGCAAAAGGTTTTTCGTATTGATTATTCTATAAAAGAAAATGATATTGTAAAATCTTTGGGAACGAAGATTAGTCTCATATCTAATGAATGTTCTTTGCCATTGGATATACGAAGTCTTTTTATTCCCCCCAATAATTCAGATGTTATTCCACAAATTATATGGCATATTCAAGACATTGAATATTTATCAGTTTCGTCACAGCTGTTAGCTAAAATTTATAAAATCAACAAACTAAAAGAATTAAAGGTTCTTGTTATAAATCAAGGGAATTTCAAGGTTCCTGATAATTTTATATTAAATAATTTAGAATTGATTTCTACAGAAAAGGAACTTTTTTTTCGCCCAATGAACTTCCCTTCTCTCAAGGCTATACGATGCAAGTATAATGATAAAATATTAGATGAATTAATATTTGTAAAAGAAATAGTAAGTGTAGCTTTTAATTCTGTAAATACAAATATTTTTTCAAAGATAAATAATATAATTGGACTAAAATCTTTGTATATAAATAGAGGCAGATTATCTAATATTTGTGATATATCGTGTATTAAAAGCCTTCAAAAATTGTCATTGATGAATCTAAGCAAATTGAATGATTTATATCCTATAGTTGAATTAAAGGAACTCAAAGAACTACAGATTGGATACTGTAATCATATCCATCAATGGGATTTCCTATTAGAATTGGAACAACTTAAGTATTTGAGTATTCCATTTTCTTCAACAAAATATATGCCTTCTGAAAAAATATTATCATCCTTAAAAGATAAAGGTGTAGTTATAATATGATTTATAAAAGTTAAAACAATGGATAAAAAATTCACATGGCTACCATTCTATAAAGAACTATCCGACTGGATACTTGGAAAACAGAATAATCAACCAGAACTTATATCTACGCTAAAAGATATAGGTATTACCGGTTTTCGCGATGGTACAGAAAAAGGTAAAGAGATTACACTGCAAGAAATAGACCCGTTCACATTCTTGGCGTATCTCAACAAGTTTCACTCCGATGAAAAAAGGGTCGAAATCTTACAGGATTTAAGGCATAAGCTAAATTTTAGTTGTCCAGAACCAACAGATGTATCAGGCATCCCGACAACCCATCCCATGAAAGTGCATCTATTCCCATGGAAGACAATCAGGGGCAACAATGATATAAATGTATTATGGGAATTGTTCGGACAGGTAAAAGAAGGGAAAGTAGATGAACGACTTTTTCAAACGGCATTGAACATTAAAAGTGTCGGAAAGGGAAAGCTCAGCATTGTTCTGTTCTACGCTAATCCAGAAAAATATGTTCCTTTGGATTCCAACACTTCATCGTATTTAAGAAGCAAGAAACTGGGCTATACTTATGATAGCTTTGCATCATATAGTGAATTGTCAGAAAAAATAGTCAAGACCTTTGGAATGCATCCGTGGGAGATTTCATACGAGGCATATAATTATACTCCGGAGAGGGATTCATCCAATATTAGTAGTATCAAAATACTATTAGAAAAACTTGAGAACGAGTTAGAGGACGATATGGATTACCATATCTTTTATCGAGGACAGTCAGATAAGAGTTTCGGATTGATACCCTCCATTTATCGGGAAGAGCTTTTAATAAAGAATGAGGATAAAATATTCAAAGATATTATTGCCCAATGTCCGGCTGATTTCAAAGGATATACATCCACCTTTGAAAAATTGGTCAAGATGCAGCATTATTCTTTGCCGACGCGACTCTTGGATATCACTACAAATCCTTTGGTAGCTCTGTATTTTGCATGTGAAAATGAAGATGTTGACGGCAAACTATTCCGGTTTGAAGTTAAAACGTCAGATATTAAATATTTTGACAGCGATGCGGTGAGTGTTGTATCCAATATTGCAAAACGCCCAATAGATTTCAGTATCGAATCCCTTCGGGATTTGGAATGTGAAGATTTTAATGATGAACCAGACATAGCCTATCTTCTGCATGAAATTAAGTACGAGAAACCTCATTTCCAAAATGTGATTGACTCAAAGGATATTGAAAGAGTCTTTTGCGTGAAACCTATGTTTGACAATCCTCGTATAATCCGGCAGTCCGGGGCATTTTTCCTTTATGGTATCAATGGCAATAAAAGCAAGCCTGCATTGCTTAACTTCAGCTACAAAGTGTACATCATCAATAAAGCGCAGAAGCAGAAGATCAGGAAGCAGCTTGAAGCCCTCGG
>OGLS01001501.1_pt1 | contig 13778 bp, 6 predicted proteins | sample 1572881 | NCBI WGS metagenome assembly OGLS01 (sample SAMEA2582013, study PRJEB24529) | metagenome | biome: Human gut stool | place: China | collected 2011
TCTGGTTGCTCTTAAAGAAACCACCTGGTTTAATCCTGGCACGACCTCATTGGCTGAAGGTTTACCTTATGTTGGCCTGACCGAACAGGATGTTCAGGACGCCCATGCGCGCTTATCCCGTTTTGCACCCTATCTGGCAAAAGCATTTCCTGAAACTGCTGCCACTGGGGGGATTATTGAATCAGAACTGGTTGCCATTCCAGCTATGCAAAAACGGCTGGAAAAAGAATATCAGCAACCGATCAGCGGGCAACTGTTACTGAAAAAAGATAGCCATTTGCCCATTTCCGGCTCCATAAAAGCACGCGGCGGGATTTATGAAGTCCTGGCACACGCAGAAAAACTGGCTCTGGAAGCGGGGTTGCTGACGCTTGATGATGACTACAGCAAACTGCTTTCTCCGGAGTTTAAACAGTTCTTTAGCCAATACAGCATTGCTGTGGGCTCAACCGGAAATCTGGGGTTATCAATCGGCATTATGAGCGCCCGCATTGGCTTTAAGGTGACAGTTCATATGTCTGCTGATGCCCGGGCATGGAAAAAAGCGAAACTGCGCAGCCATGGCGTTACGGTCGTGGAATATGAGCAAGATTATGGTGTTGCCGTCGAGGAAGGACGTAAAGCAGCGCAGTCTGACCCGAACTGTTTCTTTATTGATGACGAAAATTCCCGCACGTTGTTCCTTGGGTATTCCGTCGCTGGCCAGCGTCTTAAAGCGCAATTTGCCCAGCAAGGCCGTATCGTCGATGCTGATAACCCTCTGTTTGTCTATCTGCCGTGTGGTGTTGGCGGTGGTCCTGGTGGCGTCGCATTCGGGCTTAAACTGGCGTTTGGCGATCATGTTCACTGCTTTTTTGCCGAACCAACGCACTCCCCTTGTATGTTGTTAGGCGTCCATACAGGATTACACGATCAGATTTCTGTTCAGGATATTGGTATCGACAACCTTACCGCAGCGGATGGCCTTGCAGTTGGTCGCGCATCAGGCTTTGTCGGGCGGGCAATGGAGCGTCTGCTGGATGGCTTCTATACCCTTAGCGATCAAACCATGTATGACATGCTTGGCTGGCTGGCTCAGGAAGAAGGTATTCGTCTTGAACCTTCAGCACTGGCGGGTATGGCCGGACCTCAGCGCGTGTGTGCATCAGTAAGTTACCAACAGATGCACGGTTTCAGCGCAGAACAATTGCGTAATGCCACTCATCTGGTGTGGGCGACGGGAGGTGGAATGGTGCCGGAAGAAGAGATGAATCAATATCTGGCAAAAGGCCGTTAATAACGTTTCAACGCAGCATCGCAATCCTTTCCCTGGGTGAGCGATGCTGCCGATGGCGCAGACTTAAGATCCCCGGTCTTACCCGCTATAACCCCCTCCTTTTATCATCACCCAACGCCTTTCGCTGTAAACGGCGGTTTCGCAAACCAAACCAAAACCGTAAGTAAGATAAAAGCAATAGCCGCCATACGGAAAATCTCATTTGCAGAAATAGAAAGTGACTGCTGGGTTATTTCATTATTAATTTCATTAAGAACTCCTGAAAGCGAACCATAGTATTTATCCATAATTTGTGACGATGAATTAAACACGGGGTTAAATTGATCGATGGTTGCTGTCAACTGACTATGGTGTAACGATTCGCGTCGTCCCCACAGCGTCATTGTCAACGACGTACCAACTGATCCTGACAAGGTACGAAAAAAATTACTCATACTCGAGGCATTGGCAAATTTATTATCTGGCAAGCCTGAAAACGAAATCGTTGTTAAGGGTAAAAAGAAACAGGCAACGGCGAATCCCTGAAAAAACTGCGGCATAATGATACCTGTAAAATCAATCGTTGGCATAAATGTCACAGAACGCCAGTAATAGCAAACCGCATACATCAAAAAACTGAATGTCACCAACACCCGCATGTCTATTTTGTTGCCATAACGTCCTATCAAAGGTGAAATTAATAGTGGCATGATGCCGATGGGCGCATAAGCAAGTCCGGCCCATATCGCATTATACCCCATCGTTTCCTGGAGTAACTGCGGCATAAGGACGATCGCTCCAGAGTAAAATAAATACGCGCATGTGATACTCACAATACCAATGGTGAAGTTACGGGACTTAAACAAACTGAGATCAAGAATCGGGTTCTCTGAGGTCGACTCCCAAATGACTAAAGAGATCAGAGAAATAACTGATACTACTGTTAATATTATTATCGTACTCGAGTTGAACCAATCCAGATCGCGCCCTTTATCAAGCATAATTTGCAAGCCACCAACACCGAGCACTAACAGGGTCAGTCCTGGTAGATTCATTTTGACCGGTGAAGTCTCAGTTTCTCTTCCTTTAAGTAAGGTTAAGCATAATGTCAGGACGACAATCCCCATAGGGACATTGATTAAAAATATCCAACCCCAGCTAAAGTTATCACAAATATAGCCGCCCAATATCGGCCCACATATCGGAGCGATAATCACGGTCATTGACCATAATGCCAGAGCAAATGTCCTTTTTTCTGGTGGGTAATTCCTTAATAATAAACTCTGTGACAGTGGAATTAACGGCCCCGCCATTAACCCCTGAACGACTCTAAAAAATATCAGCACATCAAGATTGGTCGATAGGCTACACATTAATGAAGACAGCGAAAAAAAGGTTACTGAAAGTAAAAATAATCTTAATTCGCCTATTCTTTGTGCCAACCTGCCAGTAACAGGGATCGCAATGGCATTTGCTACACCAAACGAGGTGATAACCCAGGTGCCTTCGTCTGTTGATGCTCCCAGAAAGCCAGATATTGTCGGTATTGCGACGTTAGAAATAGTGGAATCCAACATTTGCATAAATGTCGCTAATGACAATGCAATAGTGACGCACCATAACGTCCCACCGGTTAATGGTGCCGGAGTTGATTTAGTGATTGCCATTAAAGTTGTCCATTATGCGAAATAATGTTGCTAATTTCTTTTTCTATCGGACTGGTATCGATAACTAAAGCCTTACTGGTATAAGCCGGCATGGAGGTCACGGTTGAAGCCAGCTCAGGCATCTCGGCAATGTCTTCGTTCTTCGTATCAATAGTTGCTGTCATCGATAAACCAATACGCAAGGGATGTTCCATGAGTTCTTTTGGATCAAGAGAAACTTCAACCGGTACACGCTGAACGATTTTGATCCAGTTCCCTGTCGCATTTTGTGCAGGTAATAAGGAGAACGCATTGCCGGTTCCCATATTGATCCCTGTCACCCGACCATGAAACACAACATTTTCACCATAAAGATCGCTGATAATATTGACCGATTGACCAATCCGTACATCCGTGAGTTGTGTTTCTTTAAAGTTGGCATTAACCCACATTTGACGTGCCGGTACGACAGCCATTAACGATTGTCCGGGGCTCACTGTTTCGCCGACCTGAACACTTCTCTGGGCAATATAGCCGGTAACCGGACTCTTAATATCCGTACGTTTAAGCGCCAACCAGGCTTCTTTAGTTGCATCCGCCGCTTCAACGACTTGTGGCTGACGGTTTAATGGTGTGTTCATTACTAAAGCTTTATTCGCTTTATAAGCCTGGATAGCGGCATTCAATGCCGCTTTGCTACTTATTAACGTATCTTTGGTATGCTCCAGCGTTTCTTTTGAAATAACCCCCTGCTTCGCTAACGGCACTCGACGGTTATAATCTTCTAAAGATTGTTGATACTGAATACGTGCTGAAGCGACTTCGGCACTGTATTGTTTATCCTGTAAGTATAGTTTATTCGTTTGCCGAACAATATTTGCCAGATTATTTTTAGCTTTATTGAGTGCGATAGTGGCATCAGTTTTATCCAGTGAAACTAAAATGTCACCTTGTCGAACGTAGTTCGTATCTTTATGATTAACGACAGTGACACTACCTGAGACTTGTGCAGAAATTGGATCTGCATTCCCCGTGACATAGGCGTCATCTGTACTAATCATGTCTTCTAATTCCATTGACCAATAGGCATAGGCACCTGAAAACGCAATAAATAAAACTACCGCCAATAAAGAAAAGTATTTTCTTCTGTTAGAATGTTTTTTATTTGAATTAATCTGTTCCACTATTATCTCTCATTTCTCATAGATGAAATTTATGAATTGAATGAAAAGAGCATTCATTCTTCATATCAAACACAGTGCATGTGTTGCACATTATCCCAGGAACGTTGGAGGCCTAATTTAAATGAGGTGCAAAAAAAACAACAGAGGACTAAACCGTGGCTTTTGCAATACAATTCTTACGCCTGTAGGATTAGTAAGAAGACTTATAGTGCCAACTTGAAACTATAAATCATAGGTACAATCCCTGATTTTATTGTTGACATTTCATTTATGCCGACTATTTATATGGTATACTTGTCGAATTATCTTAAAGGAAGCTCAGATTTTCTTATTTTTATTGAGAAAATGAGATGACGCCTTATGTCTGTATTACTACAGGGAGAAGGGAGATGCTTCATTGCAAAGGGAATAATCTATGAACGCAATAATTATTGATGACCATCCTCTTGCTATCGCAGCAATTCGTAATTTATTGATCAAAAACGATATTGAAATCTTAGCAGAGTTGACTGAAGGCGGAAGTGCCGTTCAGCGGGTGGAAACACTTAAGCCTGATATCGTCATCATTGATGTCGATATCCCCGGAGTTAACGGTATCCAGGTGTTAGAAACGCTGAGGAAGCGCCAATATAGCGGAATTATTATTATCGTCTCCGCTAAAAATGACCATTTTTACGGGAAACATTGTGCTGATGCTGGCGCTAATGGTTTCGTGAGTAAAAAAGAAGGCATGAACAATATCATTGCGGCTATTGAAGCTGCAAAAAATGGCTACTGCTATTTCCCCTTCTCTCTCAACCGGTTTGTTGGAAGTTTAACGTCCGACCAGCAAAAACTCGACTCCTTATCGAAACAAGAAATTAGTGTCATGCGGTATATTCTTGATGGCAAGGATAATAATGACATTGCTGAAAAAATGTTCATCAGCAACAAAACTGTCAGCACTTATAAAAGTCGCCTGATGGAAAAATTAGAATGTAAATCACTGATGGATCTTTACACATTCGCACAACGTAACAAAATCGGCTAACCACATGAAGTTTTTACCCTATATTTTTCTTCTCTGTTGTGCTCTTTGGTCGACCATGAGTTTCGCAGACGAAGATTACATCGAATATCGTGGCATCAGTAGTAACAACCGTGTCACACTTGATCCACTACGTCTGAGCAACAAGGAATTACGTTGGTTAGCGAGCAAAAAAAATCTTGTGATTGCAGTACACAAGTCCCAAACGGCTACCTTGTTGCATACCGATTCGCAGCAACGGGTTCGTGGTATTAATGCTGATTATTTAAATCTTTTAAAAAGAGCGTTAAATATCAAATTAACACTCCGGGAATACGCCGATCATCAAAAAGCAATGGACGCGCTGGAAGAAGGTGAAGTCGATATAGTGTTATCACATTTAGTTGCTTCGCCGCCTCTTAATGATGACATTGCTGCAACCAAACCATTGATAATTACCTTTCCGGCGCTGGTAACCACCCTTCACGACTCAATGCGACCGCTTACCTCACCAAAACCAGTAAATATTGCTCGGGTAGCAAATTACCCCCCAGACGAGGTAATTCATCAATCATTTCCAAAAGCAACAATTATCTCTTTTACAAATTTATATCAGGCATTAGCATCCGTCTCAGCTGGGCACAATGATTACTTTATTGGTAGTAACATCATTACCAGCAGTATGATTTCCCGCTATTTCACTCACTCCTTAAATGTAGTGAAATATTATAACTCGCCGCGTCAATATAATTTTTTCTTGACCAGAAAAGAATCTGTCATTCTTAATGAAGTACTCAATAGATTTGTTGATGCTTTAACAAATGAAGTTCGCTATGAAGTATCACAAAATTGGCTTGATACAGGAAACCTGGCCTTTCTGAACAAACCATTAGAACTCACTGAACATGAAAAACAGTGGATTAAGCAGCATCCCAATTTAAAGGTGCTGGAAAATCCTTACTCGCCCCCCTATTCTATGACGGATGAAAATGGCTCGGTTCGGGGCGTTATGGGGGACATTCTTAATATTATTACCTTGCAAACAGGTTTAAATTTTTCTCCGATCACCGTTTCACACAATATCCATGCTGGAACACAGCTTAGCCCCGGAGGATGGGATATAATACCTGGCGCTATTTATAGTGAAGATCGAGAAAATAATGTTTTATTTGCTGAAGCCTTCATAACAACGCCTTACGTTTTTGTCATGCAAAAAGCGCCTGACAGTGAACAAACATTAAAAAAAGGAATGAAAGTTGCCATTCCATATTATTATGAGCTGCATTCGCAATTAAAAGAGATGTATCCGGAGGTTGAATGGATACAGGTCGATAATGCCAGCGCTGCATTTCACAAGGTTAAGGAAGGTGAACTTGATGCTCTGGTCGCGACACAGTTAAATTCGCGTTACATGATCGATCATTACTATCCTAATGAACTTTATCATTTTCTTATTCCTGGCGTTCCGAATGCATCGCTTTCGTTCGCTTTTCCTCGCGGAGAACCGGAACTTAAGGATATTATTAATAAAGCACTGAATGCAATTCCCCCAAGCGAAGTTCTGCGCCTGACGGAAAAATGGATTAAAATGCCCAATGTGACCATTGACACATGGGACCTATATAGCGAGCAATTTTATATTGTTACGACATTATCCGTTTTATTAGTTGGCAGTAGCCTTTTATGGGGATTCTACCTGTTACGCTCAGTTCGTCGTCGTAAAGTCATTCAGGGTGATTTAGAAAACCAAATATCATTCCGAAAAGCACTCTCGGATTCCTTACCGAATCCAACTTATGTTGTAAACTGGCAAGGTAATGTCATTAGTCATAATAGTGCTTTTGAACATTATTTCACTGCGGATTACTACAAAAATGCAATGTTACCATTAGAAAACAGTGACTCACCCTTTAAAGATGTTTTTTCTAATGCGCATGAAGTCACAGCAGAAACGAAAGAAAATCGAACAATATACACACAGGTATTTGAAATTGATAATGGCATCGAGAAAAGATGCATTAATCACTGGCATACATTATGCAATCTTCCTGCAAGTGACAATGCAGTATATATTTGTGGTTGGCAAGATATTACTGAAACGCGTGATCTAATTAATGCACTCGAGGTAGAAAAAAATAAAGCGATAAAGGCTACCGTAGCAAAAAGTCAGTTTCTGGCAACGATGAGTCACGAAATAAGAACACCAATAAGCTCTATTATGGGCTTCCTGGAACTTCTGTCGGGTTCTGGTCTTAGCAAAGAGCAACGGGTGGAGGCGATTTCACTTGCCTACGCCACCGGACAATCACTCCTCGGCTTAATTGGTGAAATCCTTGATGTCGACAAAATTGAATCGGGTAACTATCAACTTCAACCACAATGGGTCGATATCCCTACTTTAGTCCAGAACACTTGTCACTCTTTCGGTGCGATTGCTGCAAGCAAATCGATCGCATTAAGTTGCAGCAGTACGTTTCCTGAACATTACCTGGTTAAGATCGACCCTCAGGCGTTTAAGCAGGTCTTATCAAATTTACTTAGTAATGCTCTCAAATTTACCACCGAGGGGGCAGTAAAAATTACGACCTCCCTGGGTCACATTGATGACAACCACGCTGTTATCAAAATGACGATTATGGATTCTGGAAGTGGATTATCGCAGGAAGAACAACAACAACTGTTTAAACGCTACAGCCAAACAAGTGCAGGTCGTCAGCAAACAGGTTCTGGTTTAGGCTTAATGATCTGCAAAGAATTAATTAAAAATATGCAGGGCGATTTGTCATTAGAAAGTCATCCTGGCATAGGAACAACATTTACGATCACAATCCCGGTAGAAATTAGCCAGCAAGTGGCGACTGTCGAGGCAAAAGCAGAACAACCCATCACACTACCTGAAAAGTTGAGCATATTAATCGCGGATGATCATCCGACCAACAGGCTATTACTCAAACGCCAGCTAAATCTATTAGGATATGATGTTGATGAAGCCACTGATGGTGTGCAAGCGCTACACAAAGTCAGTATGCAACATTATGATCTGCTTATTACTGACGTTAATATGCCGAATATGGATGGTTTTGAGTTGACTCGCAAACTCCGTGAGCAAAATTCTTCCTTACCCATCTGGGGGCTTACAGCCAACGCACAGGCTAACGAACGTGAAAAAGGGTTAAGTTGCGGCATGAACTTATGTTTGTTCAAACCGTTGACCCTGGATGTACTGAAAACACATTTAAGTCAGTTACACCAAGTTGCGCATATTGCACCTCAGTATCGCCACCTTGATATCGAAGCCCTGAAAAATAATACGGCGAACGATCTACAACTGATGCAGGAGATTCTCATGACTTTCCAGCATGAAACGCATAAAGATCTACCCGCTGCGTTTCAAGCACTAGAAGCTGGCGATAACAGAACTTTCCATCAGTGTATTCATCGCATCCACGGTGCGGCTAACATCCTGAATTTGCAAAAGTTGATTAATATTAGCCATCAGTTAGAAATAACACCTGTTTCAGATGACAGTAAGCCTGAAATTCTTCAGTTGCTGAACTCTGTAAAAGAACACATTGCAGAGCTGGACCAGGAGATTGCTGTTTTCTGTCAGAAAAATGACTAAATAGCGGCTCCCACAATGTTCAAATGTGGGAGCTATTTACCAGCACATCTTACATTTATGATGAGAACTCCTGGCGAATTTGTTCCCCATGCTGGTCGAGCGTTGCCGCTCCCGGCATAACATGCGGGTCCGCGCAGCCGCTGATTTTTATCGGATTACCCGGCATCATTATTCCCCCGGCTTCAATCAACATATTTCTCGCCTGAGTTTGTGGCAATTTAATGGCCTCAGCCACACTTAATAACGGCGCGACGGGTACACCAACTTCATGTATTCTGGCTAACCAAACTTCAGCTGCCTGCGTTTTTAACGTCCGCTCAATATATTGTTTAAGAATAGCCTGGTTTTGTACGCGTAAAATATTGCTGCTAAATCGGGGATCATTAACCAGTTCCGTAAGCTCCAGTGCCTGGCATAACGCAGAAAAAAGCTTGTCATTACCACAACAAATCGTAATCGGCTTATCCTGAGTATTGAAAACATCAAAAGGTGCCATGTAGGGATGGCGATTTCCCAGACGTTGTGGTGACTTCCCAGTTGCGATATATGCCATCAGACCATGCTCCAGAAAACTCAGCGTGGCATCAAACATCGCTATATCGACATGCGCCCCTCTCTGGCTCTTTTCGCGGCCATAAAGTGCACTCACTATTCCGCTGAATAAATAGACACCGCCGCATAGATCCGCAAGAGATGTACCAACGCGCACTGGCGGAGCATCAGGATATCCTGTTTCCATCATTATCCCGCTCATTGCCTGAATGATGGTATCGTAGGCAGGAGCATCTTTTAGCGGACCGGTATGTCCGAAACCTGACGATGAAGCATATATGAGGCGCGGGTTGATTTCTTGAAGCGTTTCCCATGAAAACCCCAGTTTTTCCATTGTACCTGGGCGAAAATTCTCAGCTAATACATCAGCTTGTTTGAGCATATTTATAAATATACTTTTATCGTGATCATTCTTTAAATCAAGAACCACACTCTCTTTGCCATGATTAATAAAACTGTAATAGAGTGACTGTCCATCCACATAGGGACCAAATGTGCGGGTATCATCACCATGACCCGGCGGCTCAACTTTAATTACCCTTGCGCCCATATTACAAAGAAGTTGAGTTCCGAAAGGTCCATTAAGGACATGTGTCATATCGATAACTAATAAGCCTTCAAACGGCCCTTTGCTTTCATTATTTGTCATTTGCTTATGCCTTGAAAAAAGCCGAAGGTGAAAAGACACTTCGGCATTTATGTAAAATCAATAACATGATTAATTATGAAACAGCCAATGACGCTGTACCAGTACGGGTGTAGTCATTGGCTGTGAGCCGTGACGACAAAGCCCAGTACGCTCACAGCCAATGACGCTGTACCAGTACGGGTGTAGACATTAAACCGGCTGGCAATAATGATTCCGGAGAATGCCGGCGGTAATGCGCCTGCCAGTACCATCATCTGCAGATGTTCGCTGTTCAAATGACATGCCATACCAACGAGAAGCAGTGCCAGTGGCATCAGAATCAGCTTCAGGAAGGTGTTATAAGCAATTTCGGCACTGAACTCGAATTTATGTGCAGCCAGAGTCAACCCCGCAGCGAATACCGCTACCCCTGAGTTAGCCTTCGCAATCAGATTAAAGGTTGGGTCCCATGCTGCCGGAATTTTTACCCCAACCAACACCAGGATCGTTGCCAGAACAGGTGCCCATACTACTGGCTCCTTTGCCGCAGAAATTAATGCGCTCAGATTACTATTCTTCTTACCATCCGCTCCTGAAGAAGGATTCAGCAAATACAGACCAATAGGAATAGTAATTGCGTTAACAATAATAGAAATAATTGCTACCACTAAACCTGTTGATACGGAATCACCATAAATAGGATCGAGAACTGCAAACCCCAGGAATCCAATGGTAGGTGAACCTGCAATTAATGCACATACAGCTGCTTCTGCATGGGTACGTTTAAAAAATTTGTAGCAACCGAACCAGGAGAAAAAGAAACATCCGACAATAACCACAAGTGATACAAGGGTCAGACGAGTGTCCGCAAAAATCATTTCCCTGTTTGCCCGAGTAATAGATACAAATAGAGCCGCAGGAAGCGCGTAGTTTAATACCAGTTTATTAAATGCCCGAGCTTGATCTTCTGAAAATGTTTCTCGTCTGCCGCTAAAATAACCCAACAGCATGATTACGATAATAGGCAATAAATCGCCAATAAAAAATGTTAGCATAATAGTATTTCCGATAAGGGTCCCCTCACCATCGCATAATGAGTTGGCAAGAGGAGACGATGTCAGTATTTAATTACCAGCGACTTGTTTTGGGTTAAGTTTGGTAATATGGCCACTTTCAGTTCCTGCTGCAGGGTCGATGACCACATTAATAATGGTCGGTTTGCGCGACTGAATACCGGTGGTTAAAGCATGACGAAGTTCATCTGTCGTGGTGACGTTATAGCCAACGCCACGAAACGCATCCATTAATTTGTCATACCTTGCATGGTGCAACAGATCCGTTGGTGATGGTGCACCAGCGCCACTGAGATCAACACCGTCTCCTCTGTAGATGCCGCCATTATTAAAAATAACGATCGTCACCGGCAGGTTATATCGACAAATCGTTTCAATTTCCATCCCACTGAAACCAAAAGCACTATCACCTTCAATGGCGACAACCGGAGAACCAGAAGTCACGCTAGCACCGATGGCATAGCCCATACCGATGCCCATGACACCCCAGGTACCACAATCCAGACGACGACGTGGTTTATACATATCAATAATATTTCGTGCATTATCCAGGGTATTTGCACCTTCATTAACTAAATAAATATCCTGGTTCTCGCGCAATACGTCGCGCACAGCACTTAATGCATTAAAGTAATTTAATGGTTGAGTATCTGTACTTAATTTTTCATGCATTTTTTGTGCATTTTGCTGCTTGTGGATATTTAAAATATCGCGCCATACCAGTGGAGTCGTAAATGTGTTTTGTTTCAGTTCTGCCAGCATACCTTGCATACTGGATGCAATATCACCAACGACTGGCACAGCAATGGGGCGGTTGCTGTCAATTTCCTGCGGTTCAATATCCAGTTGAATAAACTGTGTATCTGCCGCCCATCCTTTTTTACCGTGTGCCAATAACCAATTCAGTCGTGCACCAACAAGCATGACAACGTCAGCATTTGCCAGGGCAAACGAACGCGCAGCTGCCGCAGAAAGTGGATGCGTATCTTCAAGGATCCCTTTCGCCATAGACATTGGCAGGAATGGAATCTGAGCACTTTCAATAAATTCACGAAGCTGTTCATCAGCTTGTGAATACGCCGCGCCTTTGCCAAGGATAATTAATGGCCGTTCAGCTTTTGCTAAAAGCGAAATTGCGCTAGTGACTGACTTCGGGCATGGCAATAATGCTGGCGACGGATTTTCAACTTTAACAATCGTGGTTAACGCTTCGTCTTTTTCCATCGTCGCGGCCAGGACATTTGCTGGCAAATCAAGATAAACTCCGCCAGGGCGACCCGATACAGAGACCCGGATAGCGCGTGCCAATGCAATGCCAAGATCCTGCGGCTGATTAACGCGAAATGCTGCTTTGGCATACGGTTTTGCCGCATTCATTTGGTCCAGCTCTTCATAATCACCTTGCTGTAGGTCGACGATCGCGCGGTCGCTGGAGCCGCTAATCATGATCATCGGAAAACCATTTACCGTTGCGTTGGCCAATGCGGTCAAACCATTGAGGAATCCTGGCGCAGAAACTGTCAGGCAGATCCCCGGTTTTTGGGTAAGAAAACCGCTTGCCGCAGCGGCATAGCCTGCCGACTGCTCATGACGAAAACCAATATAACGAATGCCTTCCGCCTGGGCATGGCGTGCCATATCCGTCACAGGAATACCTACAACACCATAAATAGTGTCAATATTATTCTGTTTTAATGCTTCAACGATGATATGCATACCATCTGTCATTTGAAGTTGATCTGACATGATTAATAACCTCGAAATTTTTATAAATTGGGAGCCAGAAGCCCCCGTTAATATCAGATGGCGTGGTTTTGCTTCATTGCAGCAATTTCATCGTCGCTATAACCCAGCTCCTGCAATACAGCAGCGGTATGTTCACCTAATAGCGGCGCAGCTTTAATATCCGGCGTAAAGGCAGAGAATTTCATTGGACAACCAACGGTCAGATATTTTCCACGCAACGGTTGTTCCACTTCAACAACACTGCCACTTTGGCGCAAAGAGGGATCAAGTGAAATTTCTTTCATACTTAAAACCGGTGCACAAGGAATATCAAACTGAGTCAAATAGGCCACCGCTTCATGTTTATCAATAGTGACAGTGTATTTTTCGATTTCAGCAAAAATATCGAAAATATGTGGCTGTCGTGCATGGGCTGTACTGTATGCCGGATCGGTAATCCATTCTGGTTTGCCGATGGCTTTACAGGTGTTTTCCCAGTTTTGCTCCTGAATAGTGAAATAAATATAGGCGTTAGGATCGGTTTCCCAGCCTTTACATTTCAGGATCCAGCCAGGCTGACCGCCACCACCTGCATTACCACCGCGGGGAACTGCATCACCAAATGTACCATTCGGATACTGCGGGTATTCTTCCAGATAACCCAATTTATCGAGACGCTGCTGGTCACGTAATTTCACGCGGCAAAGGTTCAATACGGCATCCTGCATTGACATGGTGACTCGTTGCCCACGCCCCGTTTTTTCGCGATGCAGCAAAGCAGCAAGTAAACCGATCAGCAAATGCATTCCGGTGTTGCTGTCACCCAACGCTGCAGCGCTTACCAGCGGCGGACCATCCCAAAAACCCGTAGTGGATGCCGCGCCACCCGCTGCCTGAGCAACGTTTTCATAGGCTTTTACATTCACATAAGGCGAACACTCATCAAACCCTTTGATCGAACCAAAAATCAGACGTGGATTGATTTCTTGAATATGCTCCCAGGTGAAGCCCATGTGATCAATGGCCCCTGGATGAAAGTTCTCGACTAAGATATCAGCTTCGCGGATCAGCTTTTCCATTACCTCTT
>OGLS01001507.1_pt1 | contig 13737 bp, 28 predicted proteins | sample 1572881 | NCBI WGS metagenome assembly OGLS01 (sample SAMEA2582013, study PRJEB24529) | metagenome | biome: Human gut stool | place: China | collected 2011
TGATGTTTATGACCATTCCACTGAGCAACCTCAACGCCGTGGTCATAAGGCAGATTCAGCAAAATGTCCAGCTCATAGTCAAAATTATAGAAGATAATGACTCTTGGCCGCGTCATGCAAATATTAAGGACTTCCTGCTGCCGGCTTTCATCGGAATTGACAAGCTTCCTCAACATATAGCAAAACTCGCTGGCTGTCTCTATCGGTCTATCCTCCCAAGGATTCCAGCGGTTCTTGCAGATTTGCAAATACTTCGGCTTGTCATAGTTCACAAAAATATTCTCATGGTGGGATACTGTGGCCCGCTCGAAGTCCATGTCAACCAGAATCCGTTCCCGCAGCCGTACCAGTCGCTGTGTGTTCAAATATCTGTCGATCTTCGGATATTTGGAAAAGCGGCTGTAGACCACATGCTGGTTGTTAAATTCAGTCCGATTTCGGAAGAAACCGTTTGCGATGAACACCGGAATATAATCTGTCCAGCAGTCCCCCGGCGTAGCGCTCAGAAGAATCCACTCATTTTCCTTTGCGATTTTCAGGAAAGACTTGACCCATTTACCACTGCCAACGACTCTCTGTTCATCAAATATAACAAACGCATTCTTCACACCTACGTACTTTTCGATGTTATTCCAGGAATCCACCGTTACACTGTGCTCGTAAATATCAAGCTCTGGATCGGTACTCATGTAGAAATGAGCCAACTCTTCGTCCCACTCACCCGTATCCCGTTTCCGGGCAGTCGTGATGATATAAAGATCCGGGGGCTCTGTCATCCTTGCATATTCTTTTGTGTTTATTTGTCCACCATAGAGTCTGTAGTAAAACGCCAAACTCGTTCTCGATTTTCCGCTTCCTACGCCTCCGCATAAAATGCAGCCGATTTTCATACGGTTAATAGCATCTAATTGATAGTCATAGAGCGTAACTCCTGCCATCAGCCTGATCACCTCATTTCCAGCATCACATGGATGTCTTTTTCCCGGCAATGATTCTCATACGCCAGAAGCGAAATCGTTGCTTCCTCTTCGTCCTCTCCTTCACCCCGGACAGTATAAGCAAAGAGTTCCTTCCGATTTTTACGGAAAACCTTCCAGAGTTCTTTCTTTTTAGTGGAGTCCGTGCTTTTTGCAGTAGGACGCATATTGCAAGCCTTATCTACTCTGCGAAGTCCGCCCATAAATATTACGCCTCCTTAAGATGGCAGAAGTCCGTGTAATAAACCAGGTCGTAATCCAGCGGATGGTTGTTCCAGTCGTAGTTCTGCTCGTAATCAGCAACCTCATCACGCTCGTCGAGTTCGCGGCAAATATCATCGTTGTGCTCATAGAACCATTCCAGCGGAAGGTCGAACTTGTTGCACAGTTCCGGAATATCAAAGGCCCAGCAGCCGTAGTTGGTGTTCTGCATACCCTCCGAAACCATGTAATCGACGATCTCTTTTACTTTTTCTCTGCTCATAATCCTTACTCCTTCTATTGTTCAAATATCAGGCTCTTTGGCCCGGTTGCGAGTCATGCGGGAATCGAACCCGCCGTACAGCCCATGCTAATGACTCAAATAAAAGAGCCCCAGATTTCTCCAGGGCTCTCATGTGCTTATTCTTCAGGTGTACAATAATCAACGTCGAGATGCACTTTACCTTCACTATCCGTGTAGGTGACGAACTTTCTCGGCTGATGGAACATCTTCTCGTACTTCTCGACGAACTCCGGCAAAAGCTCACCGAAATCATCCTCCGTGAGGCCTACAATCAGGAATGTTCCAACGATAATATCAATGGGGATACCATAAGGGCCGTTGAGCGTCCGGTTGAGTTTCTCCATGCAATCATCATGCAGCTTTCCTTCTTCGTTGCAAATCAATGCCACCTCATCGTCCCACGGGTAAACAGCCTGGATCGGGCCTTCCACCTCTTTCTGGAGCGATTCCAGAGAACCGTCAATGTCGATCACTTCAGGGTAATGCTTTGGGCGAACCCTCAGAACTTTCATACTGTCAACCTCCCAAATTGCACATCAAAAAAAAAATATAAATCGAGCTGTTTCCTTAGAGCCGCCATTTGCGACGTGGGCACTCACCGGCTGGAGCATTGGACCAAGGACCGACCCTGGCACTCGAAAATATCAATGCTTAGTAGATTTCAAGGGTATCTACTCTTTTATCAATTTTTCTGCGCTCGATGACATCCGGCGCAGCGTTGCCGAGATTAACCAGATAAAACGGGATTCCGTAGTTCTTAGCTGCGATGTTCTCGATGATGCAGCCGCGGAACTCACGAGCCTCGTCAAAGATACCGATGAAATAGTCTGCCTCGGAAAGCTTCTTGATGGACTCACCGAGATACCACAGAGCCTCATTCACGTTCGCCGGAGGGTTTCCCTCAAAATAGGTCGGGATGACCTCGAGTTCTTTATCGAAAACGGCTTCGGCGATCCGGTGGAGCTTATCGAAGGTCTTGCGGATGTCTTCCTCGCTCCGCTTGCGCATAGGGCAGCTGATAAATAACTTCTTCATGATTTCCTCCTTAGAACGGCAGGTCGTTTCCAGTCGCGGGCTCTGCCATGTTCACCTCAGGTGCAGCGTAGCGGGCAGCATACGGGTCAGAATCCACATCCTGCTCCACGTACATGACATCAGCATACAGGCTGAACTCACCCGGGTTGTTGCGCTTCTCCACGAGATTGCACAGGCAGTTGACGTTCTTGACACGGATGTAATCCAGCTGACCGACCATGTCGATGTCACAGAGCAGCTTCTTGCCGGTAGTAGTCACCCAGTAGACGTGCGGCGGCCACTTGGACTCCATGTTGACGTTGACCGGAACGAAATAGGTCGGCAGAAACGACTCATCATAGGTCTTTTCCGGATTCGGACGGGTCTGCTTGACCGTTACACCCATATCCATGGCCCATGCACGCTTCAGCGACACGCCGTCCTCCTTCTTAAAAATATAAAAGGAGTCCAGCATAAAGTTATAGAAGTCGTTGGACGCACCCAGCATCCGGGTCGGGATGTAATCGTCGTACCGGCGCGGATTTGCCTCATAGACCTCCTTGCAGTGCCACGCAATGCCGCCAAGTTCAAAGTTCACCTTGTCCACAAGGTCAAGATACTTCTTAGCAGGCAGCTTGTTACCGGTTGGCGTCACGTCGATGAGTCTTCGGATAAGGCCCGATTTTGCATCGGTTATCTTGACTGCCTTGTTGGTACCAAGGAAAAGGAAGCAGTTGAACCTCGTGGGATATTGACTTTTGAACTTCTCATTGACCAGCATCGTCTCGTGGGAGACCAGCGAGTTCAGCCGGGTGTTGTCCTCGATGCGGGAAAGGTCACCGTCGTGCTGGATAGAAACAAGTGGATTCGACTTAAACGCCTCCAGCGCGAATGCATTGGAGGATGAACCCAGCGCCCTCGAGTCGAACACGCCGCAGTAGCCCTCGAAAAGCTTCTGGACGATGTTCAGCACAGTAGATTTACCGCTTCCCGGGTCACCATACAGCACAATGAACTTTTGGACTTCCTTCGAGGCACCATTCACAACTGCACCGATAGCCCATTCCAGCTTTTCGCGTTCCTCCGGAGAATATAAAACGCCCATGAGTTCGTCATAGGCGTTTATACTTCCGGGTTCCAGCGGATACGGCAGACGCTTCGAGGCGTAACTTTCCTTTTTGACCGGAGTGTTGGAAAATATCAATACCTCGTCCAGTGGGTGAAAGTTATCCCGCATCTGCCTCTGACAGTATTTGTGCCAGTTGTCGATCATGCCGGACTCCGCATCCCACATATAAAGTACATGAAACCCGTTGTTATGGGTCTTCTGGTACTCATCTGCGTAGGTACGAAGTTCCCGGTCGATGGTTCGGATGACGTCCTGCTCGTCCGTACTCCAAAGCCCCCGCTCTTCCATCCAAATGGCGTAGAAGTCAGAGCCACGTATCATCAAATCGTTCGGCTTACCGACGATGAACTTCGGATAAATCTCCGTTACGCCCCGCTTTCCCGGGCGGGTGTCGATTTTGAAGAAATCGCTCATGATGGATCGATTTCCTCCTTTCTGTGAGATTTATTCCGGCTTCTTCGTAATGCTGGCCATGCCGTCGCAGCAAATAACTTTTTCGGACACAGTCGGAGAGTCCTGATCTTCTTCGCTGTGCTGGTCATAGTTGTGGTGCATCATAGCAAGCTCTGCTTCCGTGTCGCGTGCTTTTGCCTCCACTTTCTTAAGCTTCTCGTCGCTCTCGCCCAGCATCCTGCAGGCAGTAAAGCCCAGCCATGCAAGGCCCGCGATGAGAATGTTCCTTCTCAAGAGTTTGCCCTTCTGCTTCCGGATGGTCTTTTCGGCCAGCTCAAGGGCAGTCTTGGTGGTCGCCAGTTCGTACATGACATTCATCATTTCCATTGTTCATTTTCCTCCAGTAATTCAGGTCAGCAAATACCAGCCGACCAAGGTTTTTCGTATCTCGGCATGACGTTATCCTCAGAAGTACCCTTCCATCGTCGAAGTTCTCTTCGATAACGCCTTCCATCGGGATGCAGATTTTCGACACATAAACGTCAGGTTTCATTTTCTGCCAACCAGCCCATCAGCTGGTACCAAATATCAATGGTACGCATGTCCTCTTTCGGATGCACCAGCGTGAAAAGTCCACCGGCACCGTTGGGCTGATATTCCCGGGCATTGAATCGGTCCAGCACACTCTGCGCCCGCTCCTCGTTGAAGCGGGTATCGTCCATTGCCACAAGCCCGAGGCTCACGACCATGTTCCAGAACCACTGCCCCACCCGGTTTCCGGATGCAGCATCTTCCAGGATGTGCTCCTCGATGCGGATGGACAGTGCCACCATCATCTCAAGCATGCTGCACGGAATACCGGCGAAAGCGTCCTGAACCTCCTGATACACGACATTTTGCGTCTGCGCAAACCGGTATCGCAGGTCGAGGCCGTCCTCTGCGCGAGCCCCATCCAGCTCACAAGACGGGGTAAAGTTCTGGTTGTATAAGAAAGTGAGCAGTCTGTGGAACGAAAGCCCCCTCGGCTCCCAGTCTCCACAGACCCGCTCATAAAGCCAGTCAAAATATCGACCGGCAAGGTCTGTGTATATCATTCGTCCTCCTCATCCGGGTGCAGGTCACAGAAGCTCTGGTTCACCTGCAGGATCTCGTAATCCTTGTGATAGTTGTGGTTTCGGACATGGATGGTGCTCGGCATGAACTCGCCGAAGTGCGTCAAGGCCTCATCGCCGATGGCTCTGGAAATATCATCCTCATCCATCGGCTCGTCTTCGCCGTCGAGTACCAGCTTGCCATCCGCATAGAAGCTCAGAAAGCTGGTCTCATAATTCTCATCTGTACCAAACTCATCCGGCTCGATGATCTCGATGGCCTGCTCCGGCTTCCGAATATCTTCCGGCTCTCGGTGCGGTAAGGCCCCATCGCCAGCTCGAAGCCCTTTTGGTTTGCCTTTTTCTCGACCTCTTCGTCGAGATTGGCTTCCCGCTTTTCCCAGTGTGCCTTCAAGTCCTGCGCCTCCTTCCTATATTTTTCGTCATAGGCACGCCGCATTACAGTGTGCATAAAGTAAGCTCCGGCTGCAAAGCCAGCGCCAAAGAGCAAAATATCATGCATTGCGTTCTTCATCGGGTTCTCCTTTTACGGTCATCATGGTGAATGCCAGCCCACCAAAGAAAAGGGAGACGCTCATAAGAACGCCTCCCACAACATGGCGCTTGCGCTGGGTGTCGGTCAGATAGTCCAGAAACAGGAACACGTTTTCCAAACTGTCCATAGCAAATATCCTTTCACTCAGCAAGAACAGCCAGACCGGAAGCAAAGCACACCCCGGCCATGACTGCGAATACATAAGAGAGTCTCTTTGCGATCCTTGCCATAGCTACCCCTCCAAAATATCAGTCTCAGATCTTGTCGATGATGGGCCCGTCGCAGTTGAAGTGGAGCATCACAGAACGCTCGTCGCCGTTGATAAAGTCGTTCAGAGCTTCATTGCCCGGGACATAGCAGTGCGTGCCGAGGCTGACGCAGTTCTGCTTCGTTTCGTCCTTCGGGTCATAGATCCAGCCCGCGACCTGACCGACCGCCGTCCGGTGGCAGCCCTTGCCGTAGGGGTCCAGCATATCGATGACTTCGTTCAGAAACAGATGCCCGTTCGTTCTGAGTTTGCGGTTCGCCGCATTCTCCACATTCCGGATGGTCATGGCGTTCAGCATGGAGTCCTTCTCCCAGAGGCTGCAGCTCTCGTCAAAGATCATGGAGTACGGGTCGTTGGCATCCCGAGCAACATCTGTGTACTCCCGGATGACTTCTTCGGTGCCGTCCTCGTTCTTAGCCGTGGACTCCACTTCAACTGCCTTGATGTTATGCTCCAGCTCCCGCTGCACACGGTCGCCGAAGCGCTCCGTAACACGGCCTTTGTACTCGTTGAACGCCTTGTCGATGGCGATGTAGGCCGCGGTCAGGCTTGCGTTGCGCTTAGACATGATATGATGGCTGCCGAACATGCAAGCCAGTGAGATACCGCCCAGCGTCACCGCAGGGGCATAGACCTTTGCCAGCCATACGGCGGTGTGGACATAAGTGGCAGTAATATCTTTTTTCATATCATCTGCCGTGTAGGTCTCGCCATCTTTCAGCTGCATCTCGCCGCTGTCCACCTGTGCTTTGGTGGTGTGGATGGTCTCGATCTGAGCGTTGTGCTCTGCGATGATCTCTTCTGCCTTGAGCGTTGCCTTGCAGGCCAGAACAGCCGCCGTGACGCCGCCGATGGCCGCACCTACGATCATAATGGTGGGGCCGGCTTTCTTGAGCTTGAACTTGCCCTTTGCCAGCATCTGGGTCGCCTTGAGCATCATTTCTTCTTTTTTCATAAAATATCAGTCCTTTCTGTTAAGTCAGAGGCACCGGCTTCGGGAACACGATGCTGTACCCGCCGGGGACGTTCTTGATGTATGCGCCGGTCAAGTCCTTCCAGCCATACTTGTTGTCGGTAAAGTTGCAGGTCATACCCGCAAGGTCGTAGAGGTCGCCGATGGATACCTGCCCATATTCCCGGATGGCTTCCCACATCTGGTCGAGAATGCCTTCCATGTCTGCCCGGGAGTCCGAGGTCAGGTTCTGCCAGTTCGGGATGACCCGCTGGTTCACCGGCTGACTCCGGTTGGGGTTGGCGTAATAGCGGTCGTAGCTGTTGCTGGAGCCGCGTACATAGTTTGAGCTCTGCGAGCGGGATCTGTCCTCGCCAAATATCATGAGGCTCAGCGCCGAGCTGAAAATGCTCCAGATGCCGTTTTTCAGCATCGGGATGGCATAGTCGTTGATGATGCGCTCCTTCACGGTGGAAAGGTCTTCTGCGAGAAACGCGCTTGCCACCTTCTGAATATCAGTCTGCTGGCGTACCGTGACTTTGCCGGTCGTCACCTTCTCCAGCTTTTTCTTCGGCTGCTGACCGGGGATCTGGTTCAGGCTGCTCGTGGGCATATCGATTTTTGCCATGTTGTCGTCCTTTCAAAATAAAAAAGTAAGAGCTGCAGATTTCTCTACAGCTCTCGCTTTATCTGACATTAGTTCTCCTCTTCACAAGTTTCCTCGTCAGAAGTCACATCCTTCGACTCCACGTCGATGACCTCGTTCTTGTTCGCCTTCTTGCTGGCCATCTTCTCCTTGATGTGCTTGAAACCCTTCTTTGCAGCAGGGATGCCATACTTCACACCAGCGCCGATGAGCAGCGCAGCGCCAACACCGATCTTGACGATCTTGCCAAGATCGAGGTTTGCATTGCTCTCACAGCCGCAGTCCGAAGTATAGCCCTCCGCCTCAGCAGGGACCAAGTTCTCAACAGGAGCGTTCTCCATCATAGAAGTCTCGTTCTCCATAGTCACATTGTTCATTTCGTCCATTTTTGTTACCTCTTTCTTAAATATAAGTTTATAATGTCGGAGTATTACCTCCATAAGACAAGCTGAATTTTTCGCGCCGGGGTCTGAAAATATCAATACCCCAGCCATTTCGGAGGCGTGTTGTAGTCCAGTACCAGACAAGGCATTCCCTCTTCGTCCACACGAGAACCGTAGAACGTATCCACCATCATGCAACTCTGGGTGTCCCAGCCCAGCAGGTCACCGTTCTTGCAGTGCTCCATGCCGAGGTAGTCGTACAGGTCGTTCTCCGTAACGCTCAAATCGCTGAGAAGCTGCTTGTTCAGGCCGTTCAGCGCCTTCTCAATGGCGTTCCGCGTCGTCCAGAAGTATTTCCCGGACAGGCTCTCCCAGCATTTCACCTTCTTGTCATAGGACACATCATCCGGTGCGAGGTTCTTTGCAGTCGGGATCTCATCCGGTTCCGGACACTTTGCCATCTTTTCCAGCGTGACCGCCTCTTTGATCTCCTGTGCTTTGTCCTCGCCGATGGTTGCAGCCACCTTGTCCTGATAGCTCCGCAGAGCCGTCTCCGACATGGTGTAAGCCGCTGCCAGCGCAGCATTTCTCCGGTCATTGACGCTGCTTGCTCCGATGATGCACCCAGTCGAGACTGCCATAGAGATAGCGGTAGGAATGTACACCGGTGCCGCCGTCTTCACGATGGTTTTGGCATCCAGTTTCTCGACGCCCAGCTCTTTCTTCTTCTCGTCCAGCAGGATCATCGCCTTGGGCGTTGCGGTGATTGCAAAGCCGACTGCAGTAAATGCACCCGCAATGCCGAAGCCCAGCAGGATCTTCGAGCCGTTCCGGCTGAGCGTCCTCTTCGCCGTTTTGGTCAGTGTTTTCCAGTTCATGTTCATGCCTCCAAAATATCAATGAATTTATAAAAAGAAAGAGCCGTAGATTTCTCTACAGCTCCCGCCTTTTCAGATGTGTCCATTCTGTTTCAAGTTCTGAAACCGAATCCTGCTTCCACGCTGACTTGTCAGCTCTCCGGAGATGGTGTCATAGATGTATTCGTATGTCCGGATCGGCAGGGTCAGCACATACCGCATCGTGCCATCCAGCACGTGCAGCAGTCTCCTGCCGAAGTCCTTCCATAACTTCATCATAGCATCATCCACCTGAGCGTAATAGTTGCGATCATACATAATTCAAATCTCCTTTATCTGTTCAGTTTGGATCTTCTTCCATAAAGCAGACTGAATTTTTCGCGTCAGTTCGCGTTGTTTTTCTCGGCCAGCTGCTTGCGCACCTCTTCCTGCACCATGTCATGTAGTTCGTCCTCGCTCTTCTGGTCCTCGATCAGGTCATGCCCGAAGCCCAGCAGTGCGCTTCCTGCCAGCAGTGCGATGCTTGCCACTCTCCACCAGTTGATCTTAGCCATTGTTAGCCTCCTTCAGCTCTTTTGCAGTCTCCACGTAGTCCGGCGACTCATAGTTCAGATAGTTGTTCACAGGGTCGAGCATGGGTGCCAGATAGTAGACTTCCAGCCCGTCGTCGGTCGTCTGCTTGTCATACTCAAAGTCCATCCAGTAAGAATCCAAGTCATAGACAAGCTGGTCGATGCACCAGCCGCGCTCGTCACCGTCCGGCAAGAACGGCAGCTCGTCCGAGCACAGGTAGTCACACCACGCATTCACGGAGACACAGCCTTCCGTCATCAGTTCCCGGTTGAACCAGTACGATGCCTGTGTCACATCCGCCATAGTGGCATGGAAATATCTTTTTGTCGCAGGCTCGTAGAACAGCCGGATAACGTCCCCGTCCTTGTCACGCTTGACCTCCTCCGCGACGCTTGCGTGAAGCTGCTGCTCTTCTTCCCTGCCGATGCGCTCAGCCACCTGCCTGCGGTACTCCTGATAGGTCTTGCCCAACGCCATGTAAGCGGCGCTCAGGCGTGCGATCTCCTTCCGGCTCAGCATGTTTGCGCCCACGATGCAGCCGATGGTGCCAGCGCCCACCACAGCCGCCGGAATATAAAAGTGCCAGCAGTCCAGCACTTTCTGCCTGGTGTCGTACTCCGGGATGTCCTTGTTCAGCTCCATCAGCTTTTCCGCCTTGATGGTCGCCTTGCCGGTCTCAATGGCCGTCAGCACCACACCCATGGATGCACCGATGGCCAGAAGCGTCCCGCCGTTTTTCCGAAGGAATCGCGCGCACGTTTTCGTCAGTTTCATTGTCAAACCTCCCTTGAAATTTAAGGAACCCGAGCCTCGCTTCGCTGTTTCCGCCACTGGCGGCGCTCAGCTTGTCTCCATTTTGAAAAATAAAAGAGCCTACGATTTCTCGTAAGCTCTCATGGTCAGTTCTTCCGTTTGGTATAACTTTCCATGAAGAAGTCCATGTACGTAACAAATACGGGTTTGAAAGTATGCCTTGCAATACAAGAAAGTCCGTCTGCACCAATGTAGTTTCCTCTATCATAGAGTCTACGCCATGCTAGGCAGTATCCGTTCAGTCCTCCATATACAAACAGCATAAATCCAATCATTCCCATAATACCAATTTTCAATGCTTTCTTCATAATTGTTCAACCTCCAAAATATAATTCTGAGACTAACCATCTCATAAAGCACACTGAAAATTTCGCGTCACAGCACCCCGGCCTGCTTCAGAATTGCCATCAAGTCTGCCTTGCTCATCTTGGCATCAATGTCAAGATGCAGGTGAACTCTCTTCTCATCCTCGCTGTACCCGGCAAAAATATCATTGAGCTTCACTTCCGTGCTCTTGTAGCCCTGCTTCTGTACGGCCTTGTTGATGGTCCGTGCAGCGACGCCGCGCAGAAAGCTCGACTGGATGTGCATAATATCCTCCATCACAAATCCTCCACTGTATCGTAAAATAGCCGTGTCTCTTCGTTCATCTTCAGGTACTTGATATAAATACGTTCATCGGAACCGTCTCGCTCAAGTGCCTCTTCAAGTTTGTTCTTCTTTTCTTCGGCGACAACTCGATTATCGAAAACGCCATAGATATAAGTGTGGCCTTCGTCAGAGCCATCTTCGGATATAAAACCAAACACCAAGTAAATGTCCATATTGTTCGACCTCCAAAAATAAAATGAAAAAAAGATAAGAGGGCGTGTATCTATCAGATATTATCCTCCAGATTGCTCTCTTGCATCTTCTTCAACATTTCCTTTTCAGCCTTGTAGTCCGTCCACTTCTCGTAAGCCACACATGCTCCGATGACTGCTGCATACAGTCCCAGAACAATGCCGCTCCACTTAAAGCTGTCGCCCCAAGTAACAGGTTTGTTCATAAAGTTCTTAATAGCTTTCATCATAGTAATTTCTCCTTTCAATGTAAGCCCTCTTACCTCCATAAAGCAAGCTGAATTTTTCGCGCCGGACAAAAAGAAAGAGCCTATGTTTCCATAAGCTCTTCCCGAGATAAAGCCGATGCTACGTCGTTTGCCGGTCTATCGTAAAAATATCAGTCTTTCGACGGCCGGAAAATCTGTACAAACAGCCACATCACGAGTGCCACAGCGCACCCGATCAGGAATGTTGTAATGATCTGCCCGACCGAAATCGTATAGTTCCAAATTTTCTTAAAAATAGATTCATTCATAATACGTTCTCCTTTATTTCGGGCTTTATCCCATAATATGAGGAGATTTTTTCGCGTCCGGGCAAAAAGAAAAGAGCCTACGATCTCTCGTAAGCTCTCCTCGAAAATATCAATGACTTATGCAGTTTTCTTTACTATGACACTATTTTCGTATAGCTCATGAGGGGCTATATCCTGGCCTGAAGGCCATTCGATGCCTATACCTCCTGGCAGCATCTGAACTGTTCTGAAATAGTCTTCATCCTTTAGCTGCCCATACCATGAGCCGGTTGCGTACGGTGCCACATCGAACAGCTTCACTTCTCCAGTCTCATAATAGAGGCGAAGCTTCAGTGAATCAATGGGCTCAACTTTAATAAGCTTCGGCTGCAACATAACAGTCACTCCTTACTTCAGAGGATCAATGCGGAAGAACTGTTCGCCGTTGGACAAGAGCTTCCAGTTTGCCGCCAAATCATCCTTGTGAATCTCCATCCATGCATCCAGAAGCTTCATCTGGCTCTTAGGAAATTTTCCTTCCAGAATCGTTCCGTCCAGAGCAACTACGATTTCCTGTCCGGAATATTCTGCGTGAATGTGAGGCGTATTATGCTTCCCGCCTATTTCGCGGTACATCCGAACAATAATGCCGTAAAACATACATAATACAGGCATTTTTAAGCACCTCCAGTCAATTCTTCTATTTATATTATATCAAAGTCCAGTGAAAAAATAAAGACCCTCAAATCGGTACATGGTCAAAGCTGGTCTCCCAGCGTTCTTTCTTGAGCGGTTTCATCCGCAGCGCCCACATGAGCTGTCGGACAGTGACCGTCGGAAAGTACCCGTGCGAGTCCTTCTTCTTTGCGTGAGCATCAAAATACTCCTTGAATCCGATGCGCAGATAAATTTTGTCGGTCAGCCACGGGTCGATAGGCCCCCAGTAGGTCGCTTTGGTTTCCTCGTTGTAGCGCTGTTGGATGACGCATAGTCCCTTGTTCCCTTCCATGTAAAGGGTCGAAACACGGTATACCGGATGGTCACAGCGGTATACCTTACCGTAGTAGTTCGTCCAGATGTCGGGCGGCTCTTCATGGTATCTCATAAAAATAAAAGAGAGCCCGAAGCTTTCGCCTCGGACTCTCCTGTCCTCCTTACTTTCTAAAGATGTTCTGCATCAAAGTTCTGGAACCATCCTTGAATGTCGGCGACAGCGGAATGTGTCCTTCTTCCTCGTTGAACCATCCGTTCACCTGGTTCCATACGAATAAGCCGCCCATGATGAGCGTTCCGGCAATGCCGCCCACGGTCTTCAGAATTTCGACCCTGCGGTCAGAGTCAGCCTTCTGCACGTCGGCTTTCACCTGCTGCCACTTCAGCTGCAGTTCGTCTTCCTTCGCAGTTTTGCTGTTCTCTTCCGCAGTCTCGTTCATCTGCATCTCATGGAGCTTTGCCAGGCTGTTCACCGCAGCGGTATACTCCTCAGAACCGGGTTTCATCGTTTTCAGCGATTCCATCCCACTTTCCAAAGTCTCGTTCAATAATGTTTTGTTTTCCATTTTGATCTTCTCCTTTATCAGTAAATCCGGAGTTTCCTCCGTTAAACGGACTGTTTTTCTCGCGTCTCCAGCGGTTTCACTTTCAGCACCACATATTCAGAGCTTTCCAGATATTCCACGGATGTCGTCAAGTCGAGAAAAATATAAGGCTGTTCGTTCTCGTCTCCGGGGGCGATCATCAAGTTCCCGACCGCGTTCCTGCCGTGTACGCACTTCCACCCGACCGAAACACCGAACAGAAAGCCCAGCACGATAAATATCAATGCAAGCAGGTAAACCAGATAAACCATTTCGATTTTCTCCTTTGTAATATTCTGCACCGCCTTTTGGGCGAATGCGTGATGAAAAAAAAAATAAAGGGCTGCAGATTTCTCCACAGCCCTTGTCGGCTCAGATGTCGTTGCGAATCAGAAACAATTCTCCTCTGTTGCAAGCAGCTCGTACCAGACCACTGGCCCGGATCAAGTTTATCGCGTTCGTGTAAGATGCCTGCGCTGTCGAGGCATTCGCATACTCGCCTGTACCAATGTACATAACTTTCTGGTTGCTCTCGATAAACACACGGATCTTGTCCATCGCGTTCACATAACCGCGGTCGTAAGTAGCCTTTACTCTCTTGTAATGTTTCATCGTAAAAATCTCCTTTCGTTCTTCGGAAGACATCTTCTTCCATAAAAGAAGCA
>OGLS01001508.1_pt1 | contig 13719 bp, 10 predicted proteins | sample 1572881 | NCBI WGS metagenome assembly OGLS01 (sample SAMEA2582013, study PRJEB24529) | metagenome | biome: Human gut stool | place: China | collected 2011
GACACCTCCCCCAAAGGGGGAGGCCTTGGCAAAGAGATGAAGTTTGCGTGGACTGCCAAGGGCTCTCCCCTTGGGAGAGCGGACACGTTAGCGACTGAGAGGGCGAGGATGTTTCAGGAGGAACTATGCCGCACCGTTATTTTACCACTGAGATCGCCGACGGCACGGCTGTGCTGCGCGGCACCGATGCCCATCATCTGGCCCGCGTGATGCGTGCCCGCATGGGCGATACTGTCATTCTATGCGACGGCAGCGCCGTGGAATACACCGCCACCATCACCGGCTTCGGGGATGACTGCGTGGAATTCTCGGTAGAGCCGGGCTATCCCAGCGCCGCCGAGCCCAGCGTGGAGGTCACCCTGCTGGCCGGTTACCCCAAACAGGACAAGCTGGAGCAGATCATCAAGCACGGCGTGGAACTGGGGGCCGCCCATGTGGTGCCCTTCTTCAGCCGGTATTGCGTGGCCGCCCCCAAAAAAGAGGAGCAGAAGAATGAGCGCTACAACCGCATCGCGCTGGAAGCCGCCAAGCAGTGCGGCCGGGGCGTGCTGCCGGACGTGGCCCTGCCGCTGCCCAACTTCGGGGCCGTGTGCCGCACCTTTGACCAGTACGACCTGGTGCTGTTCTGCTACGAGTGCGGCGGCGCGCCGGTGCGCCAGCTGCTGGCCGAGGCCGCACCCGCCGACGGCAAAAAGTTGAAGATCGCCATCGTGACCGGTGCCGAGGGCGGCTTTGCCGCCGAGGAAGCCGAAATGGCCGCCAAAGCCGGAGCCAAAACGGTTGGCCTTGGCCCCCGCATCCTGCGGTGCGAGACCGCCCCGCTGGCCGTGCTCGCCGCCGTGATGACCCTGACCGGCAATCTGGAATAACCGGGGTTCCGGCGGGCGGCGCACCTTCCATCAAAGAAAAATTCCGACCCACGGGTTCGGGAAAGTCTGCGGGCTTTCCCGGGCCCGTTTTTTATTTTTTGCCTCGTATAAAGATCTCCCGGATTTTTGTGCAGCATTGCCCTGTCATTCTACCTCAAATTCTCAGCTGTTTTTATGCTTATTTTACAAAATTGATTCCCCCCCCCCCCCGAAAATTCAGCGTTTTGTCTTGACATTCTCCACGGCACAGTACTATACTTGCACCGCAAAGAGACGCCGGGCATGAAAATGCACAGCCATGTGATTTTCTGCCCCGAAGTTCCGGTTTTTGCCGGTTTTCGGCATCGTTCCCGGTAACGGTCACGGTAACGTTCACGTCTCTGTAAGTTTTTTTGTTTGGAGGGTTTTGCAATGAGGAAAAACGTGAAACAACAGCTGGCCTTGCGGGTACTTTCTACAGCTGCGTTGATGGCCATGGTCTCTTCCATCGCCACGGCGGCGTTTGCGGACACTTACGATCTGAACAAGGGCAGTGTGGACATCCTTGCCGAGGACGGCAAGCAGTATATCACCCAGTGGGAAAATGAGTCCAAGGGCACCTATGCGACGGACGACAAGGGCGAAATCAAAAAACGTCCGGATGATGACATCATCCTGACCACCAAAAACAAAGACACCGGCGAGACCAAGACCACCTCCAACACCGTCACCATTGACGCCAAAGAGGACAACACCGCCAATGTAACCTTGCAGGATGTGCACATTGAGACGGAGCGCAGTTGGGATAACAGCGGCTCGGCACCCATCGAGATCAAGGGCGATGGCGACACCAACCTTGAGCTGAACGGCAATAATACCGTTCTCAGCGGCAGTTCAAAACACGCCGGTATTGAAAAAGCAGACGTAAACGGCACCGGCACCCTGACCATCAAGGACGATTTGAACGATAACGGTAAGGAAAAATCCGGTACCGATGCTACCGGCACGCTGGTGGCAGGCGGCTGCTATAGTGGTGCCGGTATCGGCGGCGGCGGATATCACGATGGAAAGAGTTATAACGATACTTCCAACATTACCATCACCGGTGGTGATATCACTGCCAGCGGCGGTACTCACGCTGCCGGTATCGGCGGCGGCGACGGCGGTACCTGCAAGAACATCCGCATTGAGGGCGATGCACATGTTACCGCCTATGCATACGATAGTGGTGCCATTGGATCCGGTTATGAACCGTCAGGCGACAGTGATATTACCATCACCGATCATGCCACTGTGGAGGCTGCTAGCGTAGAGGGCAGTGGCATCGGTCAAGGTATTAATGCTTCTGGTAAAGCCACGATCACAATTTCTGGTCATGCATCGGTACACGCCGAAACCTTCGACTATCGAGCAGCCATTGGCAGTGGCTCGTCTTCTGCTACGGTTAACATCGAAGATCATGCTGACGTTACTGCCGTTAGTACTGGTATTGCCATCGGCACCGGTTATGGCCATGATTCTGATGAATATCAAGAAGGCACCTCCACTGTGATCAATATTACCGGTGGAACAGTAAATGCCGTCACCCGTGGCAAGGAATCCAAACCCGCTATTGGCACAGTTAAGGGCAATTTGGACGTTACGATCAACAGCTCTACCGGAAAAACGACCGTAAATACCTACACGACCGGCAGTGACCCCCTATCTTTAAATATCGGCACCGGTCATTACGACTCTTCTTCACGGAAATATAGCACCAGCCCATCTGAGGGCGCAGAATACAACGAGGATGGCTCTTCCAATCTGGGCGAAGACAATGCCGCTATCATCAATTCCTACTGCAACACTCCTTTGGGGACTGACACTTATGATGCGCCCAAAACACTTGATGATTATGCATTTCGTGCCACTTATGAAGCTTATGGCGCTCTCTACAATGCGAAGCACACCCTCTCTGACAAAGACAAAGGTGATCTCACCAAGGTCGTCCACAACCGCAAGTACATGGACGAGAGCCCCAGCATTGACACCAGCGACCTGAAGGACGAGGACCTGCACGACTGGAAGCTGGTGGGCAAAGTCGTAGAGCCTACTACCGAAAAGGACGGCTACGCCGACTACATCTGCAGCATTGACAAGTGCGGGCAGACCAAACATGTGGTGCTGCCCAAAATCGTGCCGGACACGCCCAGCACCCCGGAAACTCCGGACACGCCTGACAAGCCCAGCACGCCTGACAAGCCCAGCACGCCTGACAAGCCCAGCACCCCGGACGTCCCGTCCACCCCGGAGGTGACCCCGGATGCCCCTGCACAGGACGGCACTGCACCGGCTGACACGCCCGCCGCAGACACCACCGCAACCGTACAGAACGTGGCGCAGAATGCAGAGCCGGAAGCTGCTGCTCCCGCTGCTGCCGCCGCCCTGCCCCAGACCGGTGCAAACTGGCTGGCAGTGGCAGGCAGTGCCCTGAGCGGCATGTTCCTGCTGGCCGCAGGCTTTGTGCTGGACCGCAAGAACCGCCGCATGAACTGAGGAACCATTTTTATAAAAGCCATCTTCTCCTGCTGTGCATTCCGCAAGCTGCACGGCAGGTTCCCCAAACAAAGGGGGCTGCTGCACAGCGTGCAGCAGCCCCTTTCTTTTATCGCTTTATTCCAGCTCGGTGTCGTCCGGGTGGGCGTCGGCTTCCAGCAGAGCCTTTTTGGTGTGCAGCAGGTTCTGCGGGCTCACCGAGAAGCTGCGCAGGCCCATCTGCAGATACTGCACCGTATTCACCGGATTGCCCACGGCAAGGCCGCAGATGGTCACCGGCACGCTGCCGGCCTTTGCCGCCTCCATGACCATGGCGATGAGCTTTTTCATGGCCGGGCTGGCGGGGCGGTAATACCGCTCCGCGCTGGCCAGCTCCCGGTCGGCGGCGTGGGTGTACTGGGTCAGGTCGTTGGTGCCGATGACCAGAAAATCGCACCCGTGGGCCACGAATTCCTCCGCGGTCAGGCAGGCCGACGGCACGCTGAGCATGACGCCGAAGGGGGTCTTTTCGTTGAAGGGCACGCCCCGCTCCCGCAGGCTCTGGCGGCAGTGCTCCACGATGCGCATGGCGGCGTCCCAGTCCTCCACGTCGGTCACCATGGGGAACATCACCCGCAGCGGGCCGCGGGCCGCGGCCCGCAGCAGGGCACAGATCTGGGTCTCAAACTGGCGGGGCTGGCGCAGGCTGTTGCGGATGCCCCGCAGCCCCAGCTTGGAGGACTGCACCCCCTGATAGGCGTCCGCCATGGTGCGGTCGGCGCCAAAATCGAAGGTGCGCACGGTCACAGGGCAGCCCTGTGCCGCTGCAAGGCAGGAGGAATAGAAATAGAACTGTTCCTGCTCGTCCAGAATGCGGCCGGGCAGCATCATGTAGCTGCTGCGCAGCAGGCCCACGCCCCGGGCACCGGACTGCATGGCGGTGTCGATGTCCTCCGGGCCAAAGCAGTTGGCCAGCAGCTCAAAGGCTGCGCCGTCCCGGGTGTAGCCGGGCTGGCGGCCCAGCACCCGCATTTCTTCGTTTTCACGCTGCAGCTCACAGATGCGGGCCTCTGCCTGCTGGCGGGCCACCGCGTCCGGGTCCAGGATGCACTCGCCCTTGGTGGCATCCAGAATGACCGTGCGGCCGTCGCAATCCTCCAGAAAATCCGCTCCCACCTGCACGATGCCGGGGATGTTCATGGCCCGGGCAATGATGGCGGCATGGCTCTGGCCGCTGCCCTCGGTGGTGACGACGCCCAGGATCATGCCGGAGGGCACACTGAACAGGTCGGTGGGCATCAGGCGGTCGGCGGCCAGGATCACCGGGTGGTCCAGCGCCAGCCACATGCGGGGCCGGTTGCCCAGAATGTTGATCACCCGGCTGGTGGCGTCCAGAATGTCCACGCTGCGCAGCTGCATGTAGGGGTTGTCCTTCATGTTGGCCAGCTGGTCGGCGTAACGCTGGCCCACCTTGTCCATGGCGGCAGCGGCGCTGATGCCTGCCTTGATGCAGAACCGCACCTCGTTCATCATGCCTTCGTCGTCCAGCATCATGCTCTGGAACTGCAGGATGGCCTGCTCGGTGGAAGCGGCCCGCTCTGCCATGGAGTCCAGCTCGCTCTGGGCGGTGCGCACCGCATCTTCCAGCTGGCGCAGCTCCCGTTCCGGGTCAAAGGGCCCGGTGCTGAACGTTTCCACATGGCGTTCCAACCGGCTCACCTGCCCCAGCACAAGGCCCGGGGACGCAGAAACACCTTTACAGATCTTCATGTTCGGTCACCTCCGGCAGTTCCGGCGCGGTCAGGGCCTGCCAGACCAGCGCCTGCAAGAATGTATTGGGCAGCAGGGCTGCCAGCGCCGCCCGGCCCGCGTCCGCGCTGCCTGCAAACAACGGGGCGAACCCGGCCATGCGCGCACGGTCGCATTTGTCCAGAAACGCCTGCCCCAGCGTCCGGGTGGTGTAGTACACCGTGGGGTCTACCCCCACGTCCTCGGCCACGGCTTCCAGCGGGGCAAGCTCGGCGTCCTTCATCCGGGCCAGCAGCAGGGCCGCGTCTGCGGTAAGGGTCACGGGGTATTTCTCCCGCACGGCCTTCTGCACCGCGTCGAACCGTGCCCGGAACGCGGCAGCATCGGCGCTGCTATCCGGGCCGTTGTCCACGGCATAGGCGCAGCCCCGCACCCGGCCAAAGGCCCGCAGGGTGTCGTAATAACCCAGCTCCACATTGCGGCGGGCGGTATCGGGGTCAAAGTGCAGGATGTCGCCCAGCTCCCAGTAGCTGCGCACCATGGTGGTGGGCAGACCGGTGAGGTTGGGGCGGGTGATGCCCACCCCCTCCAGGTCCACGCACACCAGCTCGTCAGCCCCCATCTTTTTCGCAAGGCCGGTGGGCATGTTGTCGCTGTAGCCGCCGTCCAGGAACTTGACCCCGTCGATATCCCGCGCCCGCAGGGCAGGGAAGCAGGCCGCCGAGGCCATGAGATAATCCTTCACGCGGCCCTGCGGGATCTCGTCCAGCGTCAGCTCCCGGGGCTTCAGGCCCCGCTGCTCCACCGTAACAAGGCCAAAGCGGATGTTGGCGCGGCGCAGCGCGTCCTCGTCCAGCACCCGTTCCACGATCTCTTCCAGCGGCGAGACGTCCATACCGCCGGCCTTCACCACGCTGCGCAGAAAACTGTGCAGGGCCGACAGGTCGGCGTTTTCTTCGGGCAGCTCCATCACATCCTTGCTGCGGATGGTCAGCCACATATCCCGCGCCACCTCGTACAGGTCCAGCACGAACATGGCACCGTTCAGGCTGCCCACACTGGTGCCGGTGATGATCTGCGGGTGCCAGTCCAGCTCCATCAGAGCCTTCCACACGCCCACCTGATAGCTGCCGCGTGCTCCGCCGCCGGCCAGCACCAGCGCTTTGCACGGAATGGTTTGGTTTTCCATACTGCCTGCCTCCCTGTCTGTCTTTGCTGAAATTATACCATATTTCCCGGAAAATTTCTCCCCGTTTTTTGGTTCCTCACGGCTTTTATACGGCTAAGATCCGTGGTATACTGGGCAGGAATCATCTTGAAGGAGGAACTTTGCCCCATGCGCTGCAAGCAATGGATCTTTGATATGGACGGCACCCTCACCGACAGCATGACCGTGGTGTGGCGGGGTGCCCCGCTGGCGCTGCTGCAGCGCTATGGCCGCACGCCCAAAGCAGACCTGAACGACGTGCTGCTGACCATGGGCATGGCCGACGGTGCCCGCTACCTCATCCGAGAATACGGCCTGCCCCTGACCGAGGCGGAATATTACGACGTGATGCGGGACGTGATCGCCCAGCTGTACGAAACGGTGGACCTGAAGCCCGGTGTGCGCACCCTGCTGGCAAAGCTGCAGGCCGAGGGGGCCCGGCTGTGCCTGTGCTCCAACACCTGGTCCGACCAGTGCCGCACCGTGCTCACCCGGTTGGGCATCGCGGACTATTTTTCCTTCATCGTGGAGGCGCAGGGCGTGCTGCACAAGAGCCGCCCGGAGGTGTTCTTCGAGTGCATGCACCGGCTGGGCGGGGCCGACCCCGCCGCCTGCGCCGTGTGCGAGGACGCCATTTACGCCGCTTCCACTGCCCACAAGGCCGGGTTCACCGTGCTGGGCGTGCAGGACGCCGCCAGTGCCGCCGATGCCCCTGCCATGGCGCAGGTGTGCGACCAGTTCCTGCCGGATTGGACCGCACTGGACTGGACAAAGATCTGAGAAATTTTTCCGCAAAAAACACGCCGGTGTTCCCGCTGTGGGAGCACCGGCGTGCTGTTATTTCAGGCTGTATTTCTGCTGCTGCACCCATTGCTGGAAGGCGTCCCGCACGGCACCCTCCCGCCCGCGGGGGATGGAGATGCGGGCCCCGCTGCGCATGCGCAGCTCCCCGGCAGAAAGCAGGTCCGCCTCGGCCAGATTGACCACATAGGAGCGGTGGGGCTGCAAAAAGCGCCCATCCGCCAGCAGAGGCTGTGCCACCGCAGAAAACGGCACCCGCAGCGACAGGGTGGGCACGTCCTCCCCGCTGGTGAGGTGGAAGTGCACGATGTGGTGGGTGCACTCCAGATATTCGATGCCCGCATAGGGCAGCGCCCGCAGGCCCTCGGCGGTGTTCACCGTGACGGACGGGCCGTATTCCGGCTCGGTGGCGCGGGCCAGCAGGGCCGAAAGCTCCCGCTGGCGCACCGGCAGCAGCAAATATTGCAGCGCATCCACCTTGTAGGCGCTGTAAGCGTGGGCCGTGGTGCGGGCCACAAAGGCCAGCGGGGCCCGGCGGCCCCGGCGGCGCAGCTCCCCGGCAGCCGCCAGCCCCACCGGCGTAGCCGAGCCGGAAAGCTCCAGCAGGTACAGGTCGTACCGCACGCCCTCCCCGTCCTTCCGCAGCAGGGCGTCGGTGTCCGGCAGGTGTTCCACGATGCAGGCGTCCGCTCGCCGGGCAAAAAATTCCATGCACTGGCGTTCCAGCCCGCTGCGCAGGCCCGCGTCCGGGCTGCACACCGCAATGTGAAAAATCACAGGATCCCTCCTCTTCAAACCCGCCCTTGCATTTTGCGCGGTGCGGGGGTATAGTAATCAAAAAACAACAAAGGAGACGCCGCCATGTCAAAGCCCCTTGTCAGCATCATTCTGCCCGTGTACAACGCCCAGAACCACATCGCCCGCTGTCTGGAGAGCATCTGCGCCCAGAGCTGGCAGAACATCGAGGTCATCGTGCTGAACGATGGCTCCAAGGATCAGAGCCTGCCCGTGTGCGAAGCGTTCCGCGCAAAGGACGAGCGCATCGTGCTGGTGGACAAGGCCAACTCCGGCGTGTCCGACACCCGCAACCTGGGCCTGAAGCTGGCCAGCGGCAAGTATGTGCAGTTCGTGGACAGCGACGACTATATCGACCCGGACTTCACCGAGCATCTGGTCACCGCTGCCGAACAGAACAGCGCCGACCTGGTCATCGCACCTTACAAGATGGTGATCCCCGCCGGGGCCACCAAGCCCGAACAGGTGCTGGAAAAGCTGCAGGACGACCTTGGCGTGATGCACGTCGCCCGCCCGCCGGAGGTGCGGGTGTACGGTTTTCTGCCCGAGGGCGTGTACGACAAGGACACCTTTGCCCGCCGCCTGATGGACAAGCCCGCCTCCTATTTCTACAGCGTGCTGTGGAACAAGCTCTACCGCCGCGAAATGCTGCTTGCGCACGACATCCGGTTCACCAGTGAGATGCGCTGGGCCGAAGATCTGGTGTTCAACATGCAGTACATCCAGTACGCTGCGGTGTTTGCTTCCATTGCACAGCCGGGCTACTACTATGTGCAGAATCCCCAGAGCATCTGCCACACCCAGATCAACCCCGCCACCCTCGTGCAGAACAAGATCCAGGTGTTCCGCTATTACAAGGACCTGTACACCCGTCTGGGCATGTACGAGCAGGTGCGCCCGCAGCTGTACAAATTCCTGGTGGATATTGCGGAGAGCACTTACCCTTCCGGCCCCTTCAAGGAGGTCATCGACGAGGCCAAGGCCTACTGGAAGGATGCCCGCGAGGACGTGCAGACCCGCACCGCCGAAGCGCGCGAGCGCTGGAACGGCATGCGGGAGGAGCTGCGGGAAACGGCGCAGGAACGCAGTGCCGAGTGGAAGGCCCGGCACGACAGCGACCCCAAAGAATAAGCAAAAGCAACAAACGGGAAGCCGCAGGAGCTTGCACGCTCCGGCACGGCTTCCCGCTTTTTTATGCGATGTTCAGCGGCCGGGTGCTCAGCAGCCAATGGCGGCGCACTTCTTGGCCAGCCACTCGCGCTCCTCGTCGTTCAGGCGGGGTGCCAGCTTCTCGAACACCTGACGGTGGTAGTTGTTCAGCCAGTCCAGCTCGTCCTTGGTCAGCACACCGGGCACGATGGGAGAAGTGGCGATGGGCACGAACATGATCGGCTCAAAGCCCAGGAAGGTGCCGTACTGGTTGTCGGCCTTGTGCACGCACACCAGCTCGTTCTCGATGCGGATGCCCACCAGATCGGTCTCGTACACGCCGGGCTCGTCGGTCACGATCATGCCCGGGCGCATCAGGGTGGTGTTGCGGCCGTTCAGGGCGTGGGGGCCTTCGTGGACGTTGCCCACAAAGCTGACGCTGTGGCCGGTGCCGCAGCGGTAGTTGATCAGGTGCTGCCACAGCGGTTCACGGGCGATGGTGTCGATCATATGGCAGTCGCAGTAGTCCAGCCAGATAGCCTTGGCGATGTCGATGTGGCACTGCAGGGTCCAGGTGTAGAACTTGCGCTCGTCCTCGGTCAGCTCACCCAGCGGGTAGGTGCGGGTGATGTCGGTGGTGCCGTCCATGTAGGTGGCACCGCTGTCCACCAGCAAAAAGCCCTTGCGCTGGAGCTTTGCGTGGTCCTCCGGGGTGGCGTGGTAGTGCATCATGGCTGCGTTGCCGCCGTAGGCCGCAATGGTGCCAAAGCTCTCCACGATGAACTTATCCGTGGTGCTGCGGTACTTGTGCAGGATCTCGTCCACGGTCAGCTCGGTCAGCTCTTCGCCGGCTTCCAGACGCTTTTCCAGCTCGATCTGGAACCGCACCATCGCCACAGCGTCGCGCAGGTGGGCTTCCTTGTCGTGGGTCAGCTCCACTTCGTTCTTCACGCCCTTCATGGGCAGCAGCGGGTCGGCCAGGTCCTTCACGGTGAGGGCGGCGTTGTTCTCCAGCACCTGATACACGGCATAGTTCACGGTGGCGCTCTCTGCCAGCACGGTCTGGGGCTCGGTCTCAGCGGCCATGAAGTCCAGCACACTGTCGTACTCGGCCAGGGTCACACCGTTGGCTTCCAGTTCCGCCTTTGCCTCCGGGGTCACGCGGGCGGTGTTGATGAACAGCACGGCGCGGTCCGGGGTAACATAGCAGTAGGCCATGGCGTAGGGGGTGCACTCGATGTCCATGGCGCGCAGGTTCAGCAGCCAGGCAAGGTTGTCCAGCTTGCCCACCAGCTGGGCGGTGCAGCCCAACTGGGCCAGCTTTGCACGCAGCTGGCCCAGCTTTTCGGCGGGGGAGAAGCCTGCGTATTCCTTGGGCAGGATCCAGGCCGGGGTGGCGGGCAGAGCCGGGCGGCCCTCGGTCCACAGCTCATCCTCCAGGAACAGGGTCTGAATGGCGGCGTTCTTGGCTTCCAGCGCCTTCTTCACGCTGTTCACCAGCGCGCAGCTGGCGGTCAGACCGCACAGGCCCAGCTTGCCGCCCTCAGGCACCACCTTGGCGCAGTATTCCTCCACGGTGGGCACGCCCGGCTCACCCATCTTCATCAGCTGGATCTCGGTGCCTGCGATCTCCTTCTCGGCCTGCACAAAGTAACGGCCGTCGGCCCAGACAGCACTCTCGGTCATGGTGACCACAAAGTTGGAGTTTTCACCATGGAAGCCGGAGAAGTAGGTCAGGGAGGTGTAGTGGTCGGGCAGGTACTCACTGGAGTGGGGGTCGCCCACCGGGATCAGGTACACGTCCACACCGTTTGCCTGCATGGCGGCGCGCAGGGCGGCCAGCCGTTCGGGAACTGTATTCATGCTCATAGAAAAGCCTTCTTTCTCATATTTGCCGGAAGAACGTCCGGCGGCGGTGGTTTGCTACTGCATATTGTAGCATTCCGGCGCAAAGAATGCAATGCGGGAGTGTCGCCTGCATCCTGCGGGGGCGGACCGCCTGCCGGTCGTTGACCGTCCGTTGGCGGGGTCTTGCCGTCCGGGGGCGTCCGTCCCTCTGCCGGAGCCTGCCCCTTGCCGAATCGCTGCCCGCCGGGGCCGCCGGTTCCCCTTATTTGTCGTCCAAAACGCGAAAACGCAACCAAATTGCAAAAAATGTTACAATTTTTTCTTGAAAAAGGCCGTTTTCCCATTGACAGGCTTGCTATAATAGAGATGTAAGATTTTACGGGCCAGCGCTCTGCGGCTCTGTCTGCTAACAAAGAAAGAGGCATTCAAACTATGACCAAAATTGATATTTTTTCCGGCTTCCTGGGCGCCGGCAAGACCACTCTGATCAAAAAACTCATCAAGGAGGCCTTTGCCGGCCAGCAGGTCGTTCTGATCGAGAACGAGTTCGGTGAGATCGGCATCGACGGCGGCTTCCTGAAGGAGTCCGGCATCCAGATCAATGAGCTGAACGCCGGCTGCATCTGCTGCTCTCTGGTGGGTGATTTCCGCACCGCCCTGCAGCAGGTGGTGGAGCAGTACCACCCCGACCGCATCGTCATCGAGCCCTCCGGCGTGGGCAAGCTGAGCGACGTGACCCGCGCCGTGGAAGGCGTGGCCGAGCACCTGGACGTGCAGCTGAACAGCTTTGTCACCGTGGCCGATGTGAACAAGGTCAAGATGTATATGAAGAACTTCGGTGAGTTCTACGACGACCAGATCAGCCATGCAAGCTGCATCCTGCTCAGCCGCACCCAGACCGCCAGCGAGGAGAAGATCGCCGCCGCCGTGGCCATGCTGCGCGAGAAGAACCCCACCGCCACCATCGTGACCACCGCATGGGACGAGCTGACCGGTGAGCAGATCCTGAAAGCCATGTCCACCAAGGACGACTTCAAGGCAGAGCTGATCGCCATGGCCGCCAAGGCAAACGAGAAGCACGCCGAGGAGGACGAGGAAGAAGAGCACCACCATCATCACCATCACGACGACGAGAACGGCGTGTGCAGCTGCGGCCATCACCACCACGATGATGACGATGATGAGGACGAGCACGAGCATCACCATCACGACCATGACGAGGACGATGACCACGACGAGCATGAGCACCACCATGATCACGATGAGGATCATGACCACGAGGAGCATTGCTGCTGCGGCCACCACCATCACGATGACGACGAGGATGAGGACGAGCACGAGCATCATCATGAGCACGGCGGCCACTGCTGCTGCGGCCATCACCACCATCATCATGACCACGACGCCGATGAGGTGTTCACCAGCTGGGGCGTCGAGACGGCCCGCAAGTTTACCAAGGCCGAAGTGGAGCACGCCCTCACCGAGCTGGACACCGGCAATTACGGCATGATCCTGCGCAGCAAGGGCATCGTGGACGGCGGTGCCGACGGCTGGCTGGAGTTCGACTATGTGCCCGGCGAGTGGGAAGTGCGTGCCCGCGGCGCCGACGTGGGCGGCAAACTGGTGGTCATCGGCTCCAAGCTGAACGAGAAGGCCATTGCAGAGCTGTTCGGCTGCTGAGATGTAAAAGAAGGAGAAATCATCCATTATGGCAAAAGAAATTCCGGTCTACCTGTTTGTGGGCTTTCTGGAAAGCGGCAAGACCAAATTCATTCAGGAGACCTTTGAGGACCCCAACTTCGACTCCGGCGACAAGACCCTGCTGCTGATCTGCGAAGAGGGCGAAGAAGAGTACAACCCCAAGAAGTTCGCCTTCCCCGGTGTGACCGTCAAGGTGATCGAGGACAAGGCAGAGATGAACCCGCAGAACCTGGCCAAGCTGGAAAAGGAATCCGGCGCAGGCCGCGTGGTCATCGAGTACAACGGCATGTGGCTGCTGCAGGAGCTGGCCGATGCCCTGCCGGAAAACTGGCTGGTGTACCAGTGCATCGCCACCGCCGACGGCACCACCGCCCTGACCTACGCCCGCGACAACTCCATGCGCAGCCTGCTGCTGGACAAGATCGCCCGCAGTGAGCTGATCGTGTTCAACCGCGCTGAGGCCGTGAACAACGACGCCGCCCGTCAGGAGCTGCACAAGCTGGTGCGTCAGGCTTCCCGCAAGTGCGATATCGCCTACGAGTTTGCCGACGGCAGCGTGGCCTACGACGATATCCCTGATCCGCTGCCCTTTGACATCAACGCGGATATCATCGACATTCCGGATGACGACTTCGGCATCTGGTATATGGACTGTCAGGACGAGCCCCAGAAATACACCGGCAAAACGGTCAAATTCCTTGCACAGGTGTGCCAGACCAATCGTGCCGGCAAGAACAGCTTCGTGCCGGGCCGTTTCGCCATGACCTGCTGCGTGCAGGACATCCAGTTCGTGGGCTTCCCCTGCAGCTACGATGGCTACAAGGCGCTGGAGCAGCGCGCATGGGTGCGGGTGACCGCAAAGGTAGGCTACAAGTTCCATAACATCTACCGCGGCAAAGGCCCGGTGCTCACCGCTGTGTCGGTGGAGCCCGCCGAAAAGCCGCTGGAAGATGTGGTAACATTCTCTTGATCTGATCTTTCAAGGAGGTCCCGGCATGAAAACACTGTTTCGTATCCTTGGCACGGCTGCTGCGGTAGCCGTTACCGGTGCTGCCATCGTGGCACTGGACAAGATCCTGAACCAGAAAGACCCGCTCCATGTGGAGG
>OGLS01001512.1_pt1 | contig 13696 bp, 11 predicted proteins | sample 1572881 | NCBI WGS metagenome assembly OGLS01 (sample SAMEA2582013, study PRJEB24529) | metagenome | biome: Human gut stool | place: China | collected 2011
ATTGGAGTTCCGCTGGCGGTGTCCACGGATTACTCTTTTTTTGTACCAACAAGACCGATTATGATCCATCCGGTCCGGATGAATGGTCTGATTATAGGGGTGGCACAGACCTTTGAATATTTTCAGCGTATGCAGGACAGAATCACAACCTTTGTTGCCGAAAATTCCAATATTACAAAAGACCGTTATAATCAGCTTGTGCTTAACACGGGTGAGCTTGTAATGGATATCGGAACTATTCTTGAGGGAGAAGAGGCTGTTGAAGAAGGCTTGATTGACGAGGTCGGAACAGTTTCCGACGCAATTGACGCTCTTTATGATTTGATTAAAGAAAACAAAGAGAGCAAGCCAAAGTCTGCAAAATCACGCTCAAAAAAGCAGGAAAAATAATTTCGGGCGTTTTGCCCGAATACATATATATTGTGACGCTATATTGTGACGCTTATGATTTGTATGAAATCTTAATTATGCCAACCCATACGGCTTTTCAGCGTACAAATAACAAAGAAGATTCGTAAAACTTATTTTTTGGAGGGAATACATAACCATGTCAATTTTAGATGCTATTATTCAGGGTGTTGTTCAGGGACTTACCGAATTTTTGCCCGTATCAAGCAGCGGACACCTCGCAATCACACAGCACATTCTCGGTGCAGGCACAGGCGAAAGCAATCTTTTCTTTAATGTAATGCTCCATGTCGGCACACTTGTTGCCGTTGTTGCATTCTACCACAAACTTGTGTGGGATCTTATCAAAGAATTTTTCCTTATGCTCAAGGATATTTTCACAGGCAAGTTCAAATGGAGCAAAATGAATTACAACCGTAATCTCGTTGTAATGCTCATCATCGGTCTTATACCGCTGTTCTTGCTTTTTCTGCCAATCCCCGGAACAGATATGAAACTCAAGGACCTTGCAGACCAGCTTTCCGCAAGTCCTGTTCTCATAGTAACTGCCTGTTCGCTCATTCTCACAAGCGTACTTTTAACAATCGGTATTATCCGTAACCGCAAGAGTGTTGCCTCAACTCACAAACATCTTGCAACAAAGAGCAATGCCAAGGCAACAAGAGATAATTTTAATGTTGTTGACGCAATCCTTGTCGGTGTAACACAGGTTTGTGCCGCACTCCTTCCGGGACTTTCCCGTTCAGGCTCAACACTTTCGGTCGGTGAGATGAGAGGAATCTCAAAGCAGAAGGCACTTGACTACACATTCGTACTCGGTATCCCGTCAATCCTTGCGGCGGCACTTCTTGAGGGTGTGGATGCAATCAAGTCACCCGAAGGTTTAAGCAATATTGAGTTTCTTCCGCTGATTATCGGAATGGCAGTTTCCGCAGTTGTAGGCTATCTTGCAATCGTAATTTTCAAGTGGTTCCTGAAATCCGACAAAATGGAAATTTTCGTAATCTACACAGCAATTGTCGGTGTTGCATTTATTGTAATTTCAATCATCGAAATGAACACGGGCGTAAACCTTTTCACAGGTGCGCCAATTGCATAAATTTTAAATGGAGTGATTTTATTGGCAGCTAACAAAAAAACAGCTGACAAAACTAAAAATACTGCGTCGGGAAGAAAAAAGACTTCTTCAAAAACCTCATCAAAAGGTGCAAAAACTGCAAGCAGAACCAAGGCATCCGCTGTTCCGAAAAGGAGCAGCGGACTTTCGCCGCGTGTAAGGGCAATCCTCTATGCCGCCGTTGCGGCTGTTTTTGTCTGCATAATTTTCATAAAAGGTTCAAATGTCTGGACAATGATACGCAGTTTCTTTTTCGGAGTTCTCGGATTCGGAATTTTTCTTGTTCCCGTAACGCTTTTTTATTTGTGTGTCATGACCGAAAAGGAGAAACAGGTTGCACGCTATAAGCTGAAGCTTTTCCTTTGTGTCGTCATAATTCTGTTTATCGGGGCGTTGATTTACGCAGGCAGCGGTGCAAAATATTCTGATATGAACTTTTTTGCTTGTCTTGGCAATCTGTTCAAGGATGCCTCCGACACCTCAAGGTATATGACTTTCGATTGCGGAATAATCGGCGGACTGCTCGGCTATCCGCTTGTTGTCCTGTTCGGCAGTACAGCCGCACTTTTTACAAGCTTTGTTGTAACAGCCGCACTTATCCTTATTGTTGCGAACATTTCTATTAAAGATATGACAGCGGCGGCGTCAAGGACAGCCGTACATATCCGTGAAGCAGGTGAGGAAAGGGCAAGAGTTCGCAGAGAGCGCAGAGAAGAAAACCGTGAGAGAAAGCTTGCCGAAAGAGGCGATATCGACATTGCGCTTGAAGGCGAAAACAGAAAGTCCTCGGGAAGTTTTATTGACATTCCGCTTGATGACAAAAAGACAAAGGTCAAGAAAGCAAAGTCGGCAGTAAACGGAATTGACACGGATATTGCCGATTCAAAGGAAGAAAATGCCGCAGACAAGGATCTGTCACAGGATCTCATCAACATAATCAATCGTGCAAGCAAGCCTATGGGCAAAAGTGCCGACAACACGGTTTCTGCAATTGCAGAGGATATCTCAAACGAAAAATCAGCTTCTAAGGCTGAACAGACAGAGGTCAAGCCTGATGCCGAAACTGAGAACATCGTCAAAAAAGCACTTCTCAAAAGCAAAAAAGACAACAGCGAGGAGGCTGACGATGAAATTGCGGAACAGCTTGACAGAGCTGTTCGTTCCGATAATTCTCAAAAGGAAGAAAAAAAGTATCAGTTCCCACCGATTCAGTTGCTCAAACCAAAGCTAAATTCCGATGACAGCGATGCAATGGAAGAAATGCAGAATAATGCCAAAAAGCTTATTGATACCCTCACAAGCTTTGGTGTAAAGGCAAGCATTGTAAACATCTGCCGAGGTCCGTCTGTAACACGCTATGAGTTACAGCCTGCCCCCGGTGTTAAAATCAGCAAAATTACAAATCTCTCCGATGATATCGCACTCAGCCTTGCCGCAAACGGTGTTCGTATTGAAGCACCTATTCCGGGTAAGGCGGCAGTCGGAATTGAAGTTCCGAACAAGGTTGTAAGCATGGTAACAATGCGTGAATTGATTGATTCGGACAAGTTCAGAAACAGCAAGAGCAAGCTCACAACCGTTCTCGGAAGAGATATCTCCGGTGAAATTGTTGTTACCGACCTTGCCAAAATGCCGCACTTGCTCATTGCAGGTACAACAGGTTCAGGTAAATCCGTATGTGTAAACTCAATTCTTATGAGTATTCTCTACAAGGCAACTCCCGATGAAGTAAAGCTTTTGCTTATTGACCCGAAAATGGTTGAATTTTCAAAATATAAGGGTATTCCGCATTTGCTCATTCCCGTAGTATCCGATGCCAAAAAGGCGGCGGGTGCGCTTGCTTGGGCAGTAAACGAAATGCTCCAGAGATATAAAATTTTCTCCGAATACGATTGTAAGGATATTGATTCATATAATTCTCTTATCGAAAAAAATATGAATTATATGGAGAAAAATCCGCCTGTTGTAAATGAAGAGGGAGAAGAGGTTCAGCCTGTTCTTGAAGTGAACGGACTTCCCGTTGCCAAAGAAAAAATGAGCCGTGTTGTAATTGCAATTGACGAGCTTGCCGATTTGATGATGGCGGCTCCGAGCGAGGTTGAGGACTCAATCTGCCGACTTGCTCAGATGGCTCGTGCCGCAGGTATGCACCTTATCCTTGCAACCCAAAGACCTACCGTTAATGTAATCACAGGTCTTATCAAGGCGAATGTGCCGAGCCGTATTTCACTCAAGGTAAGTTCAAACACAGACTCCCGTACAATTCTTGATACAGGCGGCGGTGAAAAGCTTATCGGCCGAGGCGATATGCTGTTTTCGCCTGTAGGCGCTCCAAAGCCTATTCGTGTTCAGGGTTGCTATGCTTCCGATGAAGAAATCGAGGGTGTAACCCACTACATAAAGAAAGCATATTCGGCTCAGTATAATTCTGAAATCGAAGAAAAAATTAAAAGAATTGCTGCAGAAGAAATTGCTCAGGGCAAAAAATCGGGTGATTCAGATTCATCATCTGACGAAGGTCTTGATATTGACAGCAAAATGGAAGAGGCAATCAAGTGCGTAATTGAAGCAGGACAGGCATCAACCTCACTCTTGCAGAGAAGACTCAAGGTCGGCTACGCAAGAGCAGGCAGAATGATTGACGATATGGAACAAATGGGGGTTGTAGGCCCTCATCAGGGTTCAAAACCGAGAGATGTTCTCATGACCTACAACGAATGGCTTGAACGCAGAAATGCACTTGAAAACAGAGCCGATTAATAAATAAAGGAGGGTTCAATATGGCTTTTTTACCGATGAACGCAAAAGAAATGCGTGATCGAGGTTGGAACGAAGTCGATTTTGTATATGTTTGCGGTGACAGCTATGTTGACCATCCGTCATTCGGTGCGGCAATAATCACGAGAGTTCTTGAGGATTGCGGTTACAAGACAGCATTCCTTGCACAACCTAATTGGAAAAGCGATGATGATTTTACACAGTTCGGAAAACCAAGGCTCGGTTTCATGGTGTCGGCAGGCAACATTGACAGTATGGTTGCCCACTACACGGTTGCAAAGCGTAAAAGACATGATGATGCCTATACGGCAGGCGGTAAAAACGGCAGGCGTCCCGACAGAGCCGTCACAGTTTACTGCAACATAATCAGAAAATTATATCCCGATTCTCCCCTTATAATCGGAGGTCTTGAGGCATCACTCAGAAGATTTGCCCATTATGATTATTGGAAAAACGAGGTAATGCCCTCAATTATTTTCGACAGCAAGGCAGATTTGCTTGTGTACGGAATGGGCGAGCTGCAGACAATTGAAATTGCAAAAAGACTTTCCGAGGGTTATCCTGTTGAATCGCTTTACGACATCAGAGGTGTTTGCTATAAGATTCGTACAGACGATTATGTGCCAAAGTCGGTTGTCGAACTTCCAAGCTACGAGCGTGTAAAAGAGGACAAGCGTGACTATGCAATTGCATCACGCAGGGAGCTTGAGGAGGCTGATGCCGTAAGAGGCAAAACCCTCATTCAAAGGCACGGTAAGTACATTCTTGTGCAGAATCCTCCGATGCAGCCGCTTGACACAAAACAGCTTGATTATGTCTATTCTCTGCCGTATGAGCGTTGGTATCCAAAGTGTTATGAAAGTCTCGGCGGCGTACCAGGTATCAACGAAGTGCTGTTTTCAATCACACACAACCGTGGTTGTTTCGGTGCTTGTAATTTCTGCTCACTTGCTTTTCATCAGGGCAGAGCGGTAACCGTCAGAAGTGAAAAGAGTATTATTGAGGAGGCTGAAAGTTTTCTTGATAATCCACGATTCAAGGGCTACATAAGCGATGTCGGAGGACCTACAGCAAACTTCAGACTTCCGTCATGCGAAAAGCAGAAAAAGCTCGGACTTTGTAAAAACAGAAGATGTCTTGCACCAACACCTTGCCCGAATATGCAGGTGTCACACACGGAATATCTTGATATTCTGCGAAAGCTGAGAAATCTCAAGGGAATTAAAAAGGTGTTTATCCGCAGCGGAATCCGTTTTGATTATCTTATTGAAGACGAAAATGACGAATTTTTCCGTGAACTCGTAAAGTATCACATCAGCGGTCAGCTGAGAGTTGCCCCCGAGCATTGTTCAGCGGCAGTTCTCGACAAAATGGGCAAGCCGCATATTGAAAGCTACAAGCGTTTTTGTAAGATGTTCTACGATTTTACGGGCAAGGAAAATAAAGACCAGTATGTAGTACCGTATCTGATGAGCTCACACCCAGGTTCAACACTTTCGGATGCCGTAGAACTTGCACTTTTCTGCAAGCGTGAAAACATTCACCCAAAACAGGTTCAGGACTTCTATCCGACTCCGGGTACAATTTCAACGAGTATGTTCTATACGGAGCTTGATCCGTACACTCTCAAAGAGGTTTATGTTCCGAAGTCTGAAAATGAAAAGGCAATGCAAAGGGCGTTGCTGCAGTATTTCATTCCCGAAAACAAACCGCTTGTAATCAAAGCACTCATCAAAGCCGGCAGACGGGATTTAATCGGTAACGATAAAAAATGTCTTGTAACTCCGATGGCTGGACAAACACAGGGCGGTTATTCAAAACAGAACAACAACCGCAATTCGCAGAATCAGAAGGGAAGAGGCAAAAACGGCAAAGATAAGTTCGCAAAGTACAGACGAAAAAACAAAAAGAAATAAAATCTTTTTTATACTGAAAATATCGGTATGCGTACTTTTTATTGCCTGTGTACTGCTTGTTTCATTCGGAAAACCTCTCGGAATTCCCGATTGGAACGATGTCTATACATTTTTCGGAATTTCAGCCGATATGGAGTCCGATTTTTCTGTTTCGTTTATCAATGTCGGTTCGGCTGATTGTACGCTGATTAAATGCGGAGATAAAAGTGTGCTGATTGACGGAGGAACAAATCTTGTGACCGATAAAATTACTGCCTATCTCAAACGCAGTTCGGTAACTCATCTTGATGCCGTAATAGTGTCACACCCTGACAGCGACCACATCGGTTCGCTGCCCGATATCATAGATGAATACGGTACGGATGTTGTTTATTTCGGAAAATATTCCGACAGCCACAAAACCCCCGAATACGAAAAGCTTGTTAATTCTATCAAAGTGGCAGCAGCGTCTCCATCCGTCTGGTTTCCGGGGTTTACCGAGTATATAAAAGAAAATAATATAAAAACCGTAATTCCCGTTTCAGACAAACCCGTTGAAATCGGAAATATGACCTTTAAATTTTATCAACCCGAAAAGAACTTCGGCAACACAAACGATAATTCGCTTGTAACAATGCTTGAATATGACGAAAAGCGATTTCTCTTTACAGGCGACATCTCGTCAAAAAGGGAAGAATCAATGGTTAATTCCGACGAAGAATTAAAATGCGATGTTCTCAAGGTTGCACACCACGGCAGTAAGTATTCTTCAAGTGAAGATTTTCTTGCAAAGGCAAGCCCCGAAACTGCTGTAATAAGTGTTTCGGCTGACGATACGGCACTTCCCGATTACTATATAACAGCCTTGCTTAACAGCGTGTGCAAAAATGTTTATCGGACAGACAGCGATAAAACCGTTATGATAACAGTCGAAAACGGTGAGATTTGCACCAAAACTCATGCCTGAAAGGTTGACTATAAATTAAATAATGTTATAATATTATTGTTTAGCTGACAAAAATCGAAAGGAATTTTTAAATATGGGAGTATATGAAGAACTCGTAGCCAGAGGACTTATCGCTCAGGTTACGGACGAAGAAGAAATCAGAGAGCTTGTAAACAGCGGTAAAGCCACATTCTATATCGGCTTTGACCCGACAGCCGACAGCCTCCATGTAGGTCACTTTATGGCTCTTTGCCTTATGAAGAGACTTCAGATGGCAGGCAACAAGCCAATTGCACTCGTAGGCGGCGGCACAGGTATGATCGGTGATCCGTCAGGCAGAACAGATATGCGTCAGATGATGACAAAGGAAACAATTCAGCACAATGTTGATTGCTTCAAAAAGCAGATGAGCCGTTTTATCGACTTTTCAGAGGGCAAGGCTCTTCTTGTAAACAACGCAGACTGGCTTCTTGACCTTAACTATGTTGAACTTCTCCGTGATGTAGGTGCTTGTTTCAGCGTTAACAATATGCTTCGTGCAGAGTGCTACAAGCAGAGAATGGAAAAGGGACTCAGCTTCCTTGAATTTAACTATATGATTATGCAGTCATACGACTTCTATGCCCTCTATCAGAAGTACGGCTGTAATATGCAGTTCGGCGGCGATGACCAGTGGAGCAATATGCTCGGCGGTACAGAGCTTATCAGAAGAAAGCTCGGCAAGAACGCATATGCAATGACAATCAACCTTCTCCTCAACTCAGAGGGTAAGAAAATGGGTAAAACCCAGTCGGGTGCAGTATGGCTTTCAGCCGAAAAGACAAGCCCCTACGATTTCTACCAGTATTGGAGAAATGTTGATGACGGCGATGTAATCAAGTGTCTTAAAATGCTCACATTCCTTCCGCTTGAAGAAATTGACGAGCTTGCAAAGCTTGAGGGCAGTGAAATCAACAAAGCAAAAGAAATTCTTGCTCATGAGCTTACAGAGCTTGTTCACGGCAAGGAGGAGGCTGACAAGGCTCAAGAGGCTGCAAGAGCAATTTTCAGCAACAAGACAAATACAGATAATATGCCCTCAACAACTCTTACAGAGGCTGATTTTGCAGACGGTGAAATCGGAATTCTTGACCTCATGAAGAAGTGCGGACTCATTCCTTCAAACGGTGAGGGCAGAAGACTTATTCAGCAGGGCGGTGTTTCTGTTGACGATGAAAAGGTAACAGATGTTTACGCAAAGGTTGCAAAGTCTGATTTTGAAAAAGGCTATGTTGTAATCAAAAAGGGTAAAAAGGTTTACCATAAGGCGATTCTTGGCTGATTTTGAAAATTAAATAGAGGGGATCAGGGCAAAATGAAAAAGTTTTTTTCAGAATTCAAGGAATTCATAATGCGTGGAAATGTGCTTGATCTCGCAGTCGGCGTTATCATCGGTGCGGCTTTTCAGGCAATAGTAACTTCTCTCACAAGCGACATTATCTCGCCGATTCTCGGTATTTTCGGCGGTGTTAACTTTGACCAGTTTCAGGTTACAATCAACGGTGCAACAATTATGTACGGTAAGTTTATCACAGCGGTAATCAACTTCCTGATTATGGCTTTCGTAATCTTCCTTATCGTAAAGCTTGTCAACAAGGTTATGTCACTCGGCAAAAAAACTGAACCCGAAGAAGCTCCCACAACAAAAAAGTGTCCGTTCTGTTTCAGTGATATTGATATCAAAGCCACAAAATGTCCCCATTGCACAGGCGATATTGTCGACCTTACAGAAAAAACAGACGACAAAAAATAATATCGCTGTTACATAAACAGATATTACACAACTTAACAACCAACAAAAAAGCCACAGTAGAAAGTTAAAATCTACTGTGGCTTTTTAAATTGAAAATTATGATTGAGTGTAACATTGTTACCGTCTGCACAATTTTATATTAAAATAACAAAAACAAAAATACAATTCCGCAGAGGATTGCTATTGCTGCACCGACTATGACATCACGCACATAATGCACTCCTGCGCACACTCTTGACACGGAAATCATAACCGCAATGAAGAGGTATGCAATCCCTGCCCACACATTGAACCGCAAAATTGCCATTGCAATGATGAATGCGCTTGCGGTGTGGCGGCTCGGCATACTGTCGGGCTTGCTGTTCTTTGCAAAAACAGGCGCAACTCCGTACCGCACATACGGGCGTTCTTCTTTTATGATAATTCGCAGAAGTGTTATTCCCAAAAACACCCCCGCAGGCACAGTCAGCGACTTTAAAAACAAATCTTTTTGCCACAAAAATGTATATACAAGCAAAATCGGATAGCTTGCAAATACTATCAGCGGAAAAATTTTATATACGAATTTCAACACATTTTTTGCGGATTTGTTATTCTTGAAGAAATCGGTCAGTTTAATATATTGTTTACGGCTAATTTTCTACATCTCCCAATGCTTTTTACACTCAGATTTTAACATAACCGTTACACTATTTCAACATTATATTTATCAAACCAGTAGTCAAGTTCGATTATATACGCAAGAATCTGCGGTGCTTTCATCAGCTGACCGTACCACGGATTTGTGATTTTATCGGGATTTTCAATGATATCTTCAATCCCTTTACTGTCAAGCAGTTCGTTTAGAATTGAACGCTTTTTAAGAATTTTTCTAACCCTTTTTACACACTCGTTGAAGTAAATCGGATTGTGCGTTTTCGGGTACGGGCTTTTCTTTCGCCAGCAAATTTCTTCGGGCAGAATATCCTCAAAAGCCTTTCGCACAATTCCCTTTTCACGGTTGCCCCAAGCCTTTAATTCCCACGGCATATTGTACGCATATTCAACAAGTCTGTAATCGCAGAACGGCACTCTTACCTCAAGTCCGCTGAACATTGAGCATCTGTCTTTTCGCTCAAGCAGACATTGCATAAACCAGTAAAAATTCAGGTAGAACATCTCTCGCATTCGCCTGTCAAGGTCGGTGTCGCTTTTAAGCTTTGGGGCAAGGCTTATTGTGTCAAGATACCTTTGTCTGACATACTCCTCACCGTTTTTCAGCACACCGTCCTTGAGAATGCTCCTGCGAATATCCTGACTTTTTGACCACGGAAAACAATCCTCAAAAAGTATTTCATGGTTGTGATACCACGGATATCCGCCGAAAAGCTCATCGGCACATTCTCCCGAAAGTGCAACGGTGTAGTTTTGCTTGATTTCTTTGCAGAAGAGCAAAAGTGACGAGTCAACATCAACATACCCGGGCAAATCTCTTGCCTGAACACTTTCATAAAGTGCGTCGCACACAAGCGTGTTGTCAAGGACAATTTCCCTGTGCTTTGTGTCGGCATTTTTTGACATCATCGAAATAAATTCGTAGTCGGGAGTAGGCTGAAAATTGCTCTTTTGAAAATATTTTTCGTTGTCACGGTATTCAACCGAGTAGGTGTTGATTTTGCCGAGTTTATGCTCCTTATTGTACATTGATGCGGTCTTGACAATTATACTGCTGTCAAGCCCTCCCGAAAGGAAAAAGCACAGCGGAACATCACTCACAAGCTGCCGCTGAATTGCATCAGTCAGCAGATATCTCGTCTTTTCAATGGTAGTTACTTCATTGTCTGTATGCTCTTTTGCCTCAACGGTGTAGTATTTTTTTCGGCGAAGCTTTGAGTGCCTATACATTGCACATTCGCCCGGATTAAGCTCAAATACTCCCTTGAAAACTCCGAACGAAGGCGTTCTTGCAGGTCCTAAAAAGAAAATTTCATTGAGTCCCTGTTCGTCAATTTTCGGCTTGACAACCTTGCTTGCAAGCAACTCTTTTATTTCTGACGCAAACAGTAATCCGCCGTTGTATTCGTAGTAGAACAGCGGCTTAACGCCGATTCTGTCCCTGCACAAAAACAGAGATTTGTCGCTTGTGTTGTAGATTGCAAAGGCGAAAATTCCGTTCAGTTTTTTGCAGCAGTCAACACCGTATTTAATATACGATTTCAGCACAACCTCCGTGTCGCTGTGACCTCTGAAATGAAAACCCGATGCTTTCAGCTCCTCACGAAGCTCGGCTGTGTTATAGAGTTCGCCGTTATAGACAATTACATAAGTCGTGTCCTTGTGACGAACAGACATTGGCTGTTTGCCGTTTTCACGGTCAATTACAACAAGCCTCCTGTGCATAAGCGCCGCCCCTCGGTTAATGTACAAACCGTTTTCGTCAGGACCTCGCCTGTCAAGCGTTTCAGACATTCTGTTGAGCAAATCAATTCTTTCGCTCATATCCTGTGAGTGGTCAATCCATCCTGCTATTCCGCACATAAAGTAACCTCCGTCAATTTTGTTTGTAATTTTTGAGTGAATATAAAAAGCATAAAGCGGTAAAAAGCAAAGCCGTTCCCGAAAGGGCAGTTCCTCCGAAAAAACTGAAATTTTCAACCGTTGATGTTGAAAAAACATCGGTTGTGACGGAGAAAAGTTTTATTCCTAAATGCGTAAGCAATGCGGTGATAGATCCTTGCAAAATTCTGCAAAAGAAAAATAACATTTTATTTAGCTTAATATTTCCAAGTGCCGAGAAAATCTGAAAATGTACGCAAAGTCCGCCGAATCCTGCCGAAAATGCAACAAGTTCAATCGGCAAATCTTTCGATACCGCAGTAACCGCATTGCAAACTTCCGTGAGTATCAAAAACGGTTTTTGAATATTTTCATCCGTAATGTGTGAGCAGAAAATCTCAGTAAATGCCGAAAACAGCACCACAAATGCACAGATTGCGAACATTCCCCTTGCACCGTCAAGAACAGACTTTACAAGTGCGTCACCTTTTTGCGGAGTGCTTATTAATATTTCCGAATTGGAATTATCGTCAAGCTTATTTCTGTAAACGAATTTTAAAGCAAATCCAAGTATAAAAACCGAGATGCATTGGGCGGCAAATATAATAAGCCCGACTTCAATGCTCGAATAAAGCTGTGCACCAATAAAATTCACAAGAAACCCCGGTCCCGAACACACCAAAAACAGACCTGCCCGTTTACACTCACATTCACTTGCCGCACCTTTTTTATAAAGCGAATTTACCGTCTTTGCACCAACGGGATAACCTCCGACAAGCGAGAGAATTATTGCGGATGCAAAGCAACCGTCAAGTCCGAAAAGCGGTTTTGTCAGCCATGAAAGATGTCTGCAAGACCGCTATCTGTAATATATGAGGCAAGCACCATGAAAGGGAAAAGTGACGGTACAAGCGTTGAAAGGCACAAGCCTATACCGTTTTCAGCACCCTTTGAACATTCTTTTGAAAACAAAAGAGCCGTAATGCATAAAAGAAAAATTCCGATTGCTTTAAAAATATTCACCGCCTTTACGGCACTTTTACTTAGGAACATATTAATCACCAATTAATATATATGACGGCGGTTGCATAAAAATAAATGAGAAACGAAAACAGGGGAGATTTTTTTGCCAAAGAAGAAACGAATTGCCGATAAAAACGAAAGATTGCCTTCTCCGATGTTTGATATGGGAACAATGCCGTATATAGAGATGCTCGGAAACCGCAGAATAACCGTTGAGGGTTCAACGGGGATTTTGCTCTATGACAGCGAAAGCATAAAAATTAATACCTGCAAAACCGTAATTTCATTTTGCGGCAGAGGAATGACATTGAAATGTATTTCAAGCTCCTGCGTTGAAATTGAAGGCTTTGTAACCGATATCAACTTTCTTTCGTGAGGTGAAACTATGCTCCTTAAAATAATACGCTTTCTCAGAGGAAGTGTGGACTTTACCGCAAGCGGAAAATTTCCCGAAAGATTTATGAACATAACCGCAAAAAACGGTGTGAATCTCTGGAATCCCGTTCCTAAAAAGAACGCAATATCAGCCTCAATGTACCTTTCAGACTACAAAAAAATCAGAATCCTTGCACGCAAATCAAGGGTTAAAACAAGAATAACAGCCAAACACGGACTGCCGTTTATTATTAACCGCTATAAGAAGAGAACAGGACTTTTTGCAGGTGCGGTATGCGGAATTATTCTCTGTATTTTTCTTTCAAATTTTATCTGGTCGGTAAAAATTTCGGGTACAGAGGAAATCAGCAATACATATCTTGAATCGTTACTTGGTGATAACGGGATTTCTGTCGGTGTGTGGAAAAACAATCTCGATACAGATCAGATAGAACGCAATATTCAGCTGAAATGTGACGATATCCGCTGGATGAGCATAAACATAACGGGCAGTCTTGTCACGGTTGAAGTTAAGGAAACCTACAAAAAGCCGAAGCTTGATACCTCAAAAAATCCTTGCAATGTAAAAGCCGTTAAGGACGGAGTCATAACACGGATTCAGGCATATAACGGCAGACCTGTTGTTACAAAGGGCAGTGGAGTTGTGAACGGTCAGATTCTTGTCAGTGGGCTTGATGAAACCAAGCAGGGCGATATGCGTTACTTGAGAGCAAACGCAAAGGTTTATGCCGACATTACCGAACAGCAAACGCTTTCAATTCCGAAAAAAGTAACCTACAGTTACGCTGACGAAAATTATGTTGACC
>OGLS01001519.1_pt1 | contig 13623 bp, 12 predicted proteins | sample 1572881 | NCBI WGS metagenome assembly OGLS01 (sample SAMEA2582013, study PRJEB24529) | metagenome | biome: Human gut stool | place: China | collected 2011
AGGGGAGTGGTGTTGAAGCCATTCCCCTTATATTTTTATTTTAGGATACTGTGTATCCTTTTTGAATTTATGTCATTGCAACGAAAGGGCTTTTTGCCTTAATTCGTACAAATCATCAAGCGTTTTAATTTTTCCTGCCTCATTTCGCAAAGCTGCCGCACCCTTCATGCCTTTGAAATAGCCGACTACAAGTTTTCTTGCCTGAAGCATTGCCATATGCTCACCCTTGTATTCAACCATTTTGCCGATATGTTCAATCATTACCGAGCCTTTCTTCAAGGTCGGGAGTGTGAATTTTAACATTCGGGTTTTCAAGGTATGCGTTAATCTGCGAGAAAATCCACGGATTTCCGAGCGTTGCCCTACCGATCATAACAAGGTCACAGCCCGTGATGTCCATAACCTCCTTTGCCCTTTCGGCACTGTCAATGTCTCCGTTTGCGATTACGGGAACGCTGACGGATTCTCTCACAGCCTTTATGATATCGTAATCAACGGGAGGCTTGTAATACTGCTGTCTTGTTCTGCCGTGAACGGTGATTGCCGCCGCACCTGCCGATTCGCAGATTTTTGCAACTTCAACGGCATTTACGCTGTCATCATCCCAACCCTTGCGGATTTTTACGGTTACGGGTATGTCGGTAACGGCTGTCACAGCCTTGACAATTTCTCCGCAAAGCCGAGGATTTTTCATCAATGCACTTCCGCTGCCGTTTGAGCTTATCTTTGGAGCAGGGCATCCCATATTGATATCAATAATATCAGGTTTATTTTCAAGTGCGTGCTTTGCGGCATCAGCCATACATTTCGGATCATCACCGAAAATCTGAATTCCGCAAGGACGCTCCAAGTCTGAAATTTCCATCAGTTCTTCGCTCTTTTTACTGTTGAAAGAAAGCGCCTTTGAGCTGACCATTTCGCTTACGCAGTATGCCGCACCGAATCTTACGCAAAGCTCACGGTAGGCTCTGTCGCTTACCCCCGCCATGGGTGCGAGAACTGCGTGGGATTTCAGCGGAACACCGCCGATGTTAAGATTATCCATATTTTTACACATTTAATGCTGTTACCTTATTCTTTTTCTTGCACCGACTTTTGTGCTGATCATTACAACCGCAATTGCAACTACTCCAAGACCTACGCAAATCCACGAAACGATTCCCGCCGTGTAGCTTGTGGAATACTTTTTTTCGCTGACTGTTTTTGCGATTGTCGGAGCCTGAAATTCCGTTGAATCGGTCGCCTGAGTTTCAACATACTGATTCTGATACTGCGTTTCTTCCTGTTTCTGAGCTTCCGTTTCGGGCTGAACATACTCGGTTGTGGGTTCTTCCGTTTTGGGCTCAACATACTCGGTTGTAGGCGCTTCGGTGTAAACAGGCTCGGTATAAACCGGCTCTGTGTATTGCGGTTCGGTTTCATCGGGAACATATTCCGTCACTACGGGATCGGGCTGAGGATCGGGAGTTTGCGGATCGTCCTCTCCTACCGCAAAGGCGGTTATTGAACAAACCGACAATGCAAGAACCGCAAGTACGGTCGGAAGTATTCTTTTCCTAAAAATTTTCTTAAAATCTGACTTCATATTTAATACCCCGTTCATTCTGCGTGGCACATATTTTCATATACATACTACGATTATAGCAAAAGCAGGCGTTCATTGCAAGATTTCAGACAACTTTTCTGCACACAATTAATGCCCAAACAACAAAAAATCGGAAAACCGATTGTAAAACCGATTTTCCGACTTGATTATTATGTCAGATTTTTGAGCGTTTTTTAGCCTTTGGCATAACAAGATTGTAGCTTTCGTCAATCAGCGGAAAGATTTCTTCCCTGCTTACAGAGCCGTCAAGCAAAATACTTATCCACTTGTCCTTGTTCATATGATAGGCTGGCAGAAATCCGTTTTTCAATCTGAGTGAGCCGACAAGAATCGGATCGCACTTGACATTCATCACATCAATAAAGCCCTCACCGTCAAGCCCTAAAATCTGCCTTTTGACACGCATGACTATTGCGTACCATTTGCCCGACATCATATTCCGCAGAACCGCATTATCGGGACTGCTCTCCCACGGATATTCGGGTTCTGTTCCGTATGTGCTAAAGGCATAGTTTAAAATTACATCTCTGTTAATGGAATTGTCATTGTATGCCATTAAGCCTTAACTCCTGCTTTTTTCTTAACGAGTGAAATATATTCCTGCATTGTGATTTCGTTACGCAGTAATTTTTGACACCATTCTTTGCTTTTGCTGTCAATGGTATAGCCTTCCATTTCAACTGATGCGGCAGCATTTTCTATTATCTGTTCAATCGGCTTATTACCATTCACAGTAACACTCCCTTTCGTGAAATCTGAACTTCATATCATTTTATCATAACAAAGGCACATGTCAACCAAAAGGTGAAATTACTCACCAAAGCTGATGCCCATTTTTCTTGCTGTTTCAACAACCTCGCTGTCTTTCGGAACACTCTTGAGCTTGCCTGCGATGTCCTCAAGCGGAACAGCAATTACCTTATTATTTACAAGGGCAACCATTTTGCCGTAGTCTTTATTGATAATAAGCTCTGCGGCTTTAACACCGAAACGAGTTGAAATCACACGGTCATAGGCATCGGGACTGCCGCCTCTCTGGAAGTGACCCGGTACTGTAACCCTTGTTTCCTGACCTGTTGCCTTCTCAATATCATGGGCAATCTGATAGGAAATTGACGGATATTTCATCTCTGCAACAGCAGCTTTTCTCTGCTTTTTAGGCAAAGCTGCAATTTCTTTTGAAATTGCACCCTCGGCAACTGCAAGAATTGAAAAGTTCTTACCGCCTGCGGTTCTTGACTTGATTGTCTTTATAACCGAGTTGATGTCGTACGGAATTTCGGGGATAAGGATAATATCCGCACCGCCTGCAATACCTGCATAAAGTGTGAGCCAGCCAACCTTATGTCCCATAACCTCAATAATGAAAACTCTGCCGTGAGATGTTGCGGTTGAATGGATACAGTCGATTACATTTGTTGCAATATCAACGGCACTCTGAAAACCGAATGTCTTGTCTGTACCCCAAAGGTCGTTGTCAATTGTCTTAGGAAGCGAAACCACATTGAGTCCCTCTTCACGAAGAAGATTTGCGGTTTTTTGAGTTCCGTTGCCGCCGAGTACGACAAGACAGTCAAGGCCAAGCTTTTTGTAGTTCTTCTTCATAGCCTCAACCTTGTCAACGCTGTTCTCGTCAACAACACGCATAAGCTTGAACGGCTGTCTTGATGTGCCGAGAATCGTACCGCCCATTGTGAGAATACCCGAAAAATTCTCGGGTTTCATCTTTCTTGTTTCGCCGTAGATAAGACCTCTGTAGCCGTCAATAATGCCGATGATTTCAACATCATTGCCAAGCTGATTATAAAGTGTTTTTGCAACAGCACGGATTGTTGCGTTAAGTCCCTGACAATCACCGCCGCTTGTTAAAATGCCTACTCTTTTCATTGTTCGGAGTCCTCCTTTTTCACTTCAACGGGTACAATCGGAGTTCCGACAGTGCTCGCATATGTCTTTTTCATTGCCTGCTTTTGAGCCTTTAACGCAAGCTTTGAAAAGAATTTCTGACAATTTGTTTTGTGTTTTCCACGCTTGTCAACAGACTTATATACACCTGTTGAAAGCTGTTGGCGTGCATTTACGGTATCCTTAAATGAAACCGTGATAACCTCCTGCACACGCTTTTTGATATCCTCGTCCTCAACAGGGAACACAAGCTCAACTCGTCTGTCGAGGTTTCTCGGCATCCAGTCGGCACTTCCCATATAATAAAGCGGATTTGAATTATTTTCAAATATGAATATTCGGCTATGCTCCAAAAGCTGACCGACAATTGAAATTACTCTGATGTTTTCGCTGAATCCATGAACCCCCGGAACAAGACAGCAGATACCTCTTACGATGAGGTCAATTTTTACGCCTGCGTTTGACGCATCGTACAAAAGACTGATGATTTCAGGATCAACAAGCGAGTTCACCTTTGCGGTAATTTTGGCCGGAAGTCCGAGCTTTGCGTTCTCGGTTTCCTGAATAATCATAGCCTCAAAGAACGGACGCATTCCGTGAGGTGCAACGATAAATTTGTTGTATTCAGGCGGAGTTGAGTAACCTGTCAATACATTAAAGAGTGATGATGCGTCAACACCGTATTCTTCACGACAGGTGAACATACCGATATCGGTATAGAATCTCGCCGTGCTGTCGTTATAGTTACCCGTACCCATATGCAAATATCTTCTGATTCCGTCCTTATCTTTTCTTACTACAAGACAGATTTTGCAGTGGGTTTTAAGTCCTGTAAGACCGTAAATTACATGACAGCCCGCCTTTTCAAGCTTTGTTGCCCACTGAATGTTGTTTTCCTCGTCAAATCTCGCCTTGAGTTCAACAAGAACAGTTACCTGCTTGCCGTTTTCAGCCGCCTTGATAAGAGCCGCAACAATCGGTGAATTTCCGCTGACACGGTACAAGGTTTGCTTGATGGCAAGAACATTCGGATCGGTTGCCGCCTTTTTGACAAAATCAACCACAACATCAAAGCTTTCATAAGGATGATGCACAAGTCTGTCCTTTTCACGGATAGCCTCAAAAATATCATCATAACCGCAGAATTCCGCAGGCGGATTTACGGGAACGATTGGTTCAAAGCACATATCCTCACAGCCCTTGATGTGGGCAAATTTTGAAAGGAATGTAAGGTCAAGAGGACCTCTCTGAAAGTAGATTTCATGCTCCGTAACATCGAGAGCGTCAACAAGAAATTCACGAATTTCTCGGTTGCATTTCTTGCCGAATTCAAGACGAACAGGTTCTCCTCTCTTACGCTTTCTGATTGACTTTTTAATTTCAGCCATAAGATCCTCGGTATCCTCGTCAATGTCAAGGTCGGAATCTCGGGTGATTCTGAAAGGATCGTACTGCTTAATGTTGTAAAGCTCAAAAAGCTCGCCAAGGTGCATTGCGATTATTTTTTCAAGCAGAATAAACGCTCTGCCCTCGTGAGTCGGAAGCTCAAGAAATCTCGGAAGAATTGACGGAACCTGAACCAATGCGAAAAATTCTTCATTCTCGGCATTTGTAAGGCGAACCGCAATGTTAAGGCTTTTGTTTGCAAGCATCGGGAACGGACGGCTTGTATCAACAGCCATAGGAGTCAATACGGGGAAAACTACTTTTTTAAAGTATTCCTCAACAAACGCTTTCTGGTCGCCGTCAAGCTCGTCAGCTTCTTTGAACACAATGCCTGCCGAACGAAGTGACGGAATTATTGAACGGTTGTAACAGCTGTACTGCTTTTTGGCAAACTCGTGAATTTTTTCAACAAGTCCGTCCATAACCTCTGTAGGAGTCATGCCCGATGCGTCACGGCTTGTTCTGCCGTGATGAATCTGGTCGAGCACACCTGCAACACGAACCATAAAAAATTCGTCAAGGTTCGACGCCGTAATTGAAAGGAAGTTACATCTTTCCATAATTGGGTTGGTCTTTTTGAACGCCTCTTCAAGCACTCTTGCATTAAAGTCAACCCAGCTTAATTCTCTGTTAGTATAAGGCATCTTTTGCCATTTTGACATAAGCTTTGCTTTTTCGGATGTTTTTTTATTGTTATTTTTTGAATTTGACATATAATTCACCACCATAAAAACTGATATATAACCCAATTTAATATATCTGATTAAGTATAAAATACGAAACGGATTATTTCAAGCGAATTGCACTAAATTTTACCTTTGACAACGCATTCTTTACATATATTTTACAATAGCATAAATAAAATTGATTTGCAATAGATTTGACAAAATTCGCAAAGATAAAACCAAAATTTTCTTTTTGCAAAATATTCAAAAAATTTCAAAAAATATTGTTTTAATCTCTGTATTATGTTATACTTGCGTTGATTGTTTTATTTACAGATTTTAAAAAATTCTAAAGGAAAATGAGAGGTAATTATCATGAGTAAAAAAAGGGGAAGCTTTTCCGGCGGACTCGGATTTGTATTTGCCGCTGCAGGAAGTGCAGTAGGCTTGGGAAATCTCTGGAGATTTCCGTATTATGCAGCTAAGTACGGCGGCGGAACATTTATCTTTATCTACATAATCCTTGCGCTTACATTCGGCTTTTCACTTTTGACTGCCGAAATCGCAGTCGGCAGCAAAACAAAGCTAAGTCCGATTCTCGCCTACAAAAAGCTATGCAGCAAATTTTCGTTTTTAGGCTACCTTGCAACGCTTGTTCCTATAATCATTATTCCGTACTACTGCGTTATCGGCGGTTGGGTTACAAAATATATGTGCGTTTATGCACAAGGACTTGTTGCCCCTGCGGCACAGGACAACTTTTTCTCGGACTTTATTTCCGACCCGTTGTCACCCATTGTGTTTTTCTTAATATTTATGCTGTTGAGTGCAGTAGTAATTATGCTCGGAGTAAACAAGGGCATTGAGCGACTGAGCAAATTTTTGATGCCTGTTCTGCTTGTTCTGACAGTCGGAATTTCAATCTACACACTCACGCTCCCAAACGCAATGGAGGGTGTTTCGTACTACCTCATTCCCGATTTCAGCAAGCTGTCAATTTGGACATTTGCGGCGGCACTCGGTCAGCTGTTCTTCTCAATGAGTATTGCAATGGGAATTATGGTAACCTATGGTTCATACACAAAGAATGAGGTAAACCTCACAAAGTCGGTTAACCAAATTGAGATTTTCGACACAGCCGTTGCACTTCTCGCAGGTCTTATGGTAGTTCCTGCGGTTTATGTATTCAGCGGAGAAGAAGGTCTTGGTGCAAGCGGTCCCGGACTTATGTTCATCACACTTCCAAAGGTATTCAACGAAATGCCTGCCGGCGGAATCATCGGATTTTTGTTCTTTGTTCTTGTATTCTTTGCGGCTATCACAAGCTCAATCTCCGTAATGGAAGCAATTGTTTCTTCGCTTATGGACAAGTTCAAGCTTACACGAATCAAGTCCTGTCTTATCGTTATCGTCATCTGCCTTATTATGGGTATTCCGTCATCACTCGGCAACGGTATATGGTCAAATGTTAAGATTCTCGGAATGGACTTCCTTACATTCTTTGACTTCTTGAGCAACAGCATTATTATGCCGATTGTCGCACTTTGTACTTGTATTCTCATCGGCTGGGTTATCAAGCCAAAGACTATTGCAGACGAAGTCACAAGGAACGGCGAGCGTTTCAGCAGAAGGGCTTTGTTTGATGTTATGATTAAATATATAGCTCCAATCTGCCTTGTGTTTATCTTAATTTCCTACACACTTGCGCAGTTCGGCATTATTTCACTTTAACACGATTATTTATGAATTCAAACAGTAATATCCCCGAAATGAATCATAAGTAATTGTCTTTAAATTAAGCATACAACAATTAACTATTCTCCGTTTATCCCATGAACTCTTGAAATTATATGCAATAATTGGTATAATTACAGTTACAGCTCATTTGCTGAATTTTAGGGAGGACAAATACTATGTGTCAGAAAAAACCATTTTACATTACAACGCCTATTTATTATCCGTCAGGCAATCCCCACATCGGTCATTGCTACACCACCGTTGCGTGCGACTCTATCGCCCGTTACAGACGAATGCAGGGATATGATGTTATGTTCCTTACGGGTACGGATGAACACGGTCTTAAAATTGAACAGAAGGCTGCCGAAAAGGGCGTTACTCCCAAAGAGTATGTTGACGAAATTGTAAAAACCTTTAAGGGCTTATGGAAATTTATGAACATAAGCTATGACAGATATATCCGCACAACAGACGATTACCACATTGAAACGGTTCAGAAAATTTTCAAGGAACTGTATGACAAGGGCTACATCTACAAGGGAGAATACAAGGGCAAATACTGCACCCCCTGTGAAAGCTTCTGGACAGAAAGCCAGCTTATTGACGGCAAATGTCCCGAATGCGGACGAGAGGTTACAGAGGCAAAGGAGGAGGCATACTTCTTTAAAATGTCATCTTTTGCCGACAGAATTGAAAAGCTCCTCACGGAAACAGACTATTTACAGCCAAAGACAAGAGCGGTTGAGCTTGTAAACAACTTTATCAAGCCGGGACTTGAAGACCTTTGCGTATCGAGAACAACCTTCAAATGGGGCATTCCGGTTACATTTGACGAAAAGCATATTGTTTATGTTTGGATTGACGCACTTTCAAACTATATCTCCGCTCTCGGCTACAAGAATGAAAAATTTGACGAATTTGACAAATACTGGCCTGCCGATGTTCATATGGTAGCAAAGGACATCATGCGTTTTCACGCTATCATCTGGCCTGCAATGCTTATGGCTCTTGACCTTCCGCTTCCAAAGCATCTTGCCGTTCACGGCTGGATTACTTTCAACGGACAGAAGATGTCAAAGTCACTCGGCAATGTTGTTGATCCGTTTGTACTCGGCGAGCGTTACGGCGCTGACGCAATCCGTTACCACATTATGCGTGAAATGGCTCTCGGTGCAGACAGCTCGTTCTCAAACGAAATTATGATTAACCGTATCAATTCCGACCTTGCAAACGGTCTTGGCAACCTTGTTTCAAGAACAGTTGCAATGGTTCAGAAATATTTCGGCGGCACACTTCCCACAGAGCGTGAGAGCGGCGAATTTGACGATGACCTTATCGAAACCGCAACATCGCTCCGTGCAAAGGTTGACGATTTCATGGACAAGACTCAGCTCCAGAACGCACTTGCCGAAATATTCAAGCTTGTTTCCCGTGCAAATAAATACATTGACGAAACCGCTCCGTGGGTTATTGCCAAGGACGAAACAAAGAAAGCAAGACTCGCAACGGTTCTCTACAACCTTCTTGAGGCAATCCGTATTGCCTGCACCCTCCTTTCGCCATTTATGCCAACAACAATGCCAAAGGCTCTCGAGCAGATTGGCGCTTGTGAAAAGTGTGCCGGCTACGAAAACTGCGACAAATTCGGTGTTCTTCCTGCTGATGTCACGGTTCACAAGGGAGATGCACTCTTCCCACGAATTGATGTTGAAAAGGAAATTGAAGAACTCAACAGCATTATCAAGAACAACGAGGGTGAAAGTGAAGAAACAAAGGCACTCCGTGAAGAGCTTGAGGGTGTTGCACAGATTGGCATTGATGACTTTGCCAAGGTTGACCTCCGTGTGTGCGAGGTTAAGACCTGCGAACCCGTTAAAAAGAGCAAAAAGCTTTTACAGTTCACAATTTTTGACGGTGTAAAGGACAGGACCGTTGTCAGCGGTATTGCAAACTACTACAAGCCGGAGGAGCTTATCGGCAAGAAGATTATTCTTGTTCAGAACCTCAAGCCTGCAAAGCTTTGCGGTGTTGAAAGCTGCGGTATGATTCTTTCGGCAGTTCACGGCGATGATTTAAAGGTTGTTTTTGTTGACAATATGCCTGTCGGCTCAAAAATCTGTTAACGGCGAGTCGCCGGCAGCGTGTCGCTGCACCCAATTCGTGAAGACAGTTTGCAATATAAAAATATATTATGCCCGAGCGTAACTGTAGGGGCGTTCATTGGACGCCCGCCAAGTAATGGCAGAAAATTTATGATGAAAATAAACTGTATAAATGAGATAAAGTTACCGAAATAATGTATGGGAGAACCGTGTTCGCCCCCTACAAATTATACACTGCTTTTATTGTATAAAAAGCTATGTGTATGGACATATAAATTCATCAATGTGGGCGGTCAATGACCGCCCATACTTTTAGGGAGATATACCGATGTCACTTTACAACAATATTTTCGATGCACATGCACATTATGACGACAAATGGTTTGACGATGACCGTTTTGAACTTTTGGAAAACATTCACACAAAGGGTGTGTGCGGAATTGTCAACAATGCGGTTGACCTTGAAACGGCAAAAACCTGCATTGAATATGCCGAAAAATATGATTTTATGTATGCCGCAGTCGGATTTCATCCCGAAAACCTCGAAAATATTCCGAACAATTATCTTGAACAGCTTGCACAGCTTTCAAAACATAAAAAGGTTGTTGCAATCGGCGAAACAGGTCTTGATTATCATTGGGACATTCCGAAAGACTTGCAAAAGCGTGTTTTTGAGGAACAGATCCGGCTTTCTCTTGACCTTGAAATGCCGCTTATAGTTCACGACCGTGAGGCTCACGGTGATGTGTACGACCTTCTGAGAAGATACAAACCGAATGCGCTGGTTCATTGCTTTTCGGGCAGTGTTGAGCTTATGCGTGAAGCGGTTCGTATGGGAATGTACATCAGCCTCGGCGGTGTTGTTACATTCAAAAATGCCCGTCACAGCCTTGAGGTCGCTTCGGAAATTCCGCTTGACAGGCTTTTGCTTGAAACCGACGCTCCGTATATGGCGCCCGTGCCGTTCCGTGGCAAGCGTTGCGACAGCTCTATGATTGTCTATGCCGCTGAAAAAATCGCATCTCTGCGTAATATGAGCATTTCCAAACTTCTGCAAATCACCTGCGACAATGCAAAACGATTTTACAATATTGATGATTAATTCATAAACAACACGGTCGGAATCCCCGTTTGGAAAACCGACCGTGTTGTTTTTATTTTCTTAGGGACTAACCGTGTTTGCCTGACTATATGCAACGCATAAGATTGCACGCAATGCATACAAATTTGCGACATTCACAAAATTTATTTTAACATAAAATTTGAACGATTACTTGCGGTAGAACATTGATTCTCGCTACAAATTAACATTGAATTTGATTATAAAAACAAAAATTGCATCAGAACCTTTTCGGGCATCTGATGCAATTCGTTTATCTAACTATCTTCTCGAACGGGGAACGGCGACTCGCCGTAATTTTCAACTTTCAACTTTATCAGTCTTCACTTGCGTGTCTGCGCATACTCTTGTGCAGAAAGAAAAGTCCGATCGAAACTATAAAAAAGATTACAGAACAGATTGCAAGGGCGATAAGAATATTGTTCATACTCTGAACAAAAAGGTTGTAGAACGCCCTCGAATCAATATTAATCTTGCTCATATAGCCTGTTGAAAGCAACACCGCCGGAATTATACCAACCGTAAGGAATGCCGCAGATGTTGAATAACAGATATACCTTACCGCTCTGTGCTTCCAACGATTTGTAAAGATGATGATTACGCATATAATTGCGACAAAGACTGCAAGACCGCCGATAATCAACGGCATCATATTTTTCAATGCAATGAGATAAACAGAAAGTGTGGCAAAAAGCGGTATTCTGAGCGCCGCCGCATAAATGTTAGCAGCCTGATTGATGAGATATTCTCTGCTCCCATCGTTTGCGACCTTGAGATTATTCTTACTTATGTAGCTGTCAAGCTCGCTGTTGAATTTCTGCTTAAACGCTGTTGTGTCAATCTTAGCCTCCTCGCCTGTATAAAAGCTGTTGAGATAGGCCTGTGTATTATCGTGAATTGTCACTTCGTCAACAACATTTTCAAAAAACTTTTCATCAAGTCCCGACGCATAACCGAGGTCAACAAGGCTCTCTTTGATTTCGTCACGCTTGTCAACAAAATAGTTGCTCGTATTCATATTATCCATAATATACGATGGGTTGAGGATTGTTGACTGAAGAACTATTGCAAACGAAATCAAAAACAGTACAAACGAGAGAACGAACGAAATTATTCCGTAAATAATATGTCTTACTTTAGAATTCATCAGTTCGCCTCCTTATCAATCGGAGTACCCGACACTAACTTTGCATACACAAAATATCTCTGTGTTGTAAGACCGAGTGCATCAAACGGATAGCAGGTGTACATTATAAGATTTTCATAATCCGCCGAAAGGTCATATGCGGTTCTGTCAGTCGCTTTTTTGACAGCCGTGTCGGTGATTTCATAGATGTAATTACCGTAGCTTGTCTTGATTTCAACCTTCTGACCGACTGCTGCGTTTTTAAGGCCGTTGAAATAAGTATTGTTATGACCTGCAACAAGGATTGTTCCGCCGTAACCGGGGACAAAACTTCCGGCATAAATGCCAACACCGTTTCTGAGTGCAACATCATTGTCACCGAAAAAAAGATTTGCGTCAACATTGCAGTCATTGATTATAAGCTCACCGAACAGATTTCCGTAGTTAGGGTACTGAACGGAGTCGATTTTAACATAAGTTTTTTCCTGACCGTTTGAATCCTTTTTTGTAACGGTAGGAACGGTTGAGTTTTCTGACACGGGCACAAAAATATTATCGTACTCTGTTGAATAATCCTTTTCATTATCTGAGAAGAACATACCTACTGCCGAAATCACAGGTGAAAAGGACGGAACAAAAGCAAGATACAGCACAAGATATGTTATCAAACAAAAGATAATGGGAAGAATTATAAAACTCTTCCCATTCTTTGATTTATGACCGTGTCTGATTTTTTTATCAGACATTAGAATCAAGCTCTTTCTTTTTTAGATTTTGCAAGGTAGAAAGCACCGCCTGCTACCATTACAAATGCAACAGCAGAAACAGCGATAATGCCGCTGAAGTCAGCCTCTGCGCCTGTTGTCTTGATAACACTGTTATCCTGAACACTGCCTGCCTTTGTAAGTGTAGGAACAGCTGAGAATGCAACCTTGCCGTCTTTACCGTAAATTGTAAGCTTCTTTGAAGATGTGTCATATGACATTGTCATACCAAGCACACCGACAACTTCCTTACCGTAAGAAAGAAGTGTCTGCTTCTGAGCAAATGTGAGATCTGCAATATTAGATGCACCTGAGTTCTCAAGGAAGCTCTCGCCCTTCTTGAGAACAGCAACGATCTGAGATGACTCATCTGCTGTCATATCGATTGTGTTAAAGTAGTTTTCAGCCTGGTTTACAAACTCGCTCGGAATAACCATCTCTGAACCGTTCATCTTAACAGATGTCTTGAGTTCGTTGAGAACAGCCTGTTCGCTGTCATTGATTCCTGCTGCAAAAGCAGTGAAAGCAGTTGCTGCAACAAGGATGAACGCTACTAACATTGCTGATAACTTTTTCATAGTTCATACCACCTTGTATTTTATTTTGTTTTCATCAGCAAGAAGCTTCACGGATTCATTGGCATAATACGCATCTGCAAGCCGAAAACTGCAGGGAGTACAATGGAAAACTTCACCATTTAACTTCTTTGTACAGTATTATACACCACATTTCGCATTTTGTAAAGCATTTTATTATAAAAATTTGTTATATTCGGAAAAATTACAATCCTTATGTCAAATCAGGCATTTTCATTGTGCATTATGCCGTTTTAAATCAATTATGACTGCATCGTTTTCTCTGATTTCGTATTTTAATTTATTGGCTTTTGTATAAAATACGTCTGCCGATTTATGAATTTCTTCTTCTGCTTACCCTGCACCTTTTTCTGTCCTTGTTTTCTTATTGTGACATATTGCGACATACTAATATATAATAATATATAAGTAGAAAATTTATCGGTTATTCACCGTATTTTTGTTTATTTTTTTTTGCAAATTTAACCTGAACTTTATTTCAATTCGTTATTTATGTGCTTAACAGCTAACTGCAACAAAATAATCTTATATTTTATGTGCGTTTTGTATATATAAA
>OGLS01001524.1_pt1 | contig 13576 bp, 10 predicted proteins | sample 1572881 | NCBI WGS metagenome assembly OGLS01 (sample SAMEA2582013, study PRJEB24529) | metagenome | biome: Human gut stool | place: China | collected 2011
TGGCAAAGCAGCACTTTTCCAGCGGGAAGATATACTTGGGGATATACACCTTTTTCAGCAGCGGGGCAGCGCTGAGCACGCTGCTCATGCTGGTGGAGGTAGCCTCGTTGAAGAAGTTGAACAGCAGCTGACCGCACATCAGAAAGACGGCAAAGTTGTCGATGCCGCTGCCGCGCATATCCATTAGGCTGCTGAACACCGCCCAGTACACAAGGCACATGAGCAGCGGGTTCAAAACGCTCCACACCACGCCCAGCACGCTGCGGCGGTATTTCAGCTTGAAATCACGGCTTACAAGGTTCCACAGCAGATAGCGGTAGCGCCAGAAGCCGTTCCACATTGCTTTGAGTTTTGCCACGGGCGATCACCACTTTTCAAAATACTCGAACTTCTGGGCTGCAAAGGGCTCGTGCAGCTTGTCCTTTGCGCTGGTCTTGTGCTCACAGCCGCAGTCCGGCCACTTCACATTGACGGTGGGGTCGTCGTAGGGGATGCCGCCCTCACTGGTGGGGTCGTAGACATCGGTGCACTTATAGCAGAACTCTGCCACATCGCTCAGCACCAGAAAACCGTGGGCAAAGCCCTCCGGGATATAGAACATCTTCTTGTTGTCCTCGGAAAGGGTCACGCCCACCCACTTGCCAAAGGTGGCGCTGTGGGGGCGGCAGTCCACAGCCACATCGTACACCTCGCCCTTGGTCACGCGCACCAGCTTGCCCTGGGTGTGATTCTTCTGGAAGTGCAGCCCGCGCAGCACGCCCCGGGTGGAGCGGCTCTGGTTGTCCTGCACAAATTCCTTGTCGATGCCAGCCTCTGCGAACTGGTCCTTCTGGTAGGTCTCCATAAAATAGCCGCGGTCATCGCCGAACACCTGCGGCTCAATGACCACCACGCCGGGGATCTCGGTCTGCGTAAAAATAAACTTACCCATGATATTGTACCTCTCTTTTTTTCTGAAAGCTTTTTCTTTATCTGGAAAAGTCTGGTTTAAAACAGGCTTTTACGCTTTTTTATGGTGCCTTGCCGTTTTGCGGCGCTTTTTCAGGCGGGAATGTACCCGCAGCACCAGTACGGTAACCACGGCTGCACCTATGGTGCACCCCACTGAGATGCCCGCCAGCAGCCATGCGCTGCTGCCCGGTTCCACGTCCCTGGCGGCTTCCAGCTTTGTGCCGGTGCTCTGCTCCAGCAGTTCGGAAAGACCTGTGATCTCCGCCTTTACCCGCACGCTGGTGCTCTCCTGCTGCGCGCCGCCGTTCAGGGTGTACACCGCATACACGGCTGGCTCTGCGCCAAGCAGATACTGCTCCGGCAGCTCCAGGTCCACGGTCACATCCTGCGCGGATAAGCCCTCGGCCAGCAGCAGCTTCACCCCGGGGTCGGCTACGGTAACGGTGCCAAGGCTCTGCCCGCCGCCCGCCACAGCCAGCTGTGCGGTGACCGTGCCGCCGGGCAGCTGGGTGTAGCTTTTATAGGTGGAAAAGGCGTAGTCCAGCAGGGTGCGCATATCGTTATATTTATCGGTGCTCAGCTGGCTTTGCATGGTCGCGCAGATCAGCCGCACCCCGTCCTGCTCCGCCAGACAGACATAGCTGTACCGGGCGGTGTTGGTATAGCCCAGCTTGGAGCCCAGCACACTGTCGATATGGTAGCGGCTGGAGCCGATGCGGATCTTATCCTGCTGGGAGAAGTAGCGGGTCACCGGCTGGATGTTGGTGGGCTGCATGGTGTACATCTCGTTGCGGGTGAACAGGTCCTCAAACCCCGGCTGCTGCAGCGCCCAGCGCAAAATCTGTGCCATATCGTAGCAGCTGGTGTAATGGTTCTCATCGCTGATGCCGTGGGGGTTTGAAAAGTGGGTGTGGGCAAGGCCAAGCTCCTCCACCTGTGCATTCATGGCCGCCACGCCGTCCGCGATGGTGCCGCCGCCGAAATATTCCGCCAGCAGGTTGGCACCGTCGTTGGCGCTTGCCATCTGGGTAGCGTACAGCGCGTCCACCAGGGGAACTTCTTCCCCCTCCAGCAGGGCGATATGGCTGGAATCCGTGCCCGCCAGCGAGTAAACGTCCTCATGGCTCACGGTCAGCTTTACGCCGTCCCAGTCCCCCTGCGCCTTTTCGCAGGCAAGACCAAGGGTCATCACCTTGGTAATGGAGGCCGGGTGCAGCTCCTCGTCCATATTCTGCTGCGCCAGCACAAGGCCGGTGTCTGCATCCATGATGCAGTATGCCCGGGTATTGGCCAGCGCCGGGCCGGCTGCTGCCGCGCCGGGCACCAGCACAGCGCCTATCAAAAGCAGCACAGTGCACAGTGCTGCGGTAAATTTTTTCATCTGGTATTCTCCGCTTATCCGTTTTATGCCGGCAAGGCATCGTTTGAAGTATACCACATTTTTTCCCCGCTGAAAAGAGATTTACGCATTCCTTTGTCCCAGCAGCACCGGTTGCAGCTGCTCGCCCCGCAAAGCGGCGTCCACGGCGGCGGGCAGCAGGGCAAAATCCGCCTTCAGGCTCTGGGGCTTGGCGAAGGGGTCGTCCTGCCCGTAGGGCACAAAGTAATAGTGCTTGCGCTGGCACAGCCGCGCCATATTTTCGCCGGAGGCACCAAGGCCGTCGTTGGTAGAGACTGCCAGCACCACCGGGCTGCCCACTCGCAGCAGGCTTTTGGCGGCAAGGGTCACCGGCGTATCCGAAAGTCCCGCCGCCAGCCGCGCAAGTGTTGCGCCGGTGCAGGGCGCGACCACCAGCGCCTGCGCCAGCCGCCGGGGTCCCAGCGGCTCCACCGCCTGCAGGGTGTCCAGCACCGGCTGCCCGGTAACGGCCTGTAAGCGCTGCCGCCAGCTTTTCCCGGTGCCGAACCGGGTATCCTGCTGCGCGGCAAAGCTCATGACGGGCAGCAGCGTCCAGCCCTGTGCCGTCAGTGCCTGCGCCGCGCCTAAGGCGTTCTCCAACGTGCAAAAGCTGCCGCACACCGCAAAGGCAAGACAGCCCTTTTTCTCTGTGGTCATACCCTTCCCTCCCGCTCCTGCAAAATAGTCTGCACCGTGCGCGCCAACGCCTCCCCTGCCGTTTCCGGCGCCCAGACCGTCGGCAGGCTCAGCGCGTGCAGCGCCGTGTGCCCCAGCCGCCGGGCGGCGGCAAAGTCCGTGCCGCCGGGCTTTGAGGCCAGATCCACGATCAGACACCCCTTCGGCAGCGCCGCCAGCACTTGCGCTGTCAGCACCGGCGCGGGGATGGTGTTCACCACCGTATCAAAGGCGGCAGCTGCGGCGGCAAGGTCTGTCAGCGGCACCGCCCGCAGCCCCTGCTCCTCTGCCATGGCCCGCTGCACCGGACGGCGTGCCGCCACGGTCACCCGCGCGCCCAGTGCCGCCAGACGCACCGCAAGCGCCCGCCCCACCGGGCCAAAGCCCAGCACCAGCACCGCCGCGCCCCACAAGGTACGGCTGCGCCGTTCCAGCAGAATGCCGATGCAGCCCTCGGCGGTGGGGATGGCGTTATACACGGTCAGCTCCGGGCGGGCAAAGTAATCCACCAGTTCCACCCCCGCCGCCCGGGCGATAGTCCTTGCGCTGTCCGTCACCTTACCGCCCAGCGCCAGCGCGCCGGGTTTTGCCATGCCCAGCAGCTGCGTCAGCGGCAAATCAGCCTGTTCCAGCGGGAGCGGCAGCAGGATGTAGTCTGCCTGCGGCAGCTGCTGCACGCCACCCACCGTATACCCCGCCCGCGCCAGTGCACGCCCTGCCGCCGCCTGCCGGGCATCGCTGCCCACCACCGCAAACCGCTTTGTCTGCCTCATGTCGTCATCTCCTCTTTCCCGCTGTGCACTATCCTATGCAGGAAGAGGAAACCGCGTGAACGGGAAGGTGCTGACCGGCAGAAACAAAAAAGCTCCCCCAAGGGGGAGCCGACAAAGCCGCAAGGCTTTGCCTGAGCGGTTCTTATTGCAGCGCTTCTTCCAGTACTTTCAGCAGATGCGGGATATCCAGCGGCTTTGCGATATGGCCGTTCATGCCCGCATTCATGGCGTTTTGCTTGTCCTCCTCAAAGGCGTTAGCGGTCATGGCAAAAATGGGGATGCCCGCCTTGCGGGGGTCGGGCAGAGCGCGGATGCGCCGGGTGGCTTCGTAGCCGTCCATCCGGGGCATCTGGATGTCCATCAAAATCAGGTCGTACTGCCCGGGCGCGGACTGCTCCACCTTTTCCACCGCTTCAACGCCGTCTCCGGCGGTATCCACAAGCAAGCCCGCTTCCTTTAAGATCTCTATGGCGATCTCCCGGTTCAGGGCGTTATCCTCCACCAGCAGCAGACGCTTACCGTCAAAGTTTGTCTTGGGCGGCAGGGCAGGCGTCTGCGCCGGCTGCACCCGGAAGGGCTCTGCCAGCACCTTGCGCAGCTCCGAGAGGAAGAGCGGCTTTTCGCAGAAAGCGGTCACACCGGCGGCGCGCGCCTCCTCCTCGATATCCGCCCAGTCGTAGGCGGTCAGGATGATGATGGGGCAGCTGTCCCCGATGACCTTGCGGATCTGCCGCACGATCTCGATGCCGTTCATATCCGGGATGAGCCAGTCGATGATATACACGCTGAAAGCATCGCCCTGCTCCACGGCGTACTTGGTGCGGATGACCGCCTCCTTGCCGGAGATGGTCCACTCCGGCCGCATGCCGATCTTGGAAAGCATGGTGCTGACGCTCAGGCAGGTGTTGGTGTCGTCGTCCGCCACCAGCGCCCGCAGCCCTTCCAGCTGGGGCAGCTGCTTGATCTCCGCCTTCTGCCCGCTGAGGGTAAAGCAGAGGTTCACGATGAACTCGCTGCCCTTGCCCGGCTCGCTTTCAAGGGTGATGGTGCCGCCCATCAGGTCTACGATATTCTTGGTGATGGAAAGGCCGAGACCCGTGCCCTGAATGCCGCTGACGGTGGAGCTTTCCTCCCGGGTGAACTCCTCAAAGATGTGCTTCTGGAACTCCTTGTTGATGCCGATGCCGTTATCCTTGATGCGGAATTCGTAGTTGCCGCAGCCCTTGGGCGCACCGGGCTTCTGGGCAATGCGGATGCTCACCATGCCGCCGGTGGGGGTGAACTTGATGGCATTGGAAAGGATGTTCAGCAGCACCTGATTCAGCCGCAGCGGGTCGGTGATGATGTCCTCGTCCACCACATCCATGGTGTCGATGAACAGCGACAACCGTTTGGAACTGATGTTGGGCTGGATGATGGAGCGTATATCGTGCACGAGATCCGGCAGATGCACCGCTTTTTCCTCGATCTTTACCTTGCCGCTCTCGATACGGCTCATATCCAGCACATCGTTGATGAGGGAGAGCAGGTGCTGGCTGGAAGTGGAGATCTTTTTCAGGTAGTCCAGCACCTGTTCCTTATTATCAACATGGGTCGCCGCCAGTGAGGTAAAGCCGATAATGGCGTTCATCGGGGTGCGGATGTCGTGGCTCATGTTGAACAAAAACTCCCGCTTGGCGCGGTTTGCCGCTGCCTCGTGCCGGACGGCAAGTTCCAGCTTGCGGTTCTGTTCCTCCAGCTGGGCGTGATACTTCTGCTCCTGCTCTTTCCGCTGCTGCTCCGCAGCCGCCGCCGAGCGGCGGCGCAGCGTTTGCAGCACTGCCACACAAATCAGATAGAAGATCAGTGCCGTCAGCAGTGTGCTGCTGACATTGCGGAACACCGATTTTTCGTTGATATAGAGATACAGGTCAAAATCCCGTCCGTTGCTGTACATGCCAAAATAACAGCCGGAATTTGCCCAGTCGCGGGTGTGGGTCAAAGTATCGGGCGCACCTGCTTTGCGGATGCCCTGCACCAGCGGGCTGTTCGTGGTATCCAGTCCGACAAGGCTTGGGTCGTTTGCGGCGATCACCTTGTTGTCCTGCACGATAAAGATGGTGCCGCTGATGTTCTTCGGGTATCCGTCCAGCACGCTTTGGATGGACAGGGCTGCGCCCTCCACAAACTCCGGCGGGGTCACCCGGTACGCCAGCAGCACAGCATCCCCTGCTGCGGCGCGGCGGGTGGCAACATCCACCGCTGTACCATCCTGTAACAGAATGCGCTTGAGGTAGGTCTTTTGCGGGTTTTGCAGCACATTCAGCGCAGCTTGCTCCCGCAGCGATTCGGCAAACTGCGCATAGTCGATATTACCATTCGTATATTCGCACAACGATTTCCCGTTTTCGTCCAGCACGGCAATGCCGGTGATCCAGAGCGACTCCGTTTCTGCCCGGAGGCTTTCGGGGTCGTAGAGGTCCAAGGCGTCATTTTCAGCCAGCTGCCGCACCGACACTGCCATCCGGCGCAGTGCCCTTGCGGTGATGGTATCATTATGTTTTTCGTAGCTGGTGGACTGCGCCTTTACAAAGTTGATGGTGCGGTCAAAGTATTCCTCGGTAGCGCGCATGGACTCCCGCCCGGAGAAGAGGGTGACTGCCAGCAAAAGCAGCACGCCCATCAGCAGGTAGAGCGCCGCCACCCGCATCCCGGAAGGGAACGTTTTCTTGTTACGGTTCAAGGGCGTCCACCTCCAGATATTTTTCCGGGTCCGGCAGATATTTGCCTACGATCTGCTTCATCGTGCCGTCGGCGCGCATGGCGGCAAGGGTCTCGGTCAGCTTTTCGTCCAGCCCGCGGGTGTCGTTCAGCGCAAAAGCCACGCCGATGCCGGTGACCAGCAGCGGCTCTTCCAGAATGCGGAAATTGGCATTGCAATCCTGCATATACTGCAAAATGGCGGTCTCGTGGGCGGCAATGGCGTCCACATAGCCGCAGTTCAGCATGGCGTACTGCACGCTGCGGTCCTCGGTGCTCAGCAGTTCACCAAACTGCGGGATGCGGGGGTCGGTGCCGCCGAGGAAGATTTCCTCCGGCTTGGTGGTGCTTTGCACCATCATGGTCTTGCCCGCAAGGTCGGCAAGCGTTTCAATGCCGCTATCGGCATTGACCGCCACCACCTGACGGCTGACCATATACGGTCCTGCCCAGCGGTACAGCTGCTCCCGCCCGTCCATGGAAAAGCAGCCCCAGATGCAGTCGATAGCACCGCTTTCCACAAGGTTTGTTTTCTGCTCCCAGTCAATGATTTCAAACCGTACCGCATACCCCATGCGGGCAAAGGCCTCGGTGGCAATGTCCACATCAATGCCGGTGGGCGTGCTGTCATTGTTCAGGTAGATAAAAGGCGGGTAGTTATCGCTGCCCACCGTAAGCTCGGGCAGCGCTGCCGCCGCCTGCGTTTTGCCGCAAGCGGTCAGCCCGGCTGCCGCTGCCGCCGCGCACACCTTTAAGAAGGTACGGCGGGGTATTTTATGGTTGAATCGCTGTTCTGTCACGCGTAATTGTCCTCACATTACCATTGTAAAATATCCTGTTTCAGTTCTCCCTGCACGTCCAGCAGACACTGCAGCAGCAGCGGGTTGAAGGCTCCGCACGCACCGTCTGTGATCATCTGGACAGCCGTTTCGTGCGGGAAAGCCTTTTTGTAGCATCGCTCGCTGGTCAGTGCGTCATACACATCCGCCATGGAGACCAGCTGGGCACTGATGGGGATATCGTCGCCCTTCAGCCCGTCCGGGTAGCCTTTGCCGTCCCAGCGCTCGTGGTGCCAGCGGGCGATCTCGTAGGCGGTCTGCAACAGCGGCTGGTCTGCAAAGCTTTCAGTCTTTTGCAGCATCTCTGCGCCCAGCATACTGTGGGTCTTGATCACCGCAAATTCTTCTGCGGTCAGCTTGCCGGGCTTGTTCAGGATGGCTTCGTCAATGCCGATCTTGCCGATATCGTGCAGTGCCGACGCCAGCGGGATGTTATCCTGCTGCTCGGGGGTCAGGTCGTAGCGGCTGGTCAGCTCCATCAGCCGGTGCAGCAGCGTCTCGGTGATGATGCGGATGTGCCGCACATGAGAGCCGGACTCGCCGTTGCGGAACTCCACGATCTGGCTCAGCACGCCCACCAGCACATCGGTGTTCTTTTCCCGCGCGCGGATCTGGTCAGACACCATCTGCACCAGTCGCCGCTGCTTGGCATACAGCTTGATGGTGTTGGACACCCGGCGGTAGACGATCTTTGCGTCAAAGGGGCGGTTGACATAGTCACTGGCACCCAGCTCATACGCTTTGCGGATGGCTTCCTCCGAGTCGTCACTGGAGATCATGATCACCGGCACGTCCTCGATGGTATGGTTGGTGTTCATGGTGCGCAGCACCTCAAAGCCGTCCATGACCGGCATATTGATATCCAGCAGCACCAGCGAGATCTGCCCGGCCTTTGCCCGCAGCAGCTCCAGACACTGCTTGCCGTTCCCGGCTTCCAGAATGCGGTAGTCCTCGCCCAGAATGCCGGCAAGCATCATGCGGTTCATCATGGAATCGTCCACCAGCAGGATGACGGGCTTGTCCTCCAAGACTTGCTCCTGAGCCGCCAACCGGCTGTCCTGCGTGTCCACCGCTACCGCGTCCTTGTGGTTTTTGGCCTGATACATTATAAAATCTGCCCGGCGCACCACGTTCTCCATAGGGTCGGCAAGGGTCTGCATCGCGCCGCCGATGCTCAGCGACAGCCGGAAGTGGGGGTAGCCCGGCACCACCGTTTGCTGCACGGCGGTGCGGATCTGCTCCAGCTTTACCTTGAAATAATCCGCCGGGATGCCGGGCAGCACCAGCAAAAACTCGTCGCCGCCGTAGCGGATCAGCAGATCTGTTTCCCGGATGCAGCTGCGGATGGCCTTTGCAACGGTTTCCAGCGCCAGATCTCCGGCGTGGTGGCCGTAGGTATCGTTGCAAATCTTGAAATCGTCGATATCCATCAGGGCAATGCCCGCCGGGCCGAGGTTATTGCGCACCACTTCCTCGTAAAAGCGGCGGTTGTAGGTGCCGGTCAGGGCGTCGTGGTTCAGCCGCTGCCGGTAGCTCTGTTCTTTTTTCATGTTCCGGGCAGTAGTCTGGGCAAACTGTGCCTTCTGCTCCTCCATCTGCTGCATCATCTGCAACAGATTATGGTTGGCGGTTTCCAGCGCCTCCTTCTGGGCGCGGTTCTTCTGTTCCAGCTTCTCCCGCAGCTCCATATAGGGGGTGATATCCGTGATGGTGCTCACGATGCAACTATCGCCGCGCCACTCTACCCGGTTGGCTGCGCTGGTGACCCAGCGGTAGCCGTTTTTGCCCAGCAGCCGGAACATGCTGTCGCCGTTCTGTGCGTAGGTCGTGCTGTTTTCCGCGTTCCGGTAGCGCAGCCCGCTTTCCAGATCGTCCGGGTGCACCAGCGCGGTGTAGCGGTTATCGAACTTTGCCGCAAATTCTTCCCGCTCCCACCCCAGTATCTCCAGAAAGCGGTCGCTGATATAAATAAAGGGATAGCCTTTTTCCGGGTCATCCGCACAACAGTGGAAGCCGCCTGGCACATTCTGTGCATAGCGTTCCAGCCACAGACGCTTTTCTTTTATTGTCGCACTTGTTTCCATTTTGTTTTCCCTGCCTCTTTCTCTGCGCACCGCAGCACGCAGTCCCCCCTGTTACCGCAATTTCAAACTTCACCTTCCTGTACACCCTGCTTTTGGGCGTACTGTAACATTTTGATTCTATCATCAAAACTGCCTAGATGCAAGCATTTTTTGCCAGTTTTGCCAATGGAAAGGCAGGTAAGGCAACGCAAAAAAGCCGCTGCACAAAAAGTGCAGCGGCTTTGCGGGGCGTCACCTCACAGCCAGCGCTCTGCGATGATCCACCACATACCGGGCAGGTTGATCCGACCCAGCAGATGCTCCAATACGATCAGCATGGTATTCTCCTTTCAGACCGTCCGTTTCAGCCGAACAGCCCCTTCAGTAAAAACAGAAGCAGCTTAGTCAAGCTGCCGCCGCCCAAAAGGTCGAGCAGCGGCCCAAGGCCTTGAAACATGGAAGGTTTGCTCCTTTCGTTTCATTCCGTCCCGGCTGCTGCCGGATGCCGGTCTGCCTTATATACGAACCAGCCCGCTGCAGGATTGCAAATGCCGTGGTGGTAAATGCTGGAAAGACGATTGAAAATGGCCTCCGCGTGCGCTTTGGCCATCCTTCAAGGAATATTATTTATATTTCGCGTTTGTCGCGGCCTGCGGGCCGCTCCAAACGCACTTTCACAGAAGGGGTCACAATTGAAAGCAGCTGCCGTCTGCCTTTACGACCCCTTCCCGTGAAAAAGTTGCTCAGAAACGCCCGCAGGCGTTTCTGAGCAACAAATCAAAAATGCTATTTCCGCTGAAAATGCCCAGAGCAGCGCGGAGGGCATTCCAAATCGTCTTACTTAAAACGCTTTCATGCCGGGGTAGACGGCGCTTTCGCCCAGTTGCTCCTCAATGCGCAGCAGCTGGTTGTACTTTGCCACACGTTCGGTGCGGCTGGGGGCGCCGGTCTTGATCTGGCAGGTGTTCAGCGCCACCGCCAAGTCCGCAATGGTGGTGTCCTCGGTCTCGCCGGAGCGGTGGGAGCTGATGGCGTTGTAACCGGCCTTGTGCGCCATCTTGATGGCCTCCAAGGTCTCGGAGACAGAGCCGATCTGGTTCAGCTTGATCAGGATAGCGTTGCCCGCACCCAGCTGGATGCCCTTTGCCAGACGCTCGGTGTTGGTCACGAACAGATCGTCGCCCACCAGCTGCACCTTTCCGCCCAGCTCGCGGGTCATCTGCTGCCAGCCCTCCCAGTCCTCTTCGTCCAGACCGTCCTCGATGGAGATGATGGGGTACTTTTCCACAAGGCTCTTCCAGTGTGCGATCAGCTCGGCAGAGGTGAACTCGGTACCCGCCTTGGGCAGCTTGTAAAAGCCCTTGCCCTTGGGGCTCTTCCACTCGGAGGCGGCGGCGTCCATTGCCAGCATAAAGTCCCTGCCCGGCAGATAGCCCGCCTTTTCAATGGCAGCCAGAATGGTCTCGATGGTCTCCTCATCGCTGGAAAGGTTGGGCGCAAAGCCGCCCTCATCGCCCACGGAGGTAGCCAGCCCCTTGGACTTCAGGATGGCAGCCAGCGCATGGAACACCTCGGCGCACCAGCGCAGCGCTTCCTTAAAGGAGGGTGCGCCCACCGGCATGATCATGAATTCCTGCGTGTCCACAGTGTTCGTTGCGTGTGCGCCGCCGTTCAGGATGTTCATCATGGGCACGGGCAGGCGGTTGCCGTTTACGCCGCCCAGAAAACGGTACAGCGGCATTTCCAGCGAAGCGGCTGCTGCGCGGCAGGCTGCAATGGACACCGCCAGAATGGCGTTTGCGCCCAGATTGGACTTATCCTTGGTGCCGTCTGCCTTGATCATGGCGGCATCGATGGCGTAAATGTCGGAAGCATCCATGCCCACCACTGCGTCTGCAATGACCGTGTTGATGTTCTCCACCGCCTTGGTCACGCCCTTGCCCAAGTAGCGGCTCTTGTCGCCGTCTCGCAGCTCCAGCGCCTCAAACTCGCCGGTGGATGCGCCGGAAGGGGCACAGCCGCGCGCCACAGTGCCGTCCGCCAGCGTGATCTCGGCTTCCACGGTGGGGTTTCCGCGGGAGTCTAAGATCTCGCGGCCTACAACAGATTCAATTTCCAGATAATTCATCTTGAAACCCTCCTGAATATCATTTTCTCTCCCATACTGCCCGGGCGGGCAGACGGGGAACTGCTCTATTTAGATAGTTATATATAACTAACCGCTAATATCCTACCACGCTTTGCACCCCGGCGCAAGAGCCGGTGCGGATGTTTGCAGACCTAAATTTTTAACGGGAACGTAAACCGCCGTGGAAAACCCGTTTACAGTCTGCCCCCTTGCGGCAGCGGGGATACGTTATGCTTACCATGTGTTTTTTATATGGCAGATATGCCAAAAATTTTCTTTACTTTTTGGCGCTTCGGTTCTATACTGGTTGCGGCATTTACGCCGTTTTCCCATTTATAGTCGTTATAGAGGAGGATTTTTGCAATGAATAAGGATCTGACGGTGGGCAAGCCGTCACAGGTATTGTGGCAATTCTGTCTGCCCATGTTCGGCAGCATCATTTTCCAGCAGTTGTACAACATCGCCGACAGTTTGGTGGCGGGCAAGTTCATCGGTGAAAATGCGCTGGCTGCGGTGGGCAACAGCTACGAGATTACTCTGATCTTCATCGCCTTTGCCTTTGGCTGCAACATCGGCTGCTCGGTCATCGTGTCCCGCTACTTTGGCGCAAAGGAATACCGCGAGATGAAGACCTCGGTCTACACTTCCCTCATCGGCTCTGCCGTGCTGTGCGCCGTGTTGATGGGCATTGGTCTGCTGGGCTGCGACGCCCTGCTGAAGCTCATCAACACCCCGGAGGAGATCCTTGCGGACTCTGCGCTGTATCTGGACATCTACGTTCTGGGCCTGCCCTTCATGTTCTTCTACAACATTGCCACCGGCATCTTCTCTGCCCTTGGCGACAGCAAGACCCCCTTCTACTTCCTTGCAGTCTCTTCCCTGTCCAACATCGGCGTGGACATCCTGTTCGTGGCCGGTTTCAAGATGGGCATTGCCGGTGTGGCATGGGCTACCTTCCTGTGTCAGGGTGTCAGCTGCGTGCTGGCCATGGTGGTGGTGTTCCGCCGCATCCGCGCCTTCCACACCGAGGGTCATGTGCAGCTGTTCTCGTGGAATATGCTGGGCAAGGTGGCTGTGGTGGCTGTGCCCAGCATCCTGCAGCAGAGCTTTGTCTCGGTGGGCAACATCATCCTGCAGAGCATCATCAACACCTTTGGTGCCAGCGTCATTGCAGGCTATTCTGCCGCCGTCAAGCTGAACAACATGGTCATCACCTCCTTTACCACGCTGGGCAACGGCATCTCCAACTACACCTCCCAGAACATGGGTGCAGGCAAGATGGACCGCGTGAAGGAAGGCTTTGGCGCAGGCCGCAATCTGGTGTGGCTGCTGTGCGTGCCGCTGGTGGTGCTGTACTTCTTCTTTGGCCGCTTTTTGCTGCTGCTGTTCATGAACGACCCGCAGGGCCCTGCTATTGACACCGGTATGCTGTTTTTGCGCATCCTCTCTCCCTTCTACTTTGTGGTGTCGGTCAAGCTGGTGGCAGACGGCATCCTGCGCGGCTGCGGCCTGATGGTGCGGTTCATGATCGCCACCTTCACCGACCTGATTTTGCGCGTGGGCATTGCCGCCGTGCTCAGTGCCACCGCGCTGGGCTCCACCGGCATCTGGATGGCATGGCCTGTGGGCTGGTGCATCGGCACGGCACTTTCCATGGTGTTCTACGTCACCGCCATCCGCAAGGCACTGGCAGAGCCGGTGGCTGCTGCCGAAGCCGAGGGACAGGCCGCAGAGGTGCGCGCCGAGGCCGAATTTGCCGCCGACGCCGAGATGGAGACCCTGTAACCCTTTTGTGAATTGTGAATTGTGAATTCATTTCATGTCACAGATAAATAAAATGAACAATTTGAAATAGTGCACAAAAACGTGCTAAAATTTTTGTGGAAAGTATCGACAAAGCCGAGAAAAAGCGCCCAAAAGTATGGACGGTTTGTGAATTGCGGATTTGAACACAGATAGCTATAATAACAGACAAGAACAGAAGCAAGGCCGCTTTTAGAGGGGAAGGG
>OGLS01001533.1_pt1 | contig 13487 bp, 9 predicted proteins | sample 1572881 | NCBI WGS metagenome assembly OGLS01 (sample SAMEA2582013, study PRJEB24529) | metagenome | biome: Human gut stool | place: China | collected 2011
AACAGCGACAAAATATTCGCTGGTTATTATGCCAGCAGCATCAAAACTGACAGGCATAATAACCAGCGAATATTTTGTCGCTGTTGTTGGCGGGCAAGTGTCAGCATGGTATCCGTTCTGCTGAAGTGTCATGGCGTTGATTTTACGGTGACTCTTCGACAGTGAAAAGAAAAAAGGCCGCAGAGCGGCCTTTTTAGTTAGATCAGATTACTCGTCTTTGGGCGAAGCGTTTTCGACCCGGCTTTTTAACTTCTGCCCGGGTCTGAAGGTCACCACGCGCCGTGCTGTAATGGGAATATCCTCGCCCGTTTTCGGGTTACGTCCCGGGCGTTGATTCTTATCACGCAGATCGAAGTTACCAAAACCAGAGAGTTTCACCTGTTCGCCGTTTTCCAGAGCGCGACGGATCTCTTCGAAAAACAGTTCAACCAGTTCTTTGGCATCCCGCTTGCTAAGCCCAAGCTTATCAAACAGATATTCTGACATTTCAGCTTTTGTAAGCGCCATAGGTTCAATCCCTCAATGATGCCTGGAATCGCTCTTTTAATGCCTCTACACATTTGGCGACGGTAGCGGCAATCTCCTCTTCTTCGAGTGTACGGCTGGTATCTTGCAGGATCAGGCTTATGGCGAGGCTCTTATACCCCTCCGCAACACCCTTACCGCGGTACACGTCAAATAAGTTTACGCCAACTACCTGATTTACGCCAACTTTCTTACATTCGGATAAAATATCCGCTGCGGGAACGTTTTCTGCGACCACCACCGCGATGTCACGACGGTTCGCCGGGAAGCGAGAAATCTCGCGCGCCTGAGGCACCACGCGGTCTGCGAGCTTGTTCCACTCCAGTTCGAACACCAGAGTGCGACCGTTAAGATCCAGTTTACGTTCCAGTTCAGGATGAACAACCCCAACAAAACCAATACGTTCACCTTTCAGATAAATCGCTGCGGATTGCCCCGGATGCAGTGCCGGATTCGCTTCTGCACGGAACTCAACCTCATTCAGTTTACCGGTCAGGTCGAGAACGGATTCAAGATCGCCTTTCAAATCATAGAAATCAACGGTCTCTTTTGCCAGGTTCCAGTGCTCTTCGTAACGGTTACCGCAAATCACACCGGCTAACATCAGATCCTGACGAATGCCCAACGGTGCCTGAGTATCTGGTACGAAACGCAGACCGCTTTCGAAAATGCGCACACGGTTCTGCTGACGGTTCTGGTTGTACACCACGGTTGCCAGCAGGCCAGTCCACAGAGAAAGACGCATTGCTGACATTTCAACAGAGATCGGGCTTGGCAGCAGTAAGGCTTCAACGCCTGGATGGATCATCTGCTGCACTTTCGGATCAACGAAGCTGTAGGTGATCACTTCCTGATAGCCTTTGTCGTTGAGCAGCGTTTTCACGCGCTTGAGCGACAGGTCAGCTTCACGGTGAGTACCCATAATCAGGCTTGCCTGTACCGGCTCATCCGGGATGTTGTTGTAGCCGTAAACACGCGCGACTTCTTCAACCAGATCTTCTTCAATCTCCATATCGAAACGCCAGCTCGGCGCAACTGCCTGCCATTCGTCTTTGCCTTCGGTCACTTCGCAGCCGAGACGACGCAGAATGTCAGTTACCTGCTCATCCGCAATATGATGGCCGATCAGGCGATCCAGTTTGCTACGACGTAGAGTGATGGTTGCACGCTTCGGCAGCGTTGCTTCGTTGGTGATATCAATTACCGGGCCAGCCTCACCACCGCAGATGTCGATCAGCAGACGGGTCGCACGTTCCATCGCTTTGTGCTGCAGTGCCGGATCAACGCCACGCTCATAACGGTGAGACGCATCGGTATGCAGGCCATGACGACGAGCACGACCGGTGATAGACAGCGGGCTAAAGAACGCGCATTCCAGCAGCACGTTTTGTGTTTCGTCATTCACGCCAGAGTGTTCGCCACCGAAGATGCCGCCCATCGCCAGCGCCTTGTTGTGGTCGGCGATGACCAGAGTGTCAGCATTCAGCTTCGCTTCAGTACCGTCGAGCAGCACCAGCGTTTCGCCCTCTTTCGCCATCCGCACCACAATGCCGCCTTCAATGCGATCTTTATCGAAAGCGTGCATCGGCTGGCCCAGTTCGAGCAGCACATAGTTGGTGACGTCAACAACTGCATCGATAGAACGGATCCCGCAACGACGCAGTTTTTCTTTCATCCACAGCGGAGTTGGCGCTTTAACGTTAATGCCTTTTACCACACGGCCAAGATAACGCGGGCAGGCTTCCGGCGCTTCGACTGTAATCGGCAGCGTGTCGTCGATGGTCGCACCAACCGGAACGATTTCCGGTTGAACCAGCGGCAGCTGGTTCAGTACGGCAACGTCACGCGCAACACCAATGATGCCTAAGCAGTCGGCACGGTTTGGCGTCACGCTGATTTCGATGGTGTTGTCATCAAGTTTCAGGTATTCACGGATATCGGTGCCAATCGGCGCATCCGCAGGCAGTTCGATAATGCCGCTGTGATCGTCAGAAATGCCCAGTTCAGAGAAGGAGCACAGCATCCCTTCAGACGGTTCGCCACGCAGTTTCGCCGCTTTAATTTTGAAATCACCCGGCAGAACAGCACCAATGGTCGCTACCGCTACACGCAGGCCCTGACGGCAGTTTGGCGCACCGCAGACGATGTCCAGCAGGCGATCGCCGCCGACATTCACTTTTGTCACACGCAGTTTGTCAGCGTTCGGATGCTGCGCACACTCAACCACTTCACCAACGACCACGCCGGGGAAGCTGCCGGCAACCGGTTCTACACCGTCAACTTCCAGGCCCGCCATAGTGATTTGATTTGCCAGCGCATCGCTATCAATCGCCGGGTTCACCCATTCGCGTAACCACAGTTCACTGAATTTCATAATCTATTCCTGCCTTATTTAAACTGTTTGAGGAAACGCAGATCGTTTTCGAAGAATGAACGCAGGTCGGTGACGCCGTAACGCAACATAGTCAGACGCTCCATCCCCATCCCGAAGGCGAAACCAGAGTAAACTTCCGGGTCGATGCCAACGTTACGCAACACGTTCGGATGCACCATCCCGCAGCCCAGCACTTCCAGCCATTTACCGTTTTTACCCATGACGTCCACTTCTGCAGAAGGTTCGGTAAACGGGAAGTAGGAAGGACGGAAGCGAATCTGCAAATCTTCCTCAAAGAAGTTACGCAGGAAGTCGTGCAGCGTGCCTTTCAGGTTGGTAAAGCTGATGTTGGTATCAACAATCAGACCTTCCATCTGATGGAACATCGGCGTGTGAGTCTGGTCGTAGTCGTTACGATAAACACGGCCAGGCGCGATGATACGAATCGGTGGCTGCTGGGCTTTCATGGTGCGGATCTGTACGCCAGAGGTCTGGGTACGCAGCAGGCGGGTAGTGTCAAACCAGAAAGTGTCGTGGTCAGCGCGCGCCGGGTGGTGACCAGGAATGTTCAGAGCATCGAAGTTATGATAATCGTCTTCGATTTCCGGCCCGGTTGCCACGGTAAAGCCAAGCTCACCGAAGAAACTTTCGATACGGTCGATGGTACGGGTAACCGGATGCAGACCGCCGTTTTCAATGCGACGACCTGGCAGAGAGACATCAATCGTTTCCGCCGCCAGACGCGCATTCAGTGCAGCGCTTTCCAGTTCCGCTTTACGCGCATTCAGCGCCTGCTGAACCTGCTCTTTCGCTTCGTTGATAACCGCACCAGCTGCCGGACGCTCTTCTGGCGGCAGCTCACGCAGGGTCGTCATCTGAAGGGTTAAGTGCCCTTTTTTACCCAAATATTCGACGCGCACATTATCTAACGCGGCAACATCTGACGCCTGGCTAATGGCCGCCTTCGCACTGGCAACCAGTTCTGCGAGATGTGACATGGTTTTCCTCATTGTGTCAGTGGTGACACTGGTTCGTTGGACTTAGAGCCTATCCCATCAGGCTATTTTACTTGCCATTTTGGTCCCGGGCTGTGCTCGAAATTCTCACGTACTTAAATACGCTCCGGTTTCTCCGCGCTGGCCGTGTCCAGTCTGGCTGCGACAATTACACCTGATGAGACAGGCTTTTTATTTTTCAAAACGCGCATACAAAAAAAGCCTCCACTGGGAGGCTTTCAGGCGCTGTTTTCCGTTTCTCTTCTCACGCGCTAGCCTCCTGGATTCAGGTGCTAAAGTAAAAAAAGAAGCGGAAAATAGCAGCATTCATTGCTTGCGTTACCTTTTGGTACTCTTCAAAAGACCTTTATTGAAAAGGCTACGGCGATAAAAGTCAATGTTTTGATGGCGTTGAAACGAAAAGAGGGAGACTAGCTCCCTCTTTCAACTGGCTTATGCCAGAGCTGCTTTCGCTTTTTCAACCAGAGCGGTGAACGCTACTTTGTCGAATACTGCGATATCAGCCAGGATCTTACGGTCGATTTCAACAGAGGCTTTTTTCAGGCCATTGATGAATTTGCTGTAAGAAATACCGTTCTGACGTGCTGCTGCGTTGATACGCGCAATCCACAGTTGACGGAACTGACGCTTACGTTGACGACGGTCACGGTAAGCATACTGACCAGCTTTGATAACAGCCTGGAAGGCAACGCGGTATACGCGAGAACGCGCACCGTAGTAGCCTTTAGCTTGTTTCAAAATTTTCTTGTGACGTGCACGTGCAATAACACCACGTTTTACGCGAGCCATATGTGCTCTCCTGTATCTATATTCTAATTAAAAAGTTAAAAACGTTAACGGCTTATGCGTACGGCAGGCACGCGATTCCATGGCCCAGATCGCCTTTGGAAACCATGGCTTTCGGACGCAGGTGACGTTTACGTTTGGTCGCTTTTTTGGTCAGAATGTGACGCAGGTTAGCGTGCTTGTGCTTAAAACCACCTTTACCGGTTTTTTTGAAGCGCTTAGCAGCACCGCGTACGGTCTTAATTTTTGGCATTTTAATAACTTCCACTTCGCATTGTTAATAAACGAAACAAAGGCGAACAAAGCCTGTGAAGCCCGAAGGCTCCACAGACAGTGCTACTTGAAGGCCTTACTGTTTCTTCTTAGGAGCGAGCACCATGATCATCTGGCGGCCTTCGAGCTTGGGCTGATGTTCAACCTGAGCCACTTCGGCGAGCTCCGTGCGGATGCGGTCCATCAGCTCCATGCCGAACTGTTGGTGAGCCATTTCACGGCCGCGGTAGCGCAGCGTGACCTTGGCCTTGTCGCCGTCATTGAGGAATCGCACCAGGGAGCGGAGCTTCGTTTGGAAGTCGTTTTCGTCCGTCACCGGGCGGAACTTCACTTCCTTGACCTGAATCACCTTCTGCTTGGCCTTGGCTTCCTGAGCCTTCTTCTGTTCCTGATAACGGAACTTGCCGTAGTCCATCAGGCGGCAGACCGGCGGCTGGGCGTTCGGCGCGATCTCAACGAGGTCAACGTCGGCGTCCTCAGCCATGCGCAGGGCTTCCGCAGTGCGGACAATGCCGATCTGGGCGCCATCGACGCCGGTCAGTCGGACCTCAGGAACTCGGATCTCACCGTTGATCCGATGCTTGCGATCTTGTGCTATGACAATCTCCTAAATCGTTAGTTTTGCGGTTAGTGCGCAAAGGGCGAGCGGGCTTCGTCCTCCTGCTTGATCATCGCGATGAAGTCATCGAGCTTGATCGAGCCGAGGTCCTTGCCACCGCGGGCGCGAACCGCCACGCAACCGGCCTGCTTTTCCTTCTCGCCCACGACGAGAATGTACGGAATCTTCTGCAGGCTCAATTCGCGGATTTTATAGTTAATCTTTTCGCTGCGCAAATCAGACTGCACGCGGATGCGGGCAGCGTGAAGCTTGGCGGCGACTTCGTCGGCGTAGTCCTTCTGGGCGTCCGTGATGCAGGCGACCGCGCACTGGACCGGGGCGAGCCAGGTCGGGAAGGCGCCGGCGTATTCTTCGATCAGCATGCCGATCCAGCGTTCGAGAGAACCGAGGATGGCGCGGTGAAGCATGACGGGAACCTTGCGCGAGTTGTCTTCGGCGACGTACTCGGCGCCGAGGCGGCCCGGCATCTGGAAGTCCACCTGGATGGTGCCGCACTGCCAAGAGCGACCGAGGCAGTCCTTAAGATGATATTCGATCTTGGGACCGTAGAAGGCGCCTTCACCCTCAAGAACTTCATACTTGATGCCGAGAGCGTCAAGACTCTGCATCAGGGCATGCTCGGCCTTGTCCCAGACGGCGTCCTCACCGATGCGCATTTCGGGGCGCGTGGCGACCTTGTAGGCGATCTCGGTGAAGCCGAAGTCCTGGTAGACGTCCTTGACGAGCTTCGTGAAGGCTTCGCATTCGGCGAGAATCTGGTCTTCCGTGCAGAAGATGTGGCCGTCGTCCTGGGTGAAGCCGCGAACACGCATCATGCCATGGAGCGAGCCGGAGGGTTCGTTGCGGTGGCACTGGCCGAATTCGCCGAGGCGGAACGGCAGATCACGGTAGCTGCGCAGCGCGCAGTTGAAGATCTGGATGTGGCCCGGGCAGTTCATCGGCTTGAGGGCGTAGTAGCGGTTCTCGGACTCGGTCGTGAACATGTTGTCACGATACTTGGCCCAGTGACCGGAACGTTCCCAGAGCGAGCGGTCGAGAAGCTGCGGAGCCTTGACTTCGCCGTAGCCGTTGTCCTGGTAGATGCGGCGCATGTACTGCTCGATCACCTGCCAGAGGGCCCATCCCTTCGGATGCCAGAAGATCATGCCCGGGGCCTCGTCCTGGAGGTGGAAGAGGTCGAGCTCGCGGCCGAGGCGACGGTGGTCGCGCTTTTCGGCTTCCTCAAGCATCGTCAGATAGGCCTTGAGGTCGTCCTTCGTGGCCCAGGCGGTGCCGTAAATGCGCTGGAGCATCTCGTTCTTGGAGTCGCCGCGCCAGTAGGCGCCGGCAACCTTCATCAGACGGTGCACCTTGAGGGCGCCCGTGGACGGCACATGGGGGCCGCGGCAGAGGTCGGTGAAGTCGCCCTGACGGTAGAGCGAGATCGTTTCACCCTGCGGGATGGCTTCAATGAGTTCGGCCTTGTACTTTTCGCCGAGATCCGTGAAGAACTTCACGGCTTCGTCGCGGGACATCTCGATGCGTTCGATCTTGATGTTGCGCTTGACGATCTCGTCCATGCGCTCCTCGATGGCCTTGAGGTCCTCGGGGGTGAACGGACGGCTGTAGGAGAAGTCGTAGTAGAAGCCGTTTTCAATGGCCGGCCCGATCGTGACCTGGGCTTCCGGGTAAAGCTCCTTCACGGCCTGCGCCATCAGATGGGCGGTCGAGTGACGGATGATTTCAACACCTTCGGCGTCGCGGCCCGTGATGATGGCGACCTGAGCGTCCTTGTCGATCACATGGGAGAGGTCGACGAGCTTGCCGTCGACGCGGCCGGCGAGAGCGGCCTTGGCCAGACCGGCACCGATGTCGGCGGCGACATCGGCAACGGTGACGGCGGCGGCGAATTCGCGCTTGGAGCCGTCCGGAAGGGTAATTGCAACCATTTTTAACCTCGTTTTCTACAGGCGAAAAAAAAGTGCGGACATGAGCCGCACTTCTTTGCCTTGGACATTTTGTTGGACAACGTTTCGCTCACGCCCTCAATTTTTTCAAAGAGAGGGTGTTGTTGTGCGAAAAGTCTGCGAAGAACACATCGTTCAACAAAATCCCAAATAAAATTCTGGTAGGCACGATTGGATTCGAACCAACGACCCCCACCATGTCAAGGTGATGCTCTAACCAACTGAGCTACGTGCCTGCCGTGTGAGAACGAAATTATGCCTGAGATTTTTGAAAAAGCAAGACCATCGAAAAATAATTTTTCGACGCTCCGCACCTCAAAACTCGAAAGCCCCTGTCGCACAACGAAAAAAGGCGAGAAGCCGAAATTTCTCGCCTACCGTTTTTACGGTATTTTATTTGTAACCTAGCCTCAGGAGGCCTGCAAAATCAGCAGCGGCGTGCCGACAGGACGCCCTTGAGCTCGCGAATGGTCGTGAGCGTGGACGTCAGGCTCGAAGCCGAGGGAATCTCGACCGTGAAGCGCATGTGGACGTCGGTCTTCACCTTCTGGGAATTCATGCCCACGAGGTTCTGCTTGGCCTTCATGAAGATTTCCGAGATGTCCCTGATGAGGCCGGGACGGTCGGTCGCGACGACGAAGACCTCGGCGGGGAAGACGCCGTCGCCTCCCCTGCCCCAGCTCACTTCGATGAGACGGCCGTGGTCCTGCTCGGACATGTTGCGGATGTTCGGGCAGTCGGCGCGGTGGATCGTCACGCCGCGGCCGCGGGTGACGTAGCCGACGATCTCGTCGGGCGGCACGGGATGGCAGCAGCGAGCGAGCTGCGTGAGGAGCGAGTCGACGCCCACGACGAGCACGTCGCTCTTGCCCGTGTTGCGGGACTGGCGGATGAGGACCTCGTCGGGCTCGGGCGCGGCGGGCTTGGGCGGCTGCACGGCGGTGGCGAGCGCCGTCTGCGTGATCTCCTCCTTGCCGTATGCAAGGCAGAGTTCGTCGACGCCCTCATAGCCGAGGCGCTTGGCGAGATCCTCGAGCTTGACCGCAGTCTTGCCGAGGCGCGCAAGCTCCTTGTCGATCTTCTCGCGGCCCTGGGCGGTGAGCTCCGCAGTCTGCTGGGCGTTGAACCACTGGCGGACCTTGTTGCGGGTGCGCGGACTGGCCGCAAAGCCCTTCTCGGCGGAGAGCCAGTCGCGGGACGGCTGTCCCACCTTGGCGGCGATGATCTCGACGGTCTGGCCCGTCTCGAGCTTGGTGTTGAGCGGCACGAGCACGCCGTCGACCTTCGCGCCCTTGGTGCGGTGGCCGAGCTGCGTGTGCACGGCATAGGCGAAGTCGACGGGCGTGCCCCCGCGGGGCAGCTCGACCACGCGGCCCTGCGGCGTGAGCGCATAGATGTGGTCGTCGAGCACGGCCTCGCCCTCGGGCTGGCCCTGGTTCTGCATGTCGCTGCCCCAGGCGAGCAGCTGGCGAAGCCAGGCGACGCGCTGCTCCTCGGCGCTCGTCGCGCCGTTGGAGTTGCCCGCCTCCTTGTAGCGCCAGTGCGCGGCCACGCCGAGCTCTGCGAACTCATGCATGGCGCGGGTGCGGATCTGGATCTCGAGCGGACGCCCCGCCTTGTCGGTCACGACCGTGTGAAGCGACTGGTAGCCGTTGGGCTTGGGCTTGGCGATGTAATCGTCGTACTCCTTCGAAATCACGGGGAAGTTCTCGTGGACGATGGAGAGCACCTGGTAGCAGCGCTCGACCGTATCGACGATGATGCGCACGGCGCGCACGTCGAAGAGTTGGTCGAAGCGCAAGTGCTTGCGCTGCATCTTCTTCCAGATCGAATAGATGTGCTTCGGACGTCCCGAGACTTCGGCCTTGATGCCGTTCTCCTCAAGAAGTCCGCGGATGCGCAGCACGGCGCTCTGCATGAACTCGATGCGCTGCTCGCGCGATTCGTCGAGTTGCTGTGCGATCTCACGGTATTCGGACGGGCGCGTGAAACGCAGCGACAGGTCCTCGAGCTCCCACTTGAGCTGCCAGATGCCGAGGCGGTTGGCCAGCGGTGCGTAAAGGTCGAGCGTCTCGGTGCCGAACTTCTCGGCGCCCTCGCGCTTCGAGGCGGCGAACCAGCGCAACGTTTGCAGGCGGCTCGCAAGCTTGAGAAGGACGACGCGCAGGTCCTTGCACATCGAAAGGAACATGCGGCGCATGGCCTCCACCTGATGACGCGTGTTCGCCTCCTCGTTTTCGGAACGGGCGCGGCGGGAAAGTTCGTTCACTTGTCCGAGCTCCTGCACGAGCCCGTTGACGGCGGGACCGAAGCTCTTTTCGATCCATTCGCCGGAATTCTGGATCACGGAAGGCACGCAGAAAAGATAGGCTGCGCTGATGAGTTCCGGATCGTCCCTGACCTCTCTGAGAATGCTTGCGATGCCGTCGGCATGCTGCATGACGTTCTCACCGGTCGGAAGGGTAAGGTCGCGATAGAGCGGCTCGACCATGCTGCGTGCAAGCGAGACGTCCACGACCAGGGCAGGCGTTTCCGACATTTCTGTTTTTTCTCCTCCAGGCGCCTCCGCAGGCCTCTTTCCTAGCAGCGGAGGGCTTCAACAGTCATGCAGGCGGACGTCCCGCGGACTTCCCGCAGAGCGCACGCCTGCATCTTCCATTTTAGAGGATCATCTGTCGGATAGGCAGACCCGCGACGCCCGACGCCTTCCGACGACGGGCGCAGGCCCCGCCTAGAACTGGTAGTCAAACGACACGCCGCCCGTCCACGAGCGCGAGCCGTCGGGCCCCGTGGAGCCACCGACATGCAGCCCCGCCACGCTGTCGCGCAGACGCACCTTGAGGGCGGCGTCGCCGAAGATCTCGCCTCGAGTCAGGTCGTCGTGCCCGACGCTTGAGGAGGCGCCTCCCGCGCTCACCGTCTGCCTGACCTCAAGGTCGCCCGCGCGCACGCGTCCCCCGAGCGTGACGTCGGCCTTGATCCAGGACGAGGACGCCGGACGGAAGAGCCTGTGCCAACCCGCCTGCAGCTGCAGCGTGCCCACCCACCTGCTCTCCTCCTCCACGTCCATGACACGCTCACCGTCAAAGGCGATCCCATATGTCGACTTAAGATAATTCGTCAGGGAGACGGCGCCCGTGAAGTTGACGTCCTTGTAGCCGCCCCAGTCGGGATAGAAGCTTCCCGCGACGCCCGCCGTCATGGCCCGGCGGGACGGATCGCCCGTGGTGAGCATGTCGCCCGTCGAGATGACGCGGACCTTGTCGTTGGCGCCCGAGAACATCCCGTAGCCCGTCACCGCAAACCTGTCGCTTGATTCGCCGTAGTAGACGGCCAGGGAAGCGATGTTCGACTCCTGACTGACGTCGAAGACATCGAAGGAGCTTCCGACGTCCGCGTCGGCATAGGAGACGACCAGCCCGCCGAATCTGGTGAGGTGCCTGAGATGCACCTCGAGGTCAAGCCCCGTCACGTCCCTCGACCACTCGGCGAATCCTCCTGTACTGCCATCGACGCTCTTGAAGCGCCCCCTGCTCGAGCCTGTTCTCGCGGACACCCTGACGGCCTGGTCGTCCTCGAAGGCGACTGCAGCCCTTGACGTGAGCTCGACGACGTTCTCCGCCGTCCTGATCATCTCCGTCGAAGTGCCCGCCCCCACCATCAGTTCGGTCATCCAGTTGATGGTCTTGCCGAATTCACTCGGGCTCTGCCTCCTGAGGAACTCCTTGCGCAGCGCCTTGGGCGCATCGGCCTTCATGGCTTCGACGCCCAGTGCGTTCACGACCTCCTCAAGTGGCCCCTCGTAGCGCCACTCCCGCTCAACGACCCTCCAACCGTCCTCCGTCTGCTCGAACTTCATCGAGCACACCTGCCCATCCTTGGTCAGAAAACCCTCGAGGTGCTCCACGCCCGTGACCTCCGATCCCGCGACCGCCTTAAAGACGAGGCGCTCTTCCACAGGCACTTCCTGCGCCTCGTCGTCCGCCTCAAACTCTTCAGGTTCGCGCAGGTCGTCCATGCCGTCCGTGATGATGAAGACGGCCCCCTTCTCAAAGACGGCCTTCGTCCCCTTGCCGAACGTGATCGCCCCCTTGTCCTCGGCGAGTCCCATGAACCACGACTTGTTGATCACGACGCCCGCCGACGGTCCCAGATGGAAGTTGGCATTCGTCTCTTCGGAGCCCTCGACGCCGAAGCTCATCTGCACATCTGGCGTGACGTGGAGATGCCCTGCAATGACAAGCACGTCCTGAGGGTTCCTGCCCACCGTTTCAAGCGCGGCGCGCCCGCCGTTTGCGAACGCATGCACAAGCTTCGCCCCCGCCTTGAACTGACCGTCCGAATAATCAGCCTGATTCTCGTCGGAAAGCAGACGAAATCCACCCAGATCACCGAGGTCTTCGTCGGGATTTTCGTTGCCAGAGCCGCCGTCCTGACCATCATCCTCAGGCAGGTTCGACGTGTCCATCACGATGGTCGTTGTGCCGCCCGAAGCCAGCACGTTCACGGGACCCTTGCCGGCGGGAAGGACCAGCGAGACGCCCGTGAGGGCGTTCGAGACGCCGAAGCCCTGAAGCCTGAAGGTCGTTTCCTGCTCGACACGAGGGGCGATCAGGACGTTGTTGAAGCCCGCCGTGATCGTTGCGGTCTTCACGCCCGTCACAAGAACGTCGCGCGTGTCCTCACCCGGAACGAAGACGGTATGCTCGAAGGGATCGAGCTCGATTTCCATGCTCTCCTGCGCCATTGCGGGGGCGCCAAGGGCAGCGGTGACGGCACTGGAAAGAAGTGAGAGGCGGACGGCGTTGAGGCCCAGAGAAGGGACGATGGGGGCGCTGGCTTTCATGAGGGAGCATCCTTAAGGTTGCGTTGTCGGGCTTCGTTCCGCTCGTACGGACATATAGGAAAAACAAACGGCAAACCCCAAGGCTTCATTCCCGAAACGATTGTGGCACACGCGTTTCCATCATACACGCAGTATCAATACCACTTATCATATCGGTACTCATGCGAAACTCACCACATAGCGTATCGCACTCCCTGCACAATTTCCACCAAAACCAGTATTTACCCTCTCTGCTAGCAAAAAAAGGCGCCGCCTCCAAAACAGGAGGACGGCGCCGTGAATGGTCGTCGCGACAGGCGGACGGAGCGTCCGCCGCGACCCGGACAGGTTCAGCCGATCAGTTCTTGAGGGAGTGGATCGGCGCGGGGATGCGGCCGCCGAGCTTCACGAAGCCCGTCGAGTCGCCGCCGGGCACGCGGATGATCGCAGCTTCGCCGAGCAGGCCGCCGAAGACGGCCTTTTCGCCGACGCCCTTGCCGGGCACGGGAATGATGCGCACGGCGGTGGTCTTGGAGTTGATCATGCCGATGGCCATTTCGTCGGCGATCATGCCGGAGATCGTGGCCGCGGACGTGTCGCCGGGGATGGCGATCATGTCGAGACCGACGGAGCAGACGCTCGTCATCGCCTCAAGCTTCTCCATCGTGAGGGCGCCGCTGCGGGCCGCGGCCTCGATGGCGCTGTCCTCGGAGACGGGGATGAAGGCGCCCGAAAGGCCGCCCACATGCGAGGAGGCGAAGACGCCGCCCTTCTTCACGGCGTCGTTGAGCATGGCCAGAATGGCCGTCGTGCCGGGAGCGCCGATCGAGGAGAGGCCCATCGTCTGGAAGATCTCGCCCACGCTGTCGCCCACGGCGGGCGTCGGCGCCAGGGAGAGGTCGGCCACGCCGAACGGCAGGTTCAGGCGTTGGGCGACCTCGTTGCCGATGATCTCGCCCACGCGGGTGACCTTGTAGGCCGTGTGCTTGATGACCTCGGCGGCGTCCGTGATCGTGAGATAGTCGCCCTTGGCCTCGAAGGCGCGGTCAAGCGCCTTCTTGACGACGCCTGGACCCGAGACGCCCACGTTGATCACGACGTCGGGCTCGCCCACGCCGAGGTA
>OGLS01001543.1_pt1 | contig 13405 bp, 11 predicted proteins | sample 1572881 | NCBI WGS metagenome assembly OGLS01 (sample SAMEA2582013, study PRJEB24529) | metagenome | biome: Human gut stool | place: China | collected 2011
GGATCGTCAGCACGGCGAGCACGGGCAGGGCCTTTTCGGGAACGGCGTGGCCGTCGAAGAAGTCCCAGCAGTCGCCCTCGTACTCGAGGCCAAGGGCAATGCACTTGGCGGTGTCGATCACGGAGCCGCCGCCCACGGCGACGACAAGACCCACGCCCTGATCGCGCATCCAGTCGACCGTCTCGCGCACGAAGCACAGGCGGGGGTTGGGATGGACGCCGCCCTTTTCAATCACCGTCATGCCTGCGGCCTCAAGGCTCTTCCTCACCGAGGCGAGAAGGCCGGAGCGGACGACGGAGCCGCCGCCGTAGACCACAAGGCACTTGTGGGTGCGGGCAACGGTTTCAGCCAGACGACCGGCTTCATTTTCGGCGCCGCGTCCGAAGACGAGGCGGACAGGATTGTGGTAGGCAAAGTTCAGCATGCTTGTGAGGCGGGCCTCCGTCCCCTCCTCTTCATGCCGGGAGGGACTGCGGCCGGCGGCCTTGTGTTTTTTTTCCGAAAAAAATAAACGCCGGGGTCTGCGCTCCTGGCACTCCCGGCGACGTCAGGTGCGCAGTTTATCCGTTTGACGGCCGCCCTGCATGAAAAATTCGGGTTTTTCTTTAGGGATTTTCTCCTATATGCAACACCCGCTTTCTTCGCGGAAAAGGCATCACGACCGCAGATCCAGCCGCCCGAAAAGCCCCGTGCGGGAGGCGTGCAGGCGTCGGAAGACGCGTTCGCACGACACCCTGCGAGGGCGAAGGAGCACCCGGTCCCCCACCCTTCACCGCATCACGCGAGCGTCAGGCGCCCCTGCGCGCAAAACGCCTGCGGCGGGTGTCGAAGAGGCAGACGGCGGCCGCGGCGCCCACGTTGAGGCTTTCGCACGCGGCCTCGATCGGAATGTAGAAGCGACGGTCGGCAGCCTCAAGGCCCGCATCGGAGACGCCTGGTCCCTCGGCGCCCATCAGCCAGCAAACGGGGCCCTCGGCAACGTCGTCCGCCGCGAGGAAGAGATCCTCGCCGCCGCGGGCGTCGGCCGCGTAGATGCGGCCGCGATAGACCCTGCGGAAGGCCTCGGGCGTGATGTTCTCGATGAAGACGGCGCCGAAGTGCGCGCCCATGCCGGCGCGCATCACCTTCGGGGACCAGAGGGTTGCGGCGACGGGACTTGCCGCCACGACGCGAACGCCTGCGGCGACCGCAGTGCGGATCAGCGTGCCCGCGTTGCCCGCGTCCTGCACACCGTCGAGATAGAGCGCGTCGGCGGACTTCCAGGCATCGTCGGCGGGCGCGGGCGGAACGGCCGCCTCGCACATGACGCCGACGCCGTGCTCGACGGGCGAAAGCTGGTCGTAGAGGGCGGGCGAGAGCGCAAAGAGGTCTGCGCCGCTCTTCCTGCAGAGCTCAAGGGCGAGTTCGCGGGCCTCGCGCGTGGCGCGGTCCGCATCGATCAGAACGGCGTTGACGCGGCAGCCGGATTCGAGCGCCACCTGCATCAGATGGATGCCCTCCATCAGGGTGGCCCTCTCCTTTCTCACGGCGCGCGCATCGCGCGCGAGCTTTTTCCAACGCTTGAACTTCGCGTTGGCCTCGCTCTCAATGAACTTTTCAATCATTCTCGTTCTCCTTGGCTGCCTTGCCGGCGATCATGGACTTGACGGGCTCGAAAGAGCGGCGGTGCTCGGGCGTGATGCCGAGCGTGCGGATCGCCTCGACGCGCCTTGCGGTGCCGTAGCCCGCATGAGCGGCGAAACCGTAGCCCGGATAGATCTTGTCGAGTTCGGCCATGCGGGCGTCTCGTGCGGTCTTCGCGAGGATCGAGGCGGCCGAGATGGCGGCGACCCTGGCGTCGCCCTTCACGACGGCGGAGGCGGGAGCGGGCAGCCCCTGGGGCGTGCGGTTGCCGTCGACGAGGATGAGCTCGGGCCTGACGCCGAGCCCCTCAACGGCGCGCTTCATGGCGAGCATCGTCGCCTGAAGGATGTTCAGCGTGTCGATCTCGTGGACGTCGGCCCAGGCGACGCACCAGGCGAGCGCGCGCTCGCGAATGAGCGGCGCGAGCGCCTCGCGCCTCGCGGCCGAGAGCTTCTTCGAGTCGTTGAGGCCCTCGACGGGACGGTCGGGATCAAGAATCACGGCCGCCGCGCAGACGGGGCCCGCGAGCGGGCCGCGGCCCGCCTCGTCGACCCCTGCGACGAGCGTCGATGAAAAGAGCGGATCCTCCGAACCGAAGAGGCTCGGCAGGTCGGTGGTGGGCTGCGTTTTGGAAGCGGCGAATTTGGCCACGGTCAGGTCCTGGTGAATGAATGGGAAAAAGAAAAGGCGCTCCGCGGAACCGGCCGGCGAAGCGCCCCTGCGGGCTTGCCCTCTCTCAGAGCTCTCGAGCCCCTCAGGATCTTGCGACGCTCATGATGACGTCGGCGGCGAGAGCGGGCGTGTCAGCGATGAGGCTCTCGTGCATGGCCGAGAAGCGTTCCTCGAGCATCCTGCGGCGGGCTTCGTTCTGAAGCGCGTCCTCAAGCGCGTAGGAGATCGGGTCGGGCTCGCAGAAGAACTGCAGGAACTCGGGCACGACGTTTTCGCCGAGCAGGATGTTCGGCAGGGAAACGCAGTGGATGAGCGCCTTCTTCTGCATGATCATGCCCGTGAGGGCGGGCATCTTGTAGCCCACGACCATCGGCTTCTTGTAGAGCGCGCACTCGAGCGCGGCCGTGCCGGAGGCGACGAGCACCGCGTCGGCGGCCTCGATCGTGCGATGGCTTTCACCCGTGACGATCTGCATCGCCTGGGCAAGGCGCGGGTACATGCTCGCCACCTGCAGGATGCGGGTACGGGCCTGCTCGTCGACGGCGGGAATCAGGACGTGGGCGCCGCCGTTGCGGGCGAGAAGACGCTCGACGGCGTTGAAGAAGACCGGAGCACAGCCCTTGAGCTCGTCGACGCGCGAGCCAGGCATCACGGTGATGACGGGCAGGCCGTCGTCACCAATGCCGAAGCTCCTGCGGGCGCCCGCCGTGTCGGGCGTCATCGGGATGATGCCCGCGAGCGGATGGCCGACGAAGGTGGCGGGCACGCCGGCCTTGCGGTAGATCTCCTGCTCGAACGGGAAGACGAGCAGCATGTGGTCGACGGCGCGGCGGATCGTCTGGATGCGCTCGGGACGCCAGGCCCAGATCGAGGGGCTCACGAAGTGAACGGTCGGAACGCCGCGGCGGCGCAACTTCTCCTCGACGGCGAGGTTGAAGTCGGGAGCGTCGACGCCCACAAACACCTGCGGCATCGAGTCGCCGAAGCGGGTGATGAGGTCCTTGCGGAAGCTCAGCAGGCGCGGCAGGTGCGTGAGCACTTCGACATAGCCGCGCACGGAAAGCTCGCGCGAGTCGTACCAGGCGCGAAAGCCCGCGGCGCGCATCTTGTCGCCGCCCACGCCGTACTGCGGAGCACCGCCCATGCGTGCGGCCACCTCAGGAATCACAAGGCTCGCGATGAAGTCGCCGCTCGCCTCGCCGGCAAGCCAGACGGCGCCGTTGCGTTCAAGCGTCGGAATGGAAGACTGAATGCCCATGAGTTTCCCCTCGTTGATGGTACGGTTCGTAGTGGTGAGAATGAATGCGCCGGGCGGATCAGCGGATCACGCCGCGCGGGCTGCTACCGATGAATTCGATGAAGCGGGTGAGCTGCTCGACGGCGTCCGGGAAGTCGGCCTTGAGGGCCTCGATCTTCACGAGCGCCTCCTTGACGATGAGGCCCTCGCGGTACATCAGGCGGTAGGCCTGGTGCAGCGCGCGCACCTGCGTGTCGGAGTAGCCGAAGCGGCGCAGGCCCACGGTGTTGAGGCCGTGAGGCGCACAGGGGTTGTCGGAGCAGATCACGTAGGGCGGAACGTCGCGCAGAACGGCGGAGGCGCCGCCCACCATGGCGTGCTCGCCGATGCGCACGAACTGATGCACGCCCGTCTGGCCGCCCACGATTGCCCAGTCGTCGACGCGGACGTGGCCCGCGAGCGCGACGTTGTTGGCGATGATCGTGTGGCTGCCGACGCGGCAGTCGTGTGCCACGTGGACGTTGGCCATGAAGAGGTTGTCGCTGCCGACCGTCGTGACGCCCTCGTCCTGAATCGTGCCGATCGAGAACGTGCAGTTTTCGCGGATCACGTTGTTGTCGCCCACGACGAGCACCGTGTCCTCGCCCGCATACTTCTTGTCCTGCGGATCGCAGCCGATCGAAGCGCCCGCGTAGATCACGTTGCCGCTGCCGATCGTCGTGCGGCCCTCGACGCAGACGTGGCTGCGCAGGTGAGTGCCCGCACCGATCCGAACCTTCGGCCCGACGAGGCAGAAGGGGCCGACGACGACGTCGGCGGCGAGCACGGCATCGGGATGAACGATGGAGGACGGATGAATTTGAGCCATGACAATTCCTTTTTTGACCTTGTTCGCGCGCCTTCTTCGGAAATTTCGCGGCATCCCGCCGCCCGCCGTGCATCTGACGTTCTCGTGAAACGGAGCACGGGCGCCCGTGCGCGCAGGCTCCCGCAGGGGCGGAAGCCGAGCAATCCCAATATTATAGATTAGACTGCCCGTGCGCCGAGAAGACGGATCGCGCCCCGGCGAGGAGCCTCCCGCCGCAAATGCCATACGCCGCTTGCGTTTCAGGGCGTTCCTCCTCAGGAACACGCGTGCAGGGCGAACGCAAAAAAAGAGGCCAGCGGTCCTTGGAACTGCGAGCTGAAGTTTTCCAACCAAAAGGAGCGGAGGACTCATGCATTGCTGCGGCGTTCTCCATGCCTTCCATGAGCCGAATCCCGCCCGCCATCCGTTTCGAACTTCCCGGGAGATGTAACAAGAGGTCGGAACGAAACACTTCGAGCATCTCGGAACAAACCCTTGAAACGCCTCTGCAGGAGACGCCCCGCATGACTTTGAGCGAAGAACGCCCCACAGGATTCTTGCATCTCGTTGCAAGCGCCCCGCCGAGGTCAAAAACAAGGCCTGCAGTCGTTTTCCTGCAGGCCGAAATCATGTTCTTGAAGTCTCCGGAGGGCAGCTTCGCCTTCCTGATGCATTGACTGTACCTGAAGGGCCTCCCGGTGCTGTTTCGTCATTGGGCCTTCTGTAACAGAGCTTCCTACCGCGCCGCTCCGCCTCCCTGCCCTCCGCACACAAGATGCCTCGTGCAGAGGGATATATCGCCCGACTGCGCTGCACGGCCTCGTGGAACGCACTTGCATTCTGACGCATTTTGGCGGGATTCCGCCGCAGCCCGACGAAACAGGCAAACCCGAGGCTCCGAAGAAGCAAAAAAAGAGGCCCGCGGGCAACGCCTGCAGGCCTGAAGCTTTCCAACCAAAAGGAGCGGAGGTCCTCCGTGCTCGTCGCACTTCGTTCTCCATGTCTCGTACTTTAGGGCATGTCGCTTCGCGAGCTGTTTCGACTTCCCGGCGGACGTAACAGAGCGCAGGACAAAACCTCGCCCGCGAACCTAGGGTTAACCCTCCAGACGCTACTGCGAGAGGTCTTTTCAGTTGCGGGCGCAGGCGAAAGGCTCGCGGCGACTTTTGCATTCCGTAGCATCTCAGGCGCCTTTCTTACGGGTTCTCGGAAGGAAAATTCCTCCGAAAACCCCTGCGGCACTGCATAACGGCATGCTAGAATGCGCTCCGCACTCTTCAGGGGAGTAGCTCGGGCGGCCGCAACGGCCGCCGTCCTGCGTCAACATGCTTGAAGCGCCTTGCTTTATGGCGCAGGAATGCGAGCCTCGGGGACTCATCGTTCCCGGCGCGGCATGAGCAAGACCTGCGGTGTGTCCTCTTCCGGATAAACCGCAAGGGCGCCCAGGACGCGCCCGGGCCGGCGCATCGGGCAGGGAGAGGATGCGCCCGCAGTTTCTTGAACACATGCCCCACGCGCCGTCCCCGACAATCCCCCATGCTTGAAGCCCTTCAGACTCTTCTTCTCTCCACCGGCGTCGTCACCGCAAGCGAAATCGGCGACAAGACCATGCTCATGGCCATCTGCCTCGCCGCCAGATTCCGCAGGCCTGCTCCCATCATCTGGGGCATCCTCGTCGCCACGGTCCTCAACCACGCGATGGCGGGCGGCGTGGGCGCCGTGCTCGCCACCCTCATCACGCCCGAAATCCTCCGCTGGATCCTGATCGTCTCGTTCGCCGCCATGGCCGCCTGGATGCTCGTCCCCGACAAGCTCGACGACGAGGAGACGGACGAGGGCCGCATGAAGCGCTTCGGCGTCTTCGGCACCACCGTCGTGCTCTTCTTCCTCGCCGAAATGGGCGACAAGACCCAGCTCGCCACCGTGGCGCTCGCCGCGAAGTTCCCCGCCGAGGCCCTCTGGGTCATCTCGGGCACGACGCTCGGCATGATGATCGCCGACGCGCCCGCCGTCTTCATCAGCAACAAGCTCGCCGAGCGCCTCTCTATGAAGCTCATGCGCCGGATCGCCGCCGCGGTCTTCGCCATCCTCGCCGTTGCCGCCTGGCTCGGCTGCTGATCCTGCCGCACTCACCCCGCCGCCACGGCGGCAGGGGCCTGAAGCCTCGAAAAAAATAAAAAAAGCCCGCGGTCTCAGTGACAGCGGGCGAATAAATCCAACCAAAAGGAGCGGAGGACTCGTCGCCTTCCGGCGTCGTTCTCCGATGAGCTAACTTTACCTGACGAGCTCTCCACCAAGGTTTCAGACGTCGGAGCAAATGTAACAAGTCTTCAGGAAAAACCCTAGGTCGATTAGTAGTTACCCTGCCTCCCTCCCGCTCTTGCCCGTCACCACAGGCGAATTCAAACTTCACAAGAAAGGCCTAGGCAGTTTGCACTAGATACACTCTGTTGCATTTCTAAGGGTTTCTTCGTCCCTTCCGGTGCCTTTCGAGCCCTTTGGCAAGGCTTTCCGCTTCAAAAAAAACCTGCGCGGAGAGGATCCTCCAGCGCAGGACTTCTGCTGCCGTCCGCTTTGAGCGGCTTCAGGCGCGTCGGGACTTCAGGGTCCTTAGGCCTGCTTGCCGGCGTCGGACGTCTTGGGCGCGACGGGGCGGTAGGCGCACATCATCTCAGCCTGGGCGACGACCTTGCCGTCGACGCGGGCGACGGCCTCGAAGATGCCGAGACCGAGCTTGGAGCGGATGAACTTGCCTTCGATCATGAGCTGATCGCCGGGCTGCACGACCTGCTTGAAGCGGGCCTTGTCGATGCCTGCGAAGTAGAAGAGCGAGTTCTTGCGGTCCGTGCCTTCGGGAAGGCGGGAGAGCGCGATGATCGCGCAGGCCTGGGCCATCGCCTCGATGATCAGAACGCCGGGCATGACGGGCACGCCGGGGAAGTGTCCCGTGAACTGCGGCTCGTTGGCAGTGACGTTCTTGAGCGCAACCACGCGGCCGGCCTCCGTGTCGAGTTCGACGATGCGGTCGATGAGAAGGAACGGATAACGGTGCGGAAGCATGTCCATGATGTCACGGATGTCGAGCGTACTCATATTGGAACGTAACCTCTATTGAAAAATGGGGCCTTGGCGTGCGGCGGGATGCCGCCGCTCTCCGGGGGCATCTTCTTATTGTCGCGCCTTTTGAAAAATTATTCTTCGGCAGAACGGATTAACGCCTCGAGTTCAGCCATGCGGCGGGCAAGGGCCTTGAGCTCCTTGCGCATGGCAGGAAGACGCGAGATCGTGGCGCCGACGAGCTGGAAGTCGCGGCCCTCCAAGGCGGGGAAGAAGCCGGTCTTCTGGGCGGGTTCCTTGCCCCAGCCCGTGATGGCCGTGCCCGGACCGATGCCGGAACCTGCGGGGATGTTGATGTGGCCGTTAATCATGGCCGCGCCGCCCACCATGCAGTGGTCACCCACGGTGGTCGAACCCGCGATGCCCACGCAGGCAGCCATCACGACGTGGCGGCCGATGCGGTCGTTGTGGCCGAGCTGGATCTGGTTGTCAAGCTTGGTGCCGTCGCCGATCACGGTGTCCTCGAGGGCGCCGCGGTCGACCGTCGTGCCCGCGCCGATCTCGACGTCGTCGCCGATCACCACGCGGCCCACCTGCGGGATCTTGACCCACTCGCCCTTGAAGGGCGCAAAGCCGAAGCCGTCGCCGCCGATCACGCAGCCGGGCTGGAAGATGCAGCGGTTGCCGACGACCGTGCCGCGTTCAAGCACGCAGTTCGGGTAAAGAATGCAGTCCTCGCCCACGACCGTGTCCTCACCCACGACGGCGCCCGTCTTGATGACGGTGCGTGCGCCAACGCGCGCGCCGCGGCGCACGACGGCGAGCGCCTCGACCGTTGCGCTCGGATCCACCTCGGCGCCCTCTTCAACGAAGGCGCGCGGATGAATGCCCGCAGGCGTTTCGACGTGGAAGAGAATCTGGGAGGCGAATGCAAAGAAGGCGTACGGATTGTCGCAGACGAGCACGGCGCGGCCGGGTTCGTCCGAACCGAAGAGCGCCTCGACATCCTGCTCGCGCATGATGAGGAGCGAGGCCCTCGAAGCCTTCATCGCCTCGGCGTAGGCGGCGTTCGTGAGAAAGGCCATGTCGCCTTCGCCCGCAGTCTGGGGCGGCATGAAGCGAGAGACTTCGGCGCATTCGCCCAGAAGGCGCATTTCAAGCCTTCCGCGGCTCATTCCGGACACGCGGGCAATCAGATCGGTAACGGCATAACGCGGCAGATTTTCGGCCATGACGGCTCCTCAGTATGTTGTGGTTTCGTTGTTGCATGACGGCGAACGGGCCTCAGGCCCGTTCATGCCGCTTTGCTTTTTCCATTATTTTTTCTTCTTCGCAGGCTTGACGTCGGCGTCAAGCGCCTTCATCACGCGGTCCGTGATGTCGACCTTGGGACTGGCATAGAAGAACTCGTAGAGCACCAGATCGAACTTCTCGCTCTCGGCGATCTGCTGGATGATGCGTCCTGCGCGTCCCTGCAGCAGGAGCACCTCCTCGTTGCGTCGCTGATTGAACTCGTCGCGGGCCTCGCGGCTGCGGCGCGCAACGTCGCGCTCCATCTCGGCGAGCTCCCTGCGCTCGGTGACGCGCTCGCTCTCGCTCATGTCGGAGGCGCCCTTCTCAAAGCGCTCGAGACGCTGCTTGAAGCGCTTGGTGAGCGCATCAATCTCCTCCTGACGGCGCATGCCCTCGGCATTGAGGCGCTCGCCCGCTTGGGCGGCGGAGAGAGAGTCGCGCAGAATGCGCTCCATGTTGACGACGCCGATGCGAAGATCCGCGGCGCCCACGGGCGCGAGCATGGCGAGGCCGAGCACGGCGGCCGAGAGAACGGAGGGCAGAAGCTTTTTCACGGTGTTCACCTTTGGGCTTGAAAAAAACGGGGCGCCCGATTTGGGCAGCCCCGTCTGCAGGCATTTTCGTATTTTACCGCCGCGCACGGCCCGACGACGGGCCGCCCGCGCGGCTCGGCAGGGCTTAGAAGCCCGTGCCGATCTGGAACTGGAAGCGCTGCGTCTTGTCGCCTTCCTTCTCGTTGAGCGGGAAGGCCAGCGAGAACTTCAGCGGGCCGAGCGGAGAGATCCAGGCCACGCCGATACCGGTCGAGTAGCGCAGGTCGCTCATGCTGAATTCCTGACGCCTGTAGTCGGCATGGCCGTTGGCGTTGACGAAGCCTTCGTAGCCCCAGGCGTAGCCGGCGTCGAGGAAGCCGAAGATACGCAGCGTGCGGTCGCCGCCCGGCAGCGGGGCGAGGAGTTCAAGCGAGGCATTGACCATGCGGTCGCCGCCCAGATTGTCCGCGTCGTCGTTCATCTTGTTCGTGCTGTCCTTCGGACCGAGCGTGCCGGATTCGAAGCCGCGCACCGAGCCGATGCCGCCCACGTAGAAGTTCTTGAAGAACGGGAACATGTCGGTCTGGCCGTAGACGTCGCCGTAGCCCACTTCGCCGTTGAAGGCCAGCGTCCACGTCCTCGAGAGCGGGAAGTAGTGCTGGTACTGGTAGGTGAACTTGTAGTACTCGATGTCCATGCCCGGCAGGCCGACTTCACCGTTGAGTCGCTGGTACACGCCGCGCGTCGGAGCGAGCGAGTTGTCGCGGGAGTCGCGGGACCATCCGACCGTGGCGGCCACGGACACGGGATCGGCGCCGTAGCGGTTCACGTAGTCCTGATAGCGCTGCGGGGAGTTGCTGTTGGCGTCAACCTTCGTGGATTCGATCTTGCCGCCGAGGAACACGCGGTCGTTTTCCGTGAACGGGATGCCGAACGCGAGCGAGGCGCCGCGGGTTTCGTATTCCACGTCGGCGACGTCGAGCTCTTCAAGGTCGACGCGGCGGTCATAGACTTCCCACGAGCGGCTGATGCCCTCGGGCGTGATGTACGGTTCGACGACGGAGAGCGCGTAGGTGTTCACGTCGACCGAAATCGAATTCCCGGTACCGAAGACGTTGTTCTGCGCGAAGCCCGCCGAAAGGATGATGCCGTCGGACGTGGAGTAGCCCGCACCGAGCGAGACGGAGCCGGTCGGACGCTCCTTCACCTTGATGTCGACGTCGACCTGGTCGCGCGTGCCGGGCACGGGCACCGGGTCGGCCGTCACGGACTCGAAGTAGCCGAGACGGTCGATGCGGTCGCGCGAGAGCTTGACCTTGGAGCTGTCGAACCAAGCGGATTCGTACTGGCGGACTTCACGGCGGATCACCTCGTCCTTCGTGCGGTTGTTGCCCGTGATGTTCACGCGGCGAACATAGGCGCGGCGGCCCGGGTCGATTGTGTAGACGACCTCGACCGTGCGGTTCTCGCGATCGGCGATCGGATTGGGCGTCGCGGTCGCAAAGGCGTAGCCGAGCGTGGAGAGCTTGTCGACGAGCGCCGTGGAGACGTTGTTGACCTGCTCGGCACTGTAGATCTCGCCCGCCTTGAGCGTCAGGAGCTTGTTGAGCTCCTCGTCGATGCCGAGAAGGTCGCCCGTGAGCTTGGCGCTGGCGATCGTGTACTTCTCGCCCTCGGTCATGTTGATCGTGATGTAGACGTCGGACTTGTTGGGCGCGATGGAAACCTGGACGGAGTCGATCTTGAAGTCGAGGTAGCCCTGATTCATGTAGAAGGAGCGGATCGTCTCAAGGTCGGCCGCAAGCTTTTCACGGCTGTAGAGATCGCGCTTCGTGTACCAGCTGAACCAGTTCGGCATGCCGAGCTGCATCTGGTCGAGCAGCTCGTCGGCATCGAAGAGGCGGTTGCCCGTGAAGCGGATCGAGGCGATCGACGAGGCACGGCCTTCGTCGACGTTGATCGTGATGCGCACGCGATTGCGTTCGAGCGGCGTGGCGATCGTCTTGATCTTCACGCCGTAATAGCCGCGGGCGAGGTACTGGCGGCGCAGCTCCTGGTCGGCGCGGTCAAGCGTCGCCTGGTCGAAGATGCGGCCCTCGGCCATGCCGACGTCGCGCAGGCTGGTCTCGACAGCGTCCTTGTCGAAGGCCTTGATGCCGTGCGTCTCAATGGTCGCCACGGCGGGACGCTCGACGATGTGCACGACGAGCACGTCGCCGTCCTGAGAGAGCGACACGTCCTTGAAGAGGCCGGAGCGGTAGAGCGAGTGGATGGCGCGGGTGCCCATGTCGGGCGTGTACTCGTCGCCTGTGCGGAACGGAAGATGCGAAAAGACCGTACCGGGTTCGGTACGCATCAGGCCTTCAACTCGAATGTCGGAAATGACAAAAGCCGAGGCCCCCTCGGCGCACACCATGGCCGCAATGACAGCGGCGGCCGTCTTCGTCAGATTGGCAGACAAAATGAATTCTCTCTATATCGTCACGGGTCACGCCCTCCGCCCTTGCACGGTCTGCTTCAGGTTCATCCCCGAAGACGACCGCAAACGGCGGCGGCAAATTTGTGTAAGGTTACCAAATCTTGAGGCTCTCCGTTAGCGGGCGGCGGGACCTCTTTCACGACAGAACGGGTAATCCCTGTCTTCGAGGCCGCATTCACGCGCCGCCCGACTCCCGCCGAGCCCCGTCACACGCCCTCGAACAGGCGCGTGAGGTCGTTGTTCATTGCAAAGGCAAAGACGACGAGCATCAGGCCGAAGCCCGCCTTGCCGATCCAGTTCTTCGTCCTTTCGGAAAAGTCCCGGCCGCGCAGGCCCTCGAGGCCGAGCACCACGAGCTGTCCGCCGTCGAGCACCGGCACGGGGATCAGGTTCATGAAGCCGATCGCGATCGAGATGAGAGCAAGATATTCGAGGAAAGGCACGAAGCCACCGCGAACGGCGTCGCCCGCCATGTCGGCAATGCCGATCGGGCCCGTCAGGTTCTTCGTGCTGGCCTCGCCCGTGGCCATCTGGCTAACGCCTCTGGCCTGAAGGGTGGTGATGCTTTTCACCTTGCGCCAACCCGCGGCGACTGCGTCAACAGGCGAGAGCCTCACGACGACCATCTCGGGAAGCGCCCTGATGCGGATGCCGACAACCGTGCGGCCCTCGGACGTCACGGGCATGATCTCCACCACGCGCTCGGTCTCGGGCGTCCTGATGTTCGAAAGCGTCAGCCTCACGGGCGAGCCCGCGGGCGTCGCGCCTATGGCCTCAACCGCCTCCTGGACCGAGCTCACCCCTGCGCCGTTGACGGCCAGAATCCTGTCGCCGCTCGCAAGCCCCGCCTTTTCGGCGGGCGAATCCTTCCCCGTCCCCGCCACGACGGGGTCCCTGAGCCAGGGCACGAGGCCGAGATGGATGACGGGCGGGCGCCCGCTCATGTCGTCAAGGCTCACGCCTGCGAGCGAGAAATGCCTGACGAAGGTCTCATCCCCGCGGGAGAACCTGACGGGAATGTCGGCGCTGCCCGCCAGACCGAAAAGCTCGACGTTCATGTCCGTGATGCCGAGAACCGGCGCACCGTTGACGGACAGCACGCGGTCGCCCTGCCTCACGTTCTCGCTCGCCGCCTGCGTGCCTGCAGGCGGCGTGCCCATGACGGCCGCGAAGTCGGGCGTTCCGATCGCGCCGACCATCACGTAGAGGAAGAAGGCGAGGACGAAGTTCGTGGCGGGACCCGCAAAGAGCACGAGGCCGCGCTTCCAGCGGGCCTGACGGGTGTAGAGCCTGCTACGGTCCTCTTCAGTGAGATCCGCATCCGCCTCGTCGGCCATCCTCACGTAGCCGCCGAGCGGCAGGGCCGAGAAGCAGTATTCAGTCTCCCCCTTTCTCCTTCGCCAGAGCACGGGTCCCATGCCGAAGGAGAATCGCGTCACCTTGATGTTGAAGAACTTGGCCGTGAAGAAATGCCCGCCCTCGTGAACGATGACGATGATGCCGATGGTGAGTAGAAAGCCTGCGAGGCCCAGAAGAAAGCTCATGATCAGATGCGGGAGATTGGAGTCGGACCCAACAAGATACACGGTTTGAGCCGCGCACGCGCGGCTCCTCCGCGCCCTGCGGACGATTGGTTACGCTTTTGCTCGGGAGGATCCGCCTCA
>OGLS01001555.1_pt1 | contig 13347 bp, 9 predicted proteins | sample 1572881 | NCBI WGS metagenome assembly OGLS01 (sample SAMEA2582013, study PRJEB24529) | metagenome | biome: Human gut stool | place: China | collected 2011
GCCTTACTTTTCTGTTCATATGCTGCTATATATTAAAAAAAATTTTAATCTATATCAATTACAGACGAACAACGTTGGCAGCTTGTTCACCGCGGTTGCCTTGAACAACGTCAAATTCAACTGCTTGACCTTCTTCAAGAGTTTTGAAGCCGTCGCTTACGATAGCGGAAAAATGTACAAATACATCTTCGCTGCCGTCAGCAGGAGTAATGAAACCAAAGCCTTTATCAGAGTTAAACCATTTTACAGTACCGTTCATCATAACGAGTACCTCCTAAATTTTATTATATTCACAGACCACACGCAAAAAACTCACATATTTTTGTAACTCATTCAATAGCAAATGACTTACAAAAATATGTGAGCACAATTTGTATATTCGGAATACTTCTATATATTATCATGGCAGAAACAGGAAGTCAAGCTTTTGTTAAAATATATTTTTGAAAATTTACAGTGCTGTTTTCAGGCAGCGCTGATGTGTCTGAATGTCTGAAACATAAGGAAGCAGAAACTCTGCCCTGATTTTGTGAAAAAAGAAAAAAATAATGTAATTATTCAAAAAAGAGGATAAATTATTTAAAAATATGTTTTTGAATATTGAAAACCCTGTATTTAAATTGGCATTTACGGTACAATATAACTATAATAAATAATTGTGCTGACGAATAATCGTAATCTTTAAAGGGGTAGAAGCGATGCAGAAAAAATCCGAAGCTTTTCCTAAAAAAATATATTTGAAGCCGGCTTTGGAAGAACGTCTGGCTCAGATTTTGGCAGTGCCGCTGACAGTTGCGGCTGCCCCTTTCGGTTATGGTAAAACGACTGCTGTGAAAAAAGTGCTGCTTTCCCTTTCTGTAGATATGCTGTGGGATACCTGTTATACAGGAGCGGAAGCGGCTTTTTGGCGTTGCTTTGTCAAATCGCTGCAGACTGCTGGTGTGGATACTGCTTCGCTGACCTGGCAGGAACTGCCGCGTAATGCGGCGACCCGTCAGCGGGTTATCGAAGTGCTGCAGGCATCGAAATTGAAAAAAACAGTTGTTTTCGTCTGGAACAATTATCATCTGCTGGGCAGCGAGGACTGTGATAAGCTGCTGCTGGCGCTGGCGAAAGCTGATCTGCCCAACTGGCATTTTGTGCTGCTGACACAGCGTCCGCCGGATTTCACTTTGGATGAGCTGGTCCTGAAAGGTGAGTGTCTGTATCTGCAGCCGAAGGATTTTGCTTTTGAAGTGAGTGATATTATTGTTTATTATCGTAAAAACGGGATAGTTTTAGAACGTCGTGCCGCCGAAAATCTGCTGGCTGCTACAGAAGGCTGGGTCAGCGCCCTATATCTGTATCTGCGGCAGTACCACAACGGGCAGAGCCCGCAAACAGGCGAAGAACTGCTGCGGCTGGTACAGGCCGTGGCTTATAATTCCTGCAGCGAAGCGGAAAAAACACTTTTAACAGAGCTGTCTATTTTAAATGAGGATTTTAGTGGCCGCCAGGCTGCTTATATAACGGAAAATGATGCGGCGCCAGCTCTGCTGGAAAATCTGGCGCTCAGACATGGCTTTATCAGTTATGAGCTGCTGAGAGGACAATACCATATCCATAATGCATTCAAAGTCTATCTGCAGCGTCTGGGAGCAGAACTGCCGGATACAGAACGGCGTCGTTTGTGCCGGCGCAGTGGTCAGTGGTATGAGCTGCAGAACGATTTTCTGACAGCCTTTTGCTACTATCATACAGCCGGCGATTATGACAAGATGCTGACCGTTTTTGAAAAAGACCGCGGCTGCAGCTTTGAGAACAATTATAAAAATAAAATTATGGCTTATTTTGGCGAAGCGCCTGAAACGATCAGGCAAAAGCATATCAAAGCGGGATTGATTTATGCGCTGTGGCTGTTTTTGAGCGGGGAAAACGAACGGCTGCAGCAGGAAATCAGGAAGCTGCGGAAATATATTGGGCAGCTGGAGGACAGACAGGAACGGGAGCAGTGTCTGGGCGAGCTGGAGTTTTTGCTGGGTGAGACCCAGTATAATGATGTGGAAGCCATGGCGGCTTATTTTAAAAAGTCGCTGCAGCTGCTGCGGCAGCCGGTACGCTTTTTCTCGCCGCAGACTATCTGGGGCGGCGGTGCCAATTCTATTTTGTTTATGTTTTACCGTCAGGCCGGTACGCTGCAGAAAACCCTGGATGTTTTTCCGCAGGCTATGGCATATTATTACCGTCTGGTGCAGAATCACGGCGCCGGTTCTGAATATGTACTGGCATCGGAAGCGTATTTTCAGCGCGGTTATTGGGAAAAAGCGTTTATTTTGGCAACGGAAGCACTGAATGTTTCACGGCGCAACGAACAGGTCAGCGTAGAGCTGTGTGCTGAATTTATTGCTCTGCGTATCAGTATAGCTTTAGGTAATAAAAAACGTGTCCGTGAGATCAGCAGACGGCTGGATACTCTGCAGACGGCAGTGCAGGAGCATTTATACCGCAAAACTATCGAAGCCAGCCGCGCCTGGATCGATCTGCAGCTGGGGGATAAGGGCAAACTGCTCGTTAGCTGGCTGCAGAAGGGTGATTTTCAGAAATCGGGTCTGCTTTATTCAGCCTGGGGCTGTTTATATATCGTTTATGGACGCTATTTACTGCTGCAGAAGGACTATCTGCCGCTTTTGGGGCAGCTGCGTGAATTTGAAGCAGCGGCGCGGAGTTTTAATAATTTTTTACTGAGTATTTATGCTGCGGTCTACAGTGCTGCGGCACAGGACGGTCTGCAGCATGAAAACGAAGCTTTGAGCGAATTGAACCGGGCACTGGTGCTGGCGGCTGCAGACGGGATCGTGATGCCTTTTGTGGAAAATTTTGACGTGCTGGAACCGCTGCTCAAAAAAGCAGCACAGCAAAACAGCGGTGAACCGGAGCTGCTGGCAAAGATATTGGAGCTGGGTGCAGTATATCAGGAAAATTTAAAAAATATCAAGCACAAAGCTTCGTATATCATGGGCGGCAAAACTTTGACTGCCAGGGAGGCCGAGATCGCAAACTTTGTTGTGCAGGGCAGGACTAATGCTGAAATTGCCGCGGAAATGTTTATTGCCGAGATAACAGTGAAAAAGGCTTTGCAGGGGATCTACCGCAAATTAGGCGTCGATACGCGTCTGGAGCTGGTAATGGCCCTGAATGCCGATAGCTGAGGATTTTATTTCGTGATGTAAGACGTTTATTTGACCATTAAGATCGGCAGTAAAAAAATACTCCGCTGCGGCGGAGTATTTTTTGTGAAAGCAGAACCTGTTTTGTGATAAAATGCTGTTATAACAATAAGGATCGGGGTAAAGGTTATGCAACGTGCTTATTATGAAAGTTCTTTACAAGATTTTTTACAACAAGATGAAAATTTGATATTAGGGATTCTAGCTCGTAATAATGAATACACACTAGAAGATTTACAACGTAATGCTTGGTTAGCAGAAATCAGAATTCTGAAAAGTCAATTAGCAGTTTTGAAAACAGGCCATATAATTTTTGAATATACAATACCAAGAATTGGTGAAAGAATAGATGTAGTATATTTAAAAGATGGATTGGTATTTTCATTAGAATTTAAGGTGGGAGAGAAAAATTATTCTCGATATGCTATTGATCAAGTGACAGATTATGTTTTAGATTTAAAAAATTTTCATAAAGCAAGTCACAATAGGATTCTCGTACCAATTTTAGTTTCTACCGAAGCAATGGAAAGAACTAATAACTTTCGGGAGCTAAGGTTGGGGATTCTTAATGTGTTATTTTGCAATAAAAGCAATATAGCAGCAGTAATTACAGCTGTTTTGCAACAGTACAACGACATAGAATTAAATTCTAATGAGTGGATAGAATCTGCATATATGCCAACACCAACTATTATAGAAGCGGCACAGGCGCTATATCGTAACCACAGCGTTGAGGATATTGCGCGAAATGATGCAAAGGCGGTTAACCTCTAGCAGACAGCTGAAGCCGTTAATGAAATTATTGAAGTGAGTAAGCAGAAACATACTAAAGCTATTTGTTTTATAACTGGAGTTCCAGGAGCCGGTAAAACTTTAGCTGGGCTTAATATTGCCAATGAACGTCATAATTTTGCTGAAGAAGAACATGCGGTATTTCTTTCAGGAAATAAACCATTAGTGGATGTTTTGCGTGAAGCTTTAATACGTGATGAAAGTTCTAGAAAAAATATTTCTAAGCAAGAGGCGACAAAAAAGGTGTTACCTTTTATTCAAATGATTCATCATTTTCGTGATGCTGAGATAATGACTCAAGATCCACCAAATGAAAAAGTTGTTATTTTTGACGAAGCGCAGCGAGCTTGGACTCAAGAAAAGTTAGCTGAGTTTATGAAGCGAAAAAAAGGTGTAGCTGACTTTACAATGTCTGAGCCAGAATTTTTAGTTGGTGTTATGGATAGACATGAGGATTGGGCTGTTATTGTTTGCCTTGTTGGTGGAGGGCAAGAAATTAATACTGGTGAAGCTGGTTTGTCTGCGTGGTTTGATGCATTATCAACAAAGTTTCCTGAATGGGAAGTTTATGTGTCTGATAAAATTACTGATAGCGAGTATGTGCAAAATAAACCATTGGTAGAGAGATTGGCAACACTAAATTATCATATTGTTACAGCTTTACATTTGGCAGTTCCACTACGCTCGTTTCGATCAGAGAATGTTGCAGGTTTTGTAAAAGCATTATTGGATATTGATGTTAAATGTGCTCAAATGCTTTATGCAGAAATAAGCGAAAAATATCCTATATTTTTAACAAGAAATTTGCAAAAAGCTAAAGAATGGGTGCGAAGTAGGTCAGAAGGCACAGAACGCTATGGTTTAATAGCTAGTTCAGGGGCTAAAAGATTACGTAGCTGTGGAATTTGGGTACAGAGTAAAATAGATGCTAAGCATTGGTTTTTAGATGATAAGTATGACGTTCGGTCGTCGTATGCCTTAGAAGAAGTAGCGACAGAATTTGATATTCAAGGGCTAGAAGTAGATTGGAGTATTGTTGCTTGGGATGCTGATTTGAGGTTTGTCAAAGACCATTTTGAATATTTTAAGTTCATTGGTGCTGGTTGGCAAAGAATAAATAAAATAGAGAATCAGCAATATTTAAAAAATACTTATCGTGTTCTACTAACACGTGCGCGTCAGGGTTTTATTATTTTTATTCCTGAGGGTGATGCGTATGATGAAACTAGGAAGAATGACTATTATGATGAAACATACAAATATTTACAAAAGATAGGATTGAATGAGTTATGATTTTTGTATCGGCGGCGATTATTCGTAATACAGCAGGAGAAATACTGATTTGCCAGCGCGGTGCAGGCGGCAGCTGCGCCTTTTTATGGGAGTTTCCGGGCGGTAAGCAGGAAGCGGGTGAAACAGCTGCAGACTGCTTAGTACGTGAATGCCGGGAAGAGCTGGGGATAGAGATAGATATTGTGGCTCTGCTTGAGCAAACCAGTTACATTTATCCGGATAATAAAATAGGGCTTTCTTTTTTTGCCGCCAAAATAACCGGCGGTGTGCCGCAAAAAAGCGTACATCAGAAAATTTTATGGGTACGGCCGGCAGAACTGCTGCAGTATCAGTTTTGTCCTGCCGATACAGAAATAGTCAGCAGGCTGGCACAAGGAGAATAAAGTAAAAGCACTGGATTTATTTTCAGTGCTTATTTATTTTCTTGGCTGCTGCGAATAAAATAGCAGGAAAAAGTGAATCAGAAGCGAATAATATTAAAGTTACGATAAAATAAAAAGATGCGGCACAGGCAGTGCCGAATAGACGGAGGAACCAATGACAGAGACCTTAGCAGGCCTTAATCCAGAACAGGCCGAAGCAGTACAGACAACCAACGGACCCATGCTGATCATGGCAGGTGCCGGCAGCGGCAAGACCAAGGTGCTTACTTGCCGGATCGCACATTTGCTGCAGCAGGGCGTACGTCCTTACCGTATTTTAGCAATTACGTTTACCAATAAAGCGGCCGCCGAAATGCGCGAGCGCGTCGATAAAATGGCGGGAGCTGCGGCTGAAGATGTCTGGCTGTTTACCTTCCATGCTTTCTGTGCCCGTTTTTTGCGGATGGAAATAACTAAATTAGGCGGTTATGGCAGTAATTTTGCTATCTATGACAGCAGCGACAGCCAGAACCTGATTAAACAGATTTTAAAAGAACTGAATCTGGATGAAAAGCGTTTTCAGCCGGCCGGTATTGCGTCGCGCATTTCCAATGCCAAAAACCAGCTGCAGAGCGTTAGTGATTTCAGTAAAGCTGCTTCGGATTTTTACAATCAGAAAGTTGCGGAGATCTATGAACGTTATCAGAATAAACTGCTGGTCAATAACGCGGTGGATTTTGACGATCTGCTAGTACTGTCGATACGGCTGCTGCAGGAAAGCGAAGAAGTGCGCGCCAAGTATCAGGAGCGTTTTGATTATCTGCTGGTAGACGAATATCAGGATACCAACCATGCCCAATATCTTTTAACCAAGCTTCTGGCTGCCAGACATCGTAATATCTGTGTCGTGGGCGATGCCGACCAGAGCATTTACGGCTGGCGCGGTGCTGATATCCAGAACATTCTGGATTTTGAAAAGGATTATCCCGAAGCCAAAATCATCAAGCTGGAACAGAACTACCGCAGTACGCAGGTTATTTTGGATGCCGCGAATGCTGTTATTGAAAATAATACAGGCCGCAAACCTAAAAATTTGTGGACGGATAATGATAATGGTGTGGCGATTACTTATTTTCAGGCTATCGACGAACGCGACGAGGCCCGTTTTGTGATCGAAAAACTGCAGGAGCTGCAGGGCCAGCAGAATATGAAGCTGGGCGAGATGGCAGTCTTGTACCGCACGAATACGCAGTCGCGTATTTTTGAGGAAATGCTTATCAAAAGCGGGATCACCTATAATATGGTCGGAGGACTTAAATTCTACGACCGTAAGGAGATCAAGGATATCATCGCTTATCTGCGCGTGATTTTTAACCCGGCAGATTCGCTGAGTCTGCTGCGGATCATCAATGTGCCGCGCCGCGGTATCGGCGATGCAACGCTGGCCAAGCTGCAGGCCCATGCCGCTGAAAATGGGATGTCGTTGTTTGACGTGGTATCGAATGCCGCGCAGGTCGAAGGACTGAGCATCCGTTTCGTCAGCAAGCTGGATGAACTGGCGGCTATCATTTTTGATTTGATGAATCAGGCTGATAACCTGCCGGTAGAGGAACTGATCGAACAGGTGCTGAATAAGACCGGTTATATGGAAGAACTGCGGAATGAGCATACAGCGCAGGCGCAGAGCCGCATTGACAACCTGATGGAATTGATGTCGGTCGGGCAGGAATTTGCCAAGACGGAAGAAGAGAATAATCTGGAAAATTTCCTGGGGCATGTGGCGCTGGTGTCGGATATCGATGATGCCGAGCTGGGTGAGGACGCTATTACGCTGATGACACTGCATTCTTCGAAGGGTCTGGAATTCCCGATCGTCTTTTTGGCCGGCATGGAGGAAGGTATTTTCCCACATGCGCGGACGCTGATGAACGAGGAAGAAGTGGAAGAAGAACGCCGCTTGTGTTATGTTGGCATCACCCGTGCAGAGAAACAGCTCTTTTTGAGCAATGCAAAGATGCGGACTATTTATGGGCATACGGTGTCCTACCCGCCGTCACGGTTTTTACAGGAAGTGCCGCGTAATCTGGTTACGGTCTTCAAACGTCCGGCATTAGAACGCAGGACGATCAATATGGTGGAAGCAAAACCGCAGAAACGCAGCCGTGATACGAACTGGTTCCTGGGTGGGCAGGAAAGCTTTATTCCCAAGCAGGCAATGAGCACTGCGGGAGCTGCTGCCGGCGGCAGTTTTAAGGCCGGCGATAAGGTGAGCCATGCTAAATGGGGCGTGGGGACAGTCGTCAGTGTTACATCGTCGCAGGATGGGCAGGAAGTGAAAATCGCGTTTGCCGGTGCCGGTATCCGCAGCCTGCTGACCAAGTATGCAGTATTGAAGAAGCTGTAATTAAATAGTGTTTGGGTGGCAAAGTGCCGTACCATATATAGAATAGTAAAATTAAATTTGACACTCTGATTTTTGAAACAATGAGACTAAAGCCTGAAAAACAGAAGCCGCCGAAGGGCAGCATAATAAAGGAGGCAGTCATGGAACTGGAACGCGCACAGGCTAAAAATGAGGCCGAACATTTGCGGGCAGAGATCCGCCATCACGAATTTTTATATTATGTGCTGGATGCACCTGAGATCACCGACGCAGAATATGACCGGATGCTGGTGCGCCTGCGTGAGCTGGAAGCGGCCTGGCCTGACGATGTGCCTGCCGATTCGCCGACGCGCCGTGTAGGCGGGAAGGTGAATCCCGAATTTACTGAGGTCAGACATCTGACGCCGCTTTTGAGTCTGGGCAATGCTTTTTCGGATGCAGAGCTGGTAGCTTTTGATCAGCGTGTGCGCAGCGGTCTGCCGGAAGGCAGCGCTGTAGAATATGTTATGGAGCCGAAAATCGACGGACTGGCCTGCAGCCTGATTTATGAAAATGGACGTTTGGTAAGGGCGGCAACGCGCGGTGACGGTGTGACCGGCGAAAATGTAACAGCCAATGTACGCACGATCCGGTCGATCCCTTTGGTGCTGAATATGAAAAACGGCACCGCGCCGCCGGAGCTTTTAGATGTGCGCGGTGAAATCTATATGCCAAGGCATGCTTTTATGCAGCTGAACGAACAGCGCCTGGAGGCCGGCGAGAGCGAATTTGCCAATCCGCGTAATGCGGCTGCCGGCAGTCTGCGTCAGCTGGACCCTAACGTAACGGCGCAGCGGTCGTTAAGCTTTTTTGCTTATGCCGTAGGCGAAGGAGCCAGGGACAAGCATGCCGATTCTTTGGCGATGCTGGCTGATTATGGCTTTAAGGTCAGCGAAAATTACCGTATCGTAAAAAGTATCGATGCGGCAATAGAATATATCAGAGACTTTGACTCCCGGCGTAAAAGTCTGGCTTATGATACTGACGGCGCAGTACTTAAAGTCAACGCTGTTTATCAGCAGGATATTTTAGGTGCGACAGGCAAGGACCCACGCTGGGCGATCGCTTTTAAATTTCCGCCTGAGCAGGCTGAAACCAGGCTGGAGGATATCGTGATCCAGGTTGGGCGCACAGGCGTGCTGACGCCGACGGCGGTACTGACGCCGGTAAGGCTGTCGGGCAGTACGGTAAGCAGGGCCACGCTGCACAATGAAGATTTTATTAAAGCGAAGGATATCAGGATCGGCGATACGGTGGTCATCAATAAAGCCGGTGAAATCATCCCGGAGGTTCTGTATGTCGTGCTGGGCAAACGGCCGGAAGATACGAAGCCTTATGCGATGCCGCAGGAATGTCCGGAGTGCGGCTGGGCTGTTGAACGTAAAGACGGTGAGGCAGCTTTGCGCTGCACTAATCCGCATTGCCCGGCTTTGGGACGCGAAGGGCTGATCCATTTTGCTTCTAAAGGAGCAATGGATATCGAAGGCTGTGGACCGGCGGTGATCAATCAGCTGCTGGAGGCGGAACTGATCCGCGACGTCAGCGACCTGTATCTGCTGACTAAAGAACAGCTGGTAGTGCTGGATAGAATGGGTGAAAAATCGGCGGAAAATTTAGTGAAAGCTATTGCCGCCAGCAAGGAGCAGAGCTTCGACCGGCTGCTTTTCGGCCTGGGCATCCGTCACGTCGGGGCCAAGGTGGCTAGGCTGCTGGCAGTGCATTTCGGTACGGTCGAGAATTTGCTGGCTGCCGATGCAGAGCAGATCGCCGCTATCGACGATATTGGACCGAAGATAGCTGAAAGCGTCGTTACTTATTTGGCGTCGCCGTCGAACCGCGACTTGCTCGCCCGTCTGAAAGAGCTGGGTCTGAATATGGAAATGCAGGTTCAGGCTGTCAGCGAAGAGCATCCCTTTTATGGCAAAACTATGGTCTTTACAGGTACGATGCCGACTTTGGGACGTGCTGAAGCACAGACTATGGCGCAGGACGTGGGCGCTAAGGTCAGCGGCAGCGTCAGTAAAAAAACGGACTATGTCGTTGCCGGTGCCGAAGCAGGCAGTAAGCTGACGAAGGCGGAACAGCTGGGTGTGACTGTTATCGACGAAGCCGAATTTTTGCGCTTGCTAAGCGGTGCAGCTGAAGTATCGGGGACAGCGACAAAGGAACAGAAGCTTTTTTAAAAATATAATAGAAAAACAAACGACTGCATAATTTTTATTATGCAGTCGTTTGGCGTTTATGAAGCTAAAATTTTTATTTGTCCAGATAAGCGGCTGTGATCTCGCCGGTGTAGTAGGTGTGCCAATCCTTATCGGCATACCATCTGTCGGCCAGGGCCTTATCAAAATTTTCCAGTGCCATTTCGCGTTTTTCCACGATGCGGCATTCCAGATGCAGCCCGGCGCCTTTGATGACGGGAACTTTAACGGTCTGCCCTTCGGCAGGGGTGATTTCTGCCGCGGCGAATTTATCCATGTCACGTCCTGATTTGCTGCCGCATAGTCCCAGTGCTTTACTGAAAGCGGCTGTCAGCGGAAAACTGACAGTAAATTCGTTATGGGCTTCGATCAGCTCGTGCGTATAGCGTGAGTGACGTACCATTACGGTAAAAACAGGTTTGCCCCAAATATTGCCCAGCGCTCCCCAGCCAATCGTCATCGTATTGTGTCTGCCGCCTGCGGCAGTAGTAAGAAAAGCACCCTTCGCCAAAACCTTTAAAATAGTTTCCGCATGGTCGAAAGCGTTGATATTTTGCATAGCTGTCACACTCCTTCTACTATTATTATAATCGCTTTTGTGTGACAATGCTGTAAATTTGGCGAAAACAGGCATTGAAGCCAGGTGAAAATATTCAAATAGAGATCGATTGACAGTGCAAAAGAAATAAATTAAACTAGGTGCAAGTAAAAATATATCTTTAGGAGGCATTTTATGTTGAAGAAAAGTATGGCGGCAGTAGTTATGGTCATGGTGTTTGCCCTGGCACTGGCAGGCTGCGGCGGTAGTGACGGTGTCATGAGCAAGGGGTATGGGGATCTTTTCCGCGACAAAGCAGCTATTAATAAGGCGGTTACTGAAATAAAAGCCAAAGGCGGCGGTACGCAGCTGATGATTTTTCAAAGTATGCATTTCGGACCGGAATTTATTAATTTTTCCCGACAGGACCCTAAGAATAAAGAAAACGTCGATAATTTTGTCTGGACGCCTAATACAGGCTGGCAGGGACCTAAAATCGTAAAATTGAGCGGCGGCGGTAAACTTGAAGATAATTTATTCAATATTGACGACGTCAACTGGGATGCGATACCTGTTTTTATTGCTGAAACAGAGAAACTGGCAAAAGAAAACGGTATCGAAAAGGCTTCACTGGGCAGCAGCATTATGATTAATTTCAATGTCAGGAAGCAGACTCTCAGTTTTTCGGCTACGGTAAAAGGTGAACGTAAAGATGCTTATTCTACCGGCGATGTCCAGACAGGTAAAGTTACTAATTTCAGAGTGAAATAATAAAAAATAAACCTGCCGTTAAAGGCGGGTTTATTTTTTTGCCGCGGCAGTTGCTGAAGCAAAGCGGTATATGATGGATATTATAGAAGTATAGGACAATTTGTGATATAATATATCCGATTTATTGCATATAATGAAGAACATTTATCATAGGAAGGTGAAAAAATGAAGGTCACGACCAAAGATGTAGAATACATCGCCCAGCTTTCCCGTTTGACTATTCCTGAGGGTGAAATGGAAAAATTCACGGAACAGTTCAATCAGATCCTCAATTATGCCGATATTTTGCAGAAGCTTGATACCGCAGGCATCGAGCCGACTCCGTACGTGCTGCCGATCAGCAACGCGTTCCGTGAGGACGTAGCTCTGCCCGGCGTTACTCAGGAAGAAGCGCTGAAAAATGCTCCGGCAGTCCATAACGGCGGCTTTAAAGTGCCCCGCGTTATCGAATAAGAGAGGGAGGAACTACTGTGGATCTTTACAAGAGCACTGCTCATGAATTGCATGATAAACTCGTTAATAAAGAAATCAGCTCCGTGGAACTGACTAAAGCTCTGTATGAGCGCATCGACGCTGTCGAGGATCAGGTCAAAGCCTATGTGACGCTGGATAAAGAAAATGCTTTGGCACAGGCGGCCAAGGTTGACGCCATGATCGCCGCCGGTGAAAAAATCGCTCCGCTGGCCGGCATCCCCGGCGCGATCAAAGATAATATCTGCACTAAAGGTCTTTTGACGACCTGTTCGTCCAAAATGCTGGCTAACGTTGTGCCGATTTATGATGCGCATGTTATTAAAAAACTTCGCGCCGAAGAAACTATTTTCCTCGGCAAAACAAATATGGACGAATTTGCGATGGGTTCTACTACCGAATCGTCTTATTTCCAGGCTACTCATAATCCCTGGAACCTGGACCGCGTACCCGGCGGCTCCTCCGGCGGCAGTGCTGCTGCTATCGCGGCCGGCGAAGCTATCTGGACTCTGGGTTCAGATACCGGCGGTTCCATTCGTCAGCCTGCTTCTTTTAACGGCTGTGTCGGTATCAAACCGACCTATGGCCGTGTTTCCCGTTACGGCTGCGTGGCTTTTGCGTCTTCGCTCGACCAGATCGGGCCGATCACCCGCGACGTTACCGATGCCGCTACAGTGCTCAATACTATCTGCGGCAAGGACGAGCATGATTCTACTTCGCTGCCGGTGGAAGTGCCTGACTTTACCAAAGCTCTGCGTCAGGACGTTAAAGGCCTGCGTATCGGTCTGCCGAAAGAATATTACGGCGAAGGTCTGGACCCCAAAGTCCATGCCGAACTGAAAAAAGCAATCGCTCAATACGAAGCCATGGGCGCTGAGATCGTTGAGATTTCCCTGCCTCATACCGAATATGCGGTCATTACCTATTACATCATTGCTCCGGCGGAGGCTTCCGCCAATCTGGCCCGTTATGACGGCGTCCGGTACGGTTTCCGTGCGGCTAATGCCACCAGCGCGCCCGAAATGACTACGTTCAGCCGTACAGAAGGCTTCGGCGCGGAAGTAAAACGCCGTATCATGCTGGGAACTTATGTTTTGAGCAGCGGCTATTACGATGCTTACTATAAAAAAGCCATGCAGGTGCGCACGCTTATCCGCCGCGACTTTGACAGCGCTTTTGAAAAATGTGACGTTATCCTGGCGCCGACCTCCCCGGTCGTTGCTTATCCTATCGACGGCAAAATGGACCCTTTGTCCATCTATATGCTCGACGTTTACACCATTCCGGTCAA
>OGLS01001567.1_pt1 | contig 13223 bp, 9 predicted proteins | sample 1572881 | NCBI WGS metagenome assembly OGLS01 (sample SAMEA2582013, study PRJEB24529) | metagenome | biome: Human gut stool | place: China | collected 2011
AACAGGGTCTCCGCTTCGCCATCCGCGAAGGCGGTCACACCGTCGGCGCTGGCGTGGTTGCTGCCGTCATCGAATAATTCTGAAAAGAATTGGCGGCTGACCTGAAAGGGCCGGCCGCGCGAAAAGGGGTATAGCTCAATCGGCAGAGCGACGGTCTCCAAAACCGTAGGTTGAGGGTTCGATTCCTTCTGCCCCTGCCAAAAAAGAAGTCAAGCCGCGATCTGTGATCGCGGCTTGACTTTTATCTATCTGCGGAATCTGAAAGCGCAGAAAGTCGGGAATTTTTCGCCTATATGGCTTCGGTTCCCGCTAAAATAGCAAGCTTGCATTTCTTTTACTTTTCGTCGGCGCGCCGCTGAACAGGTCGCAGCGTGTTGGCAGGAATGAATATGAACAATCAAAACGTTGAACCCGCAACCAGCAAGTCGGACATCGTGCTGGTGACGCTCGCCGTCCTGTGTGCCGTTGCCGGCGTTATTGCCTTTTCCCTCCTGACGTCCCAGACGCTCGCCGTCCGTCTCGGCGCGCTCTTCGGCGGTCTGGTTGCCGGCGTCGTGCTCGCTTGGTTCAGCCCCTCCGGCAAGCGCCTTCTGAACTACGGCCGCCAGTCCTGGGAAGAACTGCGCCGCGTCGTCTGGCCGACTCGCAAGGAAACGCTCAACACGACGGGCCTCGTCATGGCCTTCGTCGTAGTGATCGCGATCTTCCTTTTCCTTTGCGACAAGCTGATTGAGTGGGGTCTCTACGACGGCCTGCTCCGTCTTTCTCTTTAATGTGAGGTTGAGTCATGAGCGATAACGGCATGAAGTGGTACACGATTCACGTCTACTCTTCCATGGAGAAGAGCGTGAAGAAGGCTCTCGAGGAGCGTATTGGCCGCAGCGACCTGCGCGAAAGCTTCGGTCAGGTTCTCCTGCCCGTTGAACGCGTTCAGGAAGTCCGCAACGGTCGCAAGTACACTAGCGAGCGCCGCATGTACCCCGGCTACGTCTTCATCGAAATGGTGATGAACGACGCTACGTGGCATCTCGTCAACTCCACCCCACGCGTCATTGAGTTCCTCGGCAACAACAACCCCGTGGTGCTTTCCGAGGCTGAAGTGGCCTCCATCATGGCTCAGATGGAGCAGGGCTCCGAGAAGCCGCGTCCCAAGATCGAATTCGAGATCGGCGAGGAGATCCGCGTCAAGAACGGCCCGTTCAAGGACTTCAACGGCCGCATCGAGGCCGTCGACTACGACAAGAGCCGTCTCCAGGTCTTCGTGTCCATTTTCAGCCGCGAAACGCTGGTGGACCTCGACTTCAACGAAGTCGAAAAAATCTAAAAAAATTCTGGCGTGTCGCTTGCACACCGATTTTTTCGGTGGTATAGTGCACGCCTTTCTCACACATACATGGGGAGCTCAAGCAATTGAGCGCATGAACCCATAAGGAAATTTAACGATGGCTAAGAAGATCATCGGCTTTATCAAGCTGCAGGTGCCGGCTGGTAAGGCCAACCCCTCGCCTCCTATCGGTCCGGCTCTCGGTCAGCGCGGTCTGAACATCATGGAGTTCTGCAAGGCCTTTAACGCTAAGACGCAGGGCATGGAAGCTGGTCTTCCGATCCCGGTCGTCATCACCGCGTACGCCGACAAGAGCTTCACGTTCATCATGAAGACCCCGCCGGCCACGATCCTGATCAAGAAGGCTGCCAAGATCCAGAAGGGTTCTTCCCGTCCGAACACGGAAAAGGTCGCCAAGATCACGCGCGCTCAGGCTGAAGAAATCGCCAAGACGAAGGCTCCGGACCTTACCGCTGCCGACATCGACGCTGCTGTTCGTACGATCGCTGGTTCCGCTCGTTCCATGGGCATCATTGTGGAGGGTCTGTAATGGCTAAGCTTTGCAAGCGCATGAAGGCTCTCAACGCCAAGGTCGAAGCCAACAAGCTTTACACCGCTGTTGAAGCTCTCGAACTCATCAAGGAAACGGCTGTTGCCAAGTTCGACGAATCTGTCGACGTGGCCGTCCAGCTCGGCATCGATCCGCGCAAGTCCGACCAGGCCGTCCGCGGCGCTGTCGTGATGCCGGAAGGCACGGGCAAGACCGTTCGCGTTGCCGTGTTCACCCAGGGCGCCAAGGCTGAAGAAGCTCTTGCCGCCGGCGCCGATATCGTCGGTTTCGACGACCTCGCCGCCAAGGTCAAGGCCGGTGAGCTCGACTTCGACGTCGTCATCGCCTCCCCGGATGCGATGCGCGTTGTCGGCCAGCTCGGCCAGATCCTCGGCCCGCGCGGCCTGATGCCGAACCCGAAGGTCGGTACTGTCACCCCGAACGTTGCCCAGGCTGTCAAGAACGCCAAGGCCGGTCAGGTCCAGTTCCGCGCCGACAAGGCTGGTATCATCCACGCCCCGATCGGTCGTGCCTCCTTCACGGCTGACCGCCTCCAGAAGAACCTGGTGGCTCTCATCGACCAGCTCAACAAGCTGAAGCCGGCTTCCTCGAAGGGCCAGTACCTCCGCAAGGTTGCCGTCTCCTCCACGATGGGCATCGGTGTTCGCGTTGATATCGGTTCTATCAACAACTAATGAACCAAACATAACGGGGTCGGTCCTCCGTTGGTCAGGGCAACCTGATCAGGACGCTGCGAAAGCGGCGAGACCGGAAAAGAGAAATCTTTTCTCGAGACCGTGAGGTCTCAAGGGCTTTGGGTGACGGGGCCGAGCAATCGGGCCCGTCGCTGTCAAAGACCGCTGGAGAAGCAAAGGTCAACAATTCTCTGAAAGCAACGAAGAGATTGACACCGGCGCTTTTTAATGGGCTTGTGAACTTCACTGCCGATGCTTTCACGGCAGTGGGATGACCGCCAAGTCGTCCAGCGCAGACGGTAAACCGAAGAGAGATATTGCGTTGTGTTTCAGACCACAAGCTCGTGTGCTTGTGTAAAAAATCAGCCAAAACTCTCAGAAGTATGCCGGTTATTTGAAAACCGGTGTCCTCGCAAGGGGACACCTCTGAGTGGAGCCAGACCATGGGTCTTAATCGTCAAGATAAGGCTGCTGTCATTGAAGAAGTCGCTGGCATCGTTGCCAACTCTTCCTCGATCGTCATCGCCGAATACCGTGGGCTGAGCGTTGAGGCCGTCACGAAGCTTCGTGCTGAAGCACGTAAGAACAATGTGACGTTGCGTGTTGTCAAGAACACGTTGGTTCGCCGCGCCGTCGAAGGTACGGAATTTGCCGGACTCGCTGACCAGTTCGTTGGTCCGCTCGTCTACGGCTTCTCCGCCGACCCGGTTGCTGCCGCCAAGGTTCTCGTCAATTTCGCCAAGGACAACGACAAGCTCGTTATCAAGGGCGGCGCGATGGCCAACACCGTCATGGATGTTGAAGCCGTCAAGCAGCTCGCTACGATGCCGAGCCGTGAAGAACTCCTTGCCAAGTTGATGGCTACGATGAACGAACCTATCGCCAAGTTCGTCCGCACCATCAACGAAGTCCCGGCCCGCTTTGTGCGTACCGTGGCTGCCGTGCGCGATGCCAAGGAACAGGCTGCTGCCTAACCTAAACTTTTTTTAAACAAAACACTACGTAATACGGAGCTATAAAATGGCCCTTACCAATGAAGAAATCCTCGAAGCGATCGCTTCCAAGACCGTTCTCGAAATCTCCGAACTCATCAAGATGATGGAAGAAAAGTTCGGCGTTTCCGCTGCTGCCGCTGCTGTCGCCGTTGCCGCCCCGGCCGCTGGCGCTGCCGCCGCTGCTGAAGAAAAGACGGAATTCGACGTCGTTCTCGAATCCGCCGGTTCCAACAAGATCGCCGTCATCAAGGTCGTTCGCGAAATGACCGGCCTCGGCCTCAAGGAAGCCAAGGACCTCGTCGAAGGCGCTCCGAAGGCTGTCAAGGAAGGCCTCCCGAAGGCTGACGCCGAAGCTGCTGCCAAGAAGCTCGAAGAAGCCGGCGCCAAGGTCGCTCTCAAGTAATTTTTACTTGATTTGACTGAACAAAGCGAGCACAATTAAAGTCGCTCGCTTTGTTTTTCAGAGTCTCCCGAAAGGGAGACTTTGAACTATGTTCTCCCAGGATGGAGAATGGAGTTCAAAGTCTTTCTTCTTTGATGAACCGCTTAACTTGAAATATCCCCATATCCGCCGCGCGGGTTCAACCGACAGGTTGTGCTTCCCGAGCGGCTTTGGGCGTCCATAGAGTTTGCGTTCATCAATTTTTGGTTCATCCCTCAATGTCGAACGGAGTGTCCATGTCGTACTCGTTCACTGAAAAGAAGCGCATCCGCAAGAGCTTTGCCTCTCGCCCGAGCGTCCTTGAAGTGCCTTCCCTGCTTGATACTCAGCTTCGTTCCTACGAAGAATTTCTGCAGGCGGACGTTGCCCCGAACAAGCGCAATACCGAATACGGTTTGCAGGCAGCGTTTACTTCCATCTTCCCGATTACCAGCCACAACGGTTACGCACGTCTTCGCTTCGTCGATTACGAGCTTGCTGAACCGGAATTCGACGTCGCCGAGTGCCAGCTCCGCGGCCTGACGTTCTGCAGCCGTCTTCGCGCCAAGATCCAGCTGGAAATCTTTGACCGCGATGCCGCCAAGCCCGAGACGCTGAAGGAAATTCGCGAAAATGACGTCTACATGGGCGAAATCCCGCTCATGACGGAGAAGGGCTCGTTCATCATCAACGGCACGGAACGCGTCATCGTCAGCCAGCTGCACCGTTCGCCCGGCATTTTCTTTGAACATGACAAGGGCAAGACGCACTCCTCCGGCAAGCTGCTCTTCTCGGCTCGCGTGATTCCTTACCGCGGCTCCTGGCTTGACTTCGAATTCGACGCCAAGGACATCCTGTACTTCCGCGTCGACCGCCGCCGCAAGATGCCCGGCACGATTCTGCTCAAGGCCCTCGGCCTGACGCCGGAAGACATCCTTGCGCGCTTCTTCACGTTCGACGAAATCACGATCAACGCCAACGGCGCCTCCCTTCCGTTCGTTCCCGAACGCCTGAAGGGCCAGACCGTCAGCTTCCCGATCATTGCCGACGGCAAGGAAGTGGTGCCCGCCGACAAGCGCATCACCGCCAAGCACATCCGCGACCTGACGAAGGCCGGCGTGACGAGCATTCCCGTTCCCGACGAATATGTTCTCGGCCGCGTTCTCGGCAAGAACATCGTTGACGAGGAAACAGGTGAAGTCATTGCCAACTGCAACGACGAAATCACGCCCGATCTTCTTTCCCAGCTCCGCGTCGCCAAGATCAAGACGATCTTCACGATCTTCACGAACGAACTCGACCACGGTTCCTACATCTCGTCCACGCTTCGTCTGGACGACACGCCGGATCAGCTCGCCGCACGCGTCGCGATCTACCGCATGATGCGTCCGGGCGAACCGCCCACGGAAGACGCTGTCGAGGCTCTGTTCAACCGTCTCTTCTTCGATGCCGAAGCGTACGATCTGTCCCGCGTCGGCCGCATGAAGGTCAATGCCCGTTTCGGCCGTGAAGGCGCTACGGGTTCCATGACGCTTACCCGCGAAGACATCATCGACACGATGGCCGTCCTCGTTGCCCTGCGCAACGGTCAGGACACCGTCGAGCTCTTTGATGCCGACGGCGTGGCCCGCACCTGCGTGGTCAACGGCGTCGACGACATCGACCACCTGGGCAACCGTCGTGTCCGCTGTGTCGGCGAACTCGCCGAAAACCAGTTCCGCTCCGGCCTCGTGCGCGTTGAGCGAGCTGTCAAGGAACGACTCAACCAGGCTGAAAGCGATGGCCTCACGCCGCAGGATCTGATCAACTCCAAGCCGATCAGCGCCGCCATCCGCGAGTTCTTCGGCTCGAGCCAGCTGTCCCAGTTCATGGACCAGACGAACCCGCTGTCGGAAATCACTCACAAGCGCCGTATTTCGGCCCTTGGCCCGGGTGGTCTGACTCGCGAACGCGCCGGCTTCGAAGTCCGAGACGTGCATCCGACCCACTACGGTCGCGTCTGCCCAATTGAAACGCCTGAAGGTCCGAACATCGGTCTTATCAACTCGCTCGCCCTTTACGCCCGCCTCAACGAATACGGCTTCCTTGAAACGCCGTACCGCAAGGTGGTCGACGGCGTCGCGACGCAGGAAATCTCCTACCTGTCCGCCATTGAGGAAGGCCGCTACATCATCGCTCAGGCCAACGCCGAGATGGACGAGAACGGCCGTCTGACGCAGGAACTCGTTTCCGCCCGTGACAACGGCGAAACGGTTCTCGCCAGCCCGGACCGCATCCAGTACATGGACGTGGCCCCGTCTCAGATCGTCTCCTGCGCCGCCGCTTTGATTCCGTTCCTGGAACACGACGACGCGAACCGTGCTCTGATGGGTTCGAACATGCAGCGTCAGGGCGTGCCCTGCCTCCGTCCGGAAAAGCCGGTCGTGGGTACCGGCATCGAGCGCACGGTTGCCGTTGACTCCAAGACTGCCGTTCAGGCTCGCCGCGGCGGCGTCGTCGACTATGTCGACGCGAACCGCGTGGTGATCCGTGTGAACGACGAGGAAAGCATCGCCGGCGAAACCGGTGTGGACATCTACAACCTGCAGAAGTTCACGCGTTCCAACCAGTCCACGAACATCAACCAGCGTCCGATCGTTGTCAAGGGTGACCGGGTTGCGGTCGGCGACGTGCTCGCCGACGGTGCCTCCACTGACACCGGCGAACTCGCCCTCGGCCAGAACATGCTGATCGCGTTCATGCCGTGGAACGGCTACAACTACGAAGACTCGGTGCTCATCTCCGAACGCGTGGTTGCCGACGATCGCTACACCTCGATCCACATCGAGGAGCTCTCCGTCGTCGCCCGCGACACGAAGCTCGGCGCTGAGGAAATCACGCGCGACATCTCGAACCTGTCCGAAAACCAGCTGTCCCGTCTCGACGACTCTGGCATCGTGTTCATCGGTGCTGAAGTGAAGGCCGGCGACGTGCTTGTCGGCAAGGTCACGCCGAAGGGCGAAACCCAGCTCACGCCGGAAGAAAAGCTCCTGCGCGTGATCTTCGGTGAGAAGGCCTCCGACGTCAAGGATACCTCGCTGCGCGTTCCGTCTGGCATGACCGGCACCGTGATCGACGTTCAGGTCTTCACGCGTGACGGCGTCAAGCGCGACAAGCGTGCCGAAAGCATCATCGAGGACGCCCTCAAGCGCTATCGCCGCGACCTGGACGACCAGCTGCGCATTGTTGAACGCGACGCGTTCGACCGTCTGCGTCGTCAGCTCGTCGGCCACAAGGTTGCCGGCGGCCCCGACGCCTTCAAGCCGGGCGTTGCGCTCACGATGGAAATGCTCGAGGCCGTTCCCGGCTACGATCTCTTCAACCTCCGCATGGAGGAAGAGGGTGCCCAGCACATCATCGATTTGACGATGCGCGCCATTCAGGACACGCGTGAACAGAACGACCGCAAGTACGCCACGAAGAAGGACAAGCTCACCCGCGGCGACGAACTGCCCCCGGGCGTGCTCAAGATGGTCAAGGTGTACATCGCCGAACGCCGTCGTCTGCAGCCTGGCGACAAGATGGCCGGCCGTCACGGTAACAAGGGTGTGGTCTCCAAGATCTGCCCGGTTGAAGACATGCCGTACATGGCCGACGGTCGTCCCGCCGACATCGTTCTGAACCCGCTCGGCGTGCCGTCCCGTATGAACATCGGTCAGGTGCTTGAAGTGCATCTCGGCTGGGCTGCCAAGGGTCTCGGCTGGCGCATTGAGGAAATGCTCAAGACCGAACAGGTCCGCCAGATCCGCGCCTTCCTGAACGAGGTGTACAACCGCACGGGCAAGAAGGAAGATCTCGACAGCCTTACCGACGACGAGCTGATGGCCATGGCGCGCAATCTGCGCAATGGCGTTCCGTTTGCCACGCCGGTGTTCGACGGTGCCACGGAAGAACAGGTCCGCATGATGCTCGACCTCGCCTTCCCGGACGACGAAGCCGCCCGTCTGCAGCTCACGCCCGCCAAGACGCAGGCCCGCCTCTATGACGGCCGCACCGGTGAAGCGTTCGAGCGCCCCGTCACGGTTGGCTTCATGCACTATCTGAAGCTGCACCACCTGGTCGACGACAAGATGCATGCCCGTTCCACGGGTCCGTACTCCCTCGTCACCCAGCAACCGCTCGGCGGCAAGGCGCAGTTCGGCGGCCAGCGCTTCGGTGAAATGGAAGTCTGGGCCCTCGAAGCCTACGGCGCCTCCTACGTGCTGCAGGAAATGCTTACTGTCAAGTCTGACGACGTTAACGGTCGTACCAAGGTTTACGAAAACATCGTCAAGGGTGACCACAAGATTGAAGCGGGTATGCCCGAATCCTTCAACGTGTTGGTCAAGGAAATCCGGTCGTTGGGTATCGACATCGACCTCGTCAAGAACTAAGGGGAAATTAAGCGATGAGAATGCCGCTTAACGATATCTTCAACCAGGTCCAGTCGGAAGATCATTTCGACGCGATCCGCATCGGACTTGCCAGTCCCGAAAAGATCCACTCCTGGTCCTACGGTGAAGTCAAGAAGCCTGAGACGATTAACTATCGTACCCAGAAGCCGGAACGCGACGGTCTTTTCTGTGCCAAGATCTTTGGCCCGGTGAAGGATTATGAATGCCTTTGCGGCAAGTACAAGCGCCTCAAGAATCGCGGCGTGATCTGCGAAAAGTGCGGCGTTGAAGTCACGCTCGCCAAGGTTCGCCGCGAACGCATGGGTCACATCGACCTCGCCAGCCCTGTCGCTCACATCTGGTTCCTCAAGAGCCTTCCGAGCCGTATGGGCATGGTGCTCGACATCCCGCTGCGCGACATCGAGCGCGTGCTGTACTTCGAAGCCTACATCGTCGTTGATCCGGGCCTTTCCACGCTCGAGCGTGGCCAGCTGCTCAGCGAAGAGGACTTCATTGCCGCCACGACCGAATTCGGTGACGACTTCGTCGCCATGATGGGCGCTGAAGCCATCGGCGAGCTCCTGCGCACGATCGACATCGATCAGGAAGTCGAACGTCTGCGCACCGAGCTCCGCGAGACGAGCTCCGAAGCCAAGATCAAGAAGTTCGCCAAGCGCCTCAAGGTGCTTGAAGGCTTCCAGCGCTCCGGCATCAAGCCCGAATGGATGATCATGACGGTCCTCCCGGTTCTTCCGCCGGACCTGCGTCCGCTCGTCGCCCTTGACGGCGGCCGCTTCGCGACCTCCGACCTGAACGACCTGTACCGCCGCGTCATCAACCGTAACAACCGTCTGAAGCGCCTCCTCGAGATCAAGGCTCCGGACATCATCGTGCGCAACGAAAAGCGCATGTTGCAGGAAGCCGTCGACTCTCTGCTCGACAACGGCCGCCGCGGCAAGGCGATGACCGGTGCCAACAAGCGCCCGCTCAAGTCCCTCGCCGACATGATCAAGGGCAAGAGCGGCCGCTTCCGTCAGAACCTGCTCGGCAAGCGCGTGGACTACTCCGGCCGTTCCGTTATTACGGTGGGTCCTGAACTCCGTCTGCACCAGTGCGGTCTGCCGAAGCTCATGGCTCTCGAGCTCTTCAAGCCGTTCATCTTCAACAAGCTCGTGCTCCGCGGTCTCGCCGTGACGCCGAAGGCTGCCAAGAAGATGGTTGAGAACCAGGATCCTGTCGTCTGGGACATCCTCGAAGAGGTGATCTACGAACACCCGGTCATGCTCAACCGTGCTCCGACGCTGCACCGTCTCGGCATTCAGGCGTTCGAGCCCAAGCTGATCGAAGGCAAGGCCCTCCAGCTGCATCCGCTCGTCTGCGCCGCCTTCAATGCCGACTTCGACGGTGACCAGATGGCCGTTCACGTGCCGCTCTCGCTCGAAGCCCAGCTTGAAGCCCGCTCGCTGATGATGGCCTCCAACAACGTCCTGTTCCCGGCCAACGGCGATCCGTCGATCGTGCCGTCTCAGGACATGGTGCTCGGTCTCTACTACGCTACGCGTGAAAAGATCAACGGCAAGGGCGAGGGCATGTTCTTTGCCGACGTCGCCGAAGTTCAGCGCGCCTGGGACAACAAGGTTGTCGAACTCCAGACCCGCTGCACGGTCCGTATCCGCGAATACGACGTCAACAAGGAAACGGGTGAAAAGACCCCGCGCATGGTTCGTTACGAAACCACCGTCGGACGCGCTCTCCTCTCCGAAATCCTGCCGGAAGGCATGAGCTTCAAGGAACTCAACATCACCTTGAAGAAGAAGGAGATCGCCAAGCTGATCAACCGCTGCTTCCGCAAGTGCGGCCTGCGCGCGACGGTCATGTTCGCCGACAAGCTCAAGGACAACGGCTACCGTCTGTCGACGCGCGCCGGCATCTCCATCTGCGTGGGTGACATGGCCGTCCCCGCTCAGAAGGAAAAGCTCGTCCATGACGCCGAACAGGAAGTCAAGGAAATCGAAGCCCAGTACACGTCCGGTCTCGTGACCCAGGGTGAACGCTACAACAAGGTGGTGGACATCTGGGGCCGCACGGCCGACCAGGTGGGCAAGGTGATGATGACCGAGCTCTCCACCGAACCGACGATCGACCGTCACGGCAAGAAGGTTCGTCAGGAATCGTTCAACAGCGTCTACATGATGGCCGACTCCGGTGCTCGTGGTTCCGCAGCCCAGATTCGCCAGCTCGCCGGCATGCGCGGCCTGATGGCCAAGCCGGACGGCTCCATTATTGAAACGCCGATTACCGCGAACTTCCGTGAAGGCTTGAACGTTCTGCAGTACTTCATTTCGACCCACGGTGCCCGTAAGGGTCTGGCCGACACGGCTCTGAAGACCGCTAACTCCGGTTACCTGACGCGTCGTCTCGTCGACGTGACGCAGGACCTCGTGGTGACGGAAGACGACTGCGGCACGACCAACGGCGTTGAAATGCGCGCTCTGGTCGAAGGCGGTGAAGTCATTCAGGCTCTCCGTGACCGCGTCCTCGGCCGCGTGACCGCCACCGACGTCGTCAACCCCGACGACGGCGAAGTGGTCATTGCCGCCGGCACGCTGATCGACGAAGACTGCTGCGATCTGATCGAAAAGCTCGCGATCGACATGGTCAAGGTCCGTACGCCGCTCACCTGCGAAACGCGCTACGGCCTTTGCGCCAAGTGCTACGGCCGCGACCTCGGCCGCGGCTCGATCGTCAATGCCGGTGAATCCGTCGGCGTGATCGCCGCCCAGTCCATCGGTGAACCGGGTACCCAGCTGACGATGCGTACGTTCCATATCGGTGGTGCCGCTTCCCGTGCCGCCGTGGCCTCCAGCGTCGAAGCCAAGTCCTCCGGTGTCGTGAGCTACTCCCCGGCCATGCGCTACGTCCGCTCCGCCAAGGGCGAACTGGTCGTCATTTCCCGTTCCGGCGAAATCGTCATTACGGAAAACGGCCGCGAACGCGAACGCCACAAGGTTCCGTACGGCGCCACGTTGCTCGTGATGCCCGACCAGGAAATCAAGGCCGGCCAGATGCTCGCCAACTGGGATCCGATGACGCGTCCGATTATCACGGAATACGCCGGTACGATTAAGTTCGAAAACGTCGTTGAAAACGTGACCGTGATGAATCAGGTCGACGAAGTGACGGGCCTTTCCAGCCTCGTCGTCATTGACCCGAAGCGCTCCACCACGACCGCCAAGGGCAAGGGCAAGTCCCAGAACGCCGGCATCCTGCGTCCGTTGGTTCACCTCATTGACGAAAACGGCAATGAAGTGAAGATCCCGGGCACGGACCATGCCGTGACGATTCAGCTGCCTGTCGGCGCCTTCGTGGTTGTCCGTGACGGCCAGCAGATCGGCATGGGTGAGGTTCTCGCCCGCATCCCGGTCGAATCGCAGAAGACCCGAGACATTACCGGCGGTCTGCCGCGCGTTGCCGAACTCTTTGAAGCCCGCAGCCCGAAGGATGCCGGCATGCTCGCCGAAGTGACGGGCACGGTGACCTTTGGCAAGGAAACGAAGGGCAAGCAGCGCCTGATCATCACCGGCAACGACGGCGTCGCCCACGAAACGCTGATCAGTAAGGACAAGACGGTTCTTGTCCATGATGGTCAGGTCGTTCAGAAGGGTGAAGAAGTGGTTGACGGTCCGGTCGATCCGCACGACATCCTCCGCCTGCTCGGCATCGAGGAGCTCGCCCGCTACATCGTCGACGAAGTGCAGGACGTTTATCGTCTGCAGGGTGTGAAGATCAACGACAAGCACATTGAAGTGATCGTCCGCCAGATGCTGCGCCGCGTCCAGATCACCGATCCGGGCGACACGCACTTCATCACCGGCGAACAGGTCGAACGCTCCGAAATGCTCGACGAGAACGATCGCGTCGTCGCTCAGGGCCTGCGCCCCGCCAGCTACGACAACGTCCTCCTCGGCATTACGAAGGCCTCGCTTTCCACGGACAGCTTCATCTCGGCCGCTTCGTTCCAGGAAACGACGCGCGTCCTTACGGAAGCCGCCATCATGGGCAAGCAGGACGAGCTCCGCGGTCTGAAGGAAAACGTCATCGTCGGCCGTCTGATCCCCGCCGGTACGGGTCTCGCCTATCATCAGGCTCACAAGGCTCGCGAACAGGCCGAACGCCTGGAAGCTGAGACCGCCCGCGCTTCGGTCACGACCGAGGATCCGTTCCTCGAGCCCTCCGCCGTTGTCGATCCGTTCGCATCTCTTGATGCGCCGCTGACGACCACTGGCGAAGAGTTTGCCGACGGTTCCAAGAAGGAAGGCGCCAAGTAATAGCGCCCGAGTTCTGAAATGAACAGAAAGCCCGTCTCCTGAAAGGGAGGCGGGCTTTTTAGTACAAAAAAAGCCCCTTCACTTGACAGGGAAGGGTGTTATGGTCGAAAATCACATGCTTTTCAGGGACAGTGTCTCCATCGAATCGGCTCTTTGCCTCTGCGCCTAGGCTGTTCGGGGAGAATAGGGTGCCTGAAGCGTTTATAACCAGAGCCTGCATGGTGCAGGCCAAACTTTAGTTTTAGACGGACGTTTATGCCTACTATTAACCAGCTTGTTCGCAAGCCCCGTGAGCTCACGCACGACAAGAGCAAGAGCCCCGCTCTTAAGAACTGCCCGCAGAAGCGCGGCGTTTGCACTCGTGTGTACACCACGACCCCGAAGAAGCCGAACTCTGCTCTTCGTAAGGTCGCCAAGGTGCGCCTGACCAACGGTTTCGAAGTCATTTCGTACATCGGCGGTGAAGGCCACAACCTCCAGGAACACTCTGTCGTGCTT